>Ga0163149_10001471_pt1 | contig 30252 bp, 33 predicted proteins | sample OliLakLV19MP5G1_FD_148604 | JGI IMG/M metagenome (GOLD analysis project Ga0163149, IMG submission 148604) | Freshwater microbial mat bacterial communities from Lake Vanda, McMurdo Dry Valleys, Antarctica - Oligotrophic Lake LV.19.MP5.G1 | ecosystem: Environmental > Aquatic > Freshwater > Lake >... | reverse complement strand
TATTTGAAATAAGTATTTCTATTAATTATAGTCTTCGACTCCGCTCAGACTGACAGCTCAATTGTCACACTGAGCGGAGTCGAAGTGTTTATGGAGTTCAATGACAATACAAGAGAGAGATAAAAATGTGGTGTGGCATCCGTTCACACAAATAAAAACTGCGCCCTTGCCAATTGCTATTGTGAAAGGAGAAGGAGCTTATTTTTATGATGACAAAGGAAAACGCTACATCGATGGAATTGCATCCTGGTGGGTGAATTTGCACGGACATGCACATCCTTATCTCGCTCAGAAAATTTCGGAGCAATTGCAAACTTTGGAACATGCAATTTTTTCAGGATTTACACATGAGCCTGCTGTTAGGTTAGCTGAACGATTGTTGCAACGCTTGCCACAAAATCAATCCAAAATATTTTATTCAGATAATGGTTCAACTGCTGTGGAAGTGGCGCTGAAAATGGCTTTTCAATATTGGAGTAACCAGGGGATTTCTAAAACAAAAATTATTGCATTTGAAAATGGATATCATGGCGACACCTTTGGTGGAATGAGTGTGGGCGCACGAAATGCTTTTAATCTTCCATTTTCAAAATTATTATTTGATGTGATTCATATTCCTGTTCCAATAAAAGGAAAAGAAGAAGAAAGTTTTAACGTGTTTCAAAAAGCAATAAAGCAAGATGATATTGCTGCGTTTATTTTTGAACCATTGATACAAGGTGCGGGCGGAATGATTATGTATTCATCTGAATCGCTTGATAAAATGATTGAACAATGTCGAGCTAAAAATATTATTACCATTGCCGATGAGGTGATGACAGGTTTTGGGCGAACTGGAAAGTTTTTTGCCAACGATTATTTAAATCACAAAACAGACATCATTTGTTTGAGTAAAGGTTTAACAGGTGGTGTAATGCCTTTGGGTGTTACTTCTTGTGCAAAATTTATTTATGATGCTTTTTTGAGTGACGATAAAATGAAAACATTTTTTCACGGGCATTCCTACACAGCTAATCCAACAGCCTGTTCTGCAGCTTTGGCGAGTTTGGATTTGTTTGATCAGCCCGAAGTATTTGAAAATATATACCGCATTGAAAAGAAGCATGCCGCCTTTTTACAAAGAATAAAAACACATAAAGCATTAATAGAGGTAAGACAACTAGGAACAATTATAGCATTTGAAATAAAAACAAAAGAAGAAACGAATTATCTAAATTCATTAGCAGAAAATATTTCTAGCTTTTTTATTGAGAAAGGAATCATCCTTCGTCCGCTAGGCAACATTGTCTACATTCTGCCACCTTATTGTATTAAAGATGAGGATTTGGATTATATCTATAAGAGTGTTGAGGAATTTTTGGATGGGCTTTAGCATAGAACGCAAACCTGCCTGCCAGTAGGCAGGGCAACAGGAGAAAAAATGAGTTGCACAGAGTTGTTAGCGTTTATTAATTAAACGAATTAGTTTAATATACAGATTCGAAAAATTCGTTTTGATTAGCTATCCGTAACATGTTTAAAACAAAAAAAGAACTAGTATTTATCATTCTTGCTGGAATCTTTATCACCAATGCTATTGTAGCTGAGTTGATAGGAGGGAAGCTAATTTATTTGGGTCCGTTTATTATGAGCGTTGGAATTCTTCCTTGGCCCATTGTGTTTTTAGCAACTGATTTAATTAACGAATATTATGGAAGAGCAGGAGTGAGAAAATTATCACTCATCACTGCTTCTCTCATTGTGTATGCTTTTGTGGTTTTATTTTTTGCCATGAATGTTCCTGCGGCAGAGGGGATTTCGGTTGTAACGGATGAGCAGTTTACAGCAGTATTCGGACAAAGTATGTGGATTATTGTTGGAAGTGTGATAGCATTCTTGGTTTCTCAATTTATTGATGTAAGTATTTTTTGGTTGTTGAGAGATAAAACAGGCGGCAAAATGATTTGGCTCAGAAGCACCGGCTCTACTATTGTTTCGCAATTGGTGGATACTTTTATTGTGGCTGGAATTGGATTCTGGTTGCCAGGAAAAGTGGATACAGCAACATTTATTAATATGGCTTTGACTGGTTATACTGCTAAATTAATTATTGCTATTGTGCTTACTCCAGCAATTTATGCAGGACATGCAGGAGTGAAAAAATATTTGGGCTCTGAAGCGGATGAAATTATTAGACATACTGCAGAGGAATCATTACATCATAAAGTGGTGGATTAATCTTTATTTACTCATTCTTAAAAGTACCAATCAGTTTTTCAAAGCTATCAATTTGTTTATTGATTTCAGTTTGTTGTTTATGGATTATTTTTTTTCTTAGATAAAACCAATTAAAAGCAATCCAGCCAAGTGTTAAGGAATATGCAATCACTCCAAAAGTAAAATCGCGTATTGCAAATTCATACATATATAGCACTATCCCTATTGTAAGCAATATAAAATAAGCATTTATACCTGTTGTTTGAAATAGGCGCTGTTTGGTCCTAATCTCTATTAGTTTATTCAAATAATTCTGATTGTCAACCAATGCATCTACTTTCTTTACTAATAGTTTTGTTAAACTGGTATTGAAAACTATTCCAATGCAAATTGAAATGAGGGTGATAATGATTCCTGCCCTTGTTGTTGGAAGTTCAAAATCATAATGCAATCCAATAAAGGTAATAGAAAAAAATGTGAGTCCTAAAGTGATAATCCCGAGGATACTTTTTACAACCATTTTTTTTCTGGATCGTTCACTTTCCTCCAAAATTTCTGCTGCTCCTGGCAGATTGCAGTTTGTGTTTTGCCACACATTTTTTAATTCATGAAAGTTTTGCATGATCGTTGAATCGTTGTGTTAGTGTCTGTTTAATACGGTGAATTTTTACACGTATATTTCCTTCTGATATTCCAGTAATAATTGCTATGTCTTTTTGTGGAAGGTCTTCTAATACAAGTGAAATGATTAATCTATCACTTTCTTCCAACGTATTGATACATTTATAAAGCAGTTCAATTTGCTCGTTAAGTGTTTCTTCCTTTTTATCTTCTATTTGAAAAGGGACTTCTGCTTTTTGCATTTTCGAAGAGCGTTCAATTTGTCGAAGACAAATGTTAGAGGCAATTCTAAAAATCCAGGTTCCTACAGAAGATTCGTTTCGGAATTTATGAAGGTTCTGCCACACTTGTATGAATGTTTCTTGGGTTAGATCTTTTGCCCAATCCTTATCGTTCACATAGCCCATGCATAAACGAAAAATCTTCGGACTATAAGTATTGTATATTTCTTCAAACTTCATTGCTATTTCAAAAATGCATCAATTTGTGCAAAATACCACTCTTGATCATCATACATCACAAAATGTAATGCTTTGTCAGAATATTTTAAATTTCCTGTTTTTAGATTTTTATATTGTTCTTCTATTACGGGTTTCATATTTGCGAAAGGAGCTTCCAATAAAACAAGTGCAGGACATTTAACTGAAGAAATTGTTTCTCTTAAATCGGTATTCAAGAACTGGCAATATATTTCTGCAATTGTTTTTCTATCTGATTTTATTGACCACTCAATAGCTTGTTTTAAATGGATAGTGTCAGACATTAAGGAAGGCATTGTTTGTTTTTGCATAGTGTTATATTGTTCTGTGCTCATCGATTGAAGTTGTTTAACATACATTGAGCAATCGGGAGTTTTGACTGCAGAAAAATTTGGATTTGACAACGCAGCCAAACACGGTAAGGCATCAACAACAATAATTTTAGAAAACATTTCTGGATAATCGGATGCGAGTAATAATGCCATTCCTCCGCCAATGCTGTGTCCTATAAATATTGGTTTTACAATTTTGTTTTTTGTAACGTAATCCGCAATTCCCTTTTCCCAGTTTTTATAATTGCTTGTGCTGTCTGCTAATACTCCTGCAAATCCGTGCATAGTTAAAACATGGCATGTGTAATTCTTTTTGTAATGCTCAATAGTTTCATTCCAAACATCACCTGAGGAAGATAAACCAGGCATGAGAATGATGTTTTTTGCTCCTAGGCCAACTGTTTTTACATCAAATGGAAAGGTGGTTTGCCCGAATGAGCTTAATGCAGTTAGTATCGTAAGGGCGATACCTGTTAACTTTAAAGTTTTATTTTTCATGGTTGCTTGTGTGGTTTATCCTTTTGATACTACAAGCCATGAAATGTTACAAAAAAATGAAATTATTTTAATTTACTGCTGTCACAACCAATTCTGTTCTATTGTTTGTTTGGTGCAATGCTTCTTTTTCCTTTTTTTTCTTTATTAGCTTTATATCTTCTTCATCAACAATTAGAAAAGCTTCTCCACATCCTTTTGGGGTAATTTTAGTAGGATCAACTTTTTTTTCTTGTGTTAAATAATTCACACAAGCTCTTGCTTTTTCCTGAGATAAACGCATGTTGTATTCGTCCGAACCCCTAAAATCAGTGTGGTTTGTTAGTTCAATAGTTAAGTCAGGATATTTCAATAAAAAATCGCCAATTACATTTAACGAATCTTTGGTAATGGTATTTATTTCACCATATTCGGTCGGCACAAAAAATAAAATTGTGGGCAACTTAATAATGTCTCCAACCTCAAAAATGCTGTCCTTAATTGTTTTATTTGCTTTTTTAATATAGCTAGGATCTTGAAAAGCAAAAAGAAGAATCAAACTAAAAAATGCTACGTATTTCATTTGAAAAATGTTTTTAATTCATCACTAAGGTTTACTATCTCCACTTTTTCAATTGGATGAAGTGTGTCTTGCAAAATTAGTAGCTCGCTGTTTTTCAAATTTTGTGCCACCTCTTTTGTTTCATCTAAGGTAACCATATTATCATTATCACCAAGGGCAATTTTTGTTGTAGCTGAAATGTCGGTGAGGTCTAATAGTGTTAAGGAGTTTTTGTTTCCAAGAGAAATCATCATATCTGATGTCTTTTTTAACAATACTTTCCAGTCGTTGGGCTGATGGCGTTTTTCTAATAATTGTGCAAAGGCAGGAATCTTTTCTTCAATTTTACTCGCGTCCAGCATTTTAATTTCTTTCTGAGAAATCTCCGCATTCCATAAAAATTTGGTAGCTAAGGTAAATACTTTTTCAATTTTATTGGGATAGTATTTTGCTAAATAGAGGGCTACATACCCGCCCATGCTGTATCCGAAAATATTTATTTTGCTGATGTTGTTTTGTTCCATATAGGTCAATACATTGTTTGCGAATAGTTCAATGCTGAATTGATTAGGCATTTGTTCTCCGCCATGGCCGGCAAAGTTGAGTGTGTGAACTTCGTAGTTTAATTTTAGAATATCGGCTAAAGGTTTTAGTTGATCTTTTGAACCAATTGCTCCGTGAAGTAGTAAGAGTTTTTGCATTTTATCTTTTAAAAATAAATGTTAATATGGATTTATTTGCTTTATCATCAGTTACTTCAATTTTGAATTCGTGCGTACCTGTTGCGATCTGGTCATCAAAAGTGTAGAATAATAAATTTTGTTTGAATTCATATTCGACTAAAACCCATTTTCCATCAATGGTTGCACGATACTTTCTTATTCCCGAAAGATTATCCGTTGCAATCACGCCTATTTTTTTTACTTTGGATAAATCAGTGATTTGTTCTTTTACTATTTTAAAAGCTGGTTTTAATTTCGGAGCGATGGTGTCAATTCCTATTGCATACTTTCCAAACTCTTTTGTTTGAGTGGTCACCCAGCCATCTGCGAAAGCACCACCTTCATAGCTTTTACTACCTTTTTTATTTATGGACACAATACAGGCTTTGCTTTGCAATGAATCAGGTAAACGCACGGGTTTGATGCTTAATGAAATTGCTTTTTGTAAAGGAATGTTATCATTCATTACTTGATATAATGGAGAAAATGTAAGTGGTACGGAGCCAATCTTGATGCAATTAAAATAAGAGTTTTCATACAATGCCTCAGCCGGGATTTTTATTTTAAGATCCATTGGATGATTTTTATCTTCATTGTCATATGCAATTTCTTCTAGACAATTGTAAATAGGTAGTTTAGATATAAATTCACCAGATATTTTAGAAGATGAACTTTTTACTTTTAGCATTAATTCAGTTGTGTTTCCAACAAAATCTTTCACAATAAATTTCATCCAATGTACGGAGTCATCTGTGAAATTAAGTATTCCCTTGTTTATTACATCTTTGTAAATTCCGGATTTATTGTTTGTAGTAACAAAACACCTTTGAATTTTTGTCCCGTGTTTTTGTTTGGATTCGTAATCGATGTGTGAATTTACATAACGTGAATTTTCGAATGTAAATGTTTCCATTTCGTGATAATAAATCCGTTTTCCTCCCGACTGTAGTTCAACAGAGAACACACCATTTTTATTTGTGGATTTAGTTTCAGTATCGTAACACTCAATTCCAAAACCAATTTGTCCGCTAACTGTAAGTGTATCTTGTTTCAGATAAGTATATTTTCCTTTTTTATAAATGGGAGCAATTTTTTTAGAGGAACCGAAACCTTTTCCGAATATTCTTGAACCATCATTCATTGGATAAATAGCAATTTGAGTAATTCTTGGCTTCACCGTATCAGCGATCAGATAACCGAAATAATATGGATTGATGGGCATTTCGGTCTTAGTGTCACGGATTTCAAAATGTAAATGCGGCCCTTGAGAACCTCCTGTATTACCTGACAATCCAATGAGTTCACCCTTTTTAACTTGCAAAAAAGTTGGATTCAAAAGCGTGTCAATTTCGTAGGATTCTTTCAGGTATTGAATGTTTTTAGTGAAAGTGCCTATATTATTATTCATACTTTTCAAATGTCCATACACCGAAGTATATCCATTCGGATGAGTGATGTACAATGCTTTTCCATAACCGTAAGCACTGATTTTAATTCTGGAAACATAACCATCTGCCACAGCATAAATGGGCATTCCTTCTTGGTTATTTGTCCGAATATCGAAACCTGCATGAAAATGGTTGGGGCGTATTTCTCCAAAGTTACCAGCCAAAGTAAGTGTTGAATCAACAGGGGAACGGAAATCGTTTTTCGGATAAGATTTTTGGGCAAAAATTGTAAAATGGAAGAAAAAGAGGCTGAAAGCCAAAAGAATCGGTTTTTGCATGCACAAAAGTATAAAAACCAATGTTAAGAAATATTTTGTAGTTCAGATATTCAGTGTTATATTTGTAAAAACTTGAATTAGACAGATTTAATACTTGATTATGAACGACTTAACTTTAAACATAGGCGATTTAAAAGGCAAAATCGAAAAACTAGTAAAATTACACCAAGAGCTTAAAAAAGAGAACGAGCAATTGGTTTCTGATAAGGAAAGCTTACAAAATACGATTAACGAACAAAAAATGACAATTGAGGCCCTGGAAAAAAACAATAAAGCAATAGAAGCATCCAAAAACGAAGAACAAACAAAAATAGTAGTAGATACAAAAGAAAAGATTAACGAGTTAGTGCAGGAAATAGACAACTGTATTGCTCTTTTGAAGTAGAAAAATCAGTTGGAATTCGGGATATTTCTTTTCTCGGACGAAAACTCGAAACTATAGAAATGGCTGAGATATCATTAAAAGTAGTAATTGCTGGTCGCACTTATCCCCTGACAATAAAGCAGGAAGATGAGGTTTCTGTTCAATATGCAGCTAAGCTTATTAATGAAAAGGTGAAAGAATTTGAGCAGAATTATTCAGTACGTGATAAGCAGGACTTACTTGCCATGAGCGCTCTGAATCTATTGGCAACTCAACAAAATACTCCTAAAAAATCGCCAGAGTTAGAAAGTGAAATCAATCAACTCGATCTATTTGTTTCCGACTACCTTCAAAAAGAGTCCAATCCCTAGTCGGTTTACCTTTTGTTAACAACAAAATGTAAACAAAATTTTCCTTCATAAGTTTTAGAGTGCCCTGCAACTTCTATTTTGGCTGTTGAAAGCTAAGTGCGGGTTTTAAGGAATATGAACAATTTAACATTTAATTAATTTATGGACATTATCATAATAGCAGTAATAGCCGCTGGCGGTTTAATTTTAGGGGCTTTGATTACATTTTTAATCATAAAAATGGTTAACAAAGGTAAAGCAGCAAGTATTATTAAAGATGCAGAACTAAAAGGCGATGTAATTATCAAAGAGAAAAACTTGTTAGCAAAAGAGAAGTTTCTGCAGCTGAAAGCCGAACACGAAAAATCCATTAACGAGAAAAATGTGGCAATTATTCAGTCGGAGAACAAAATCAAGCAAAAGGAGCAATCTCTTTCACAAAAGCAAGAACAAGTGACTCGCAAAGATGCGGAGCTGGATGCTGTTCGCCAAAACTTAGCACATCAACTGGATTTGTTAAATGCAAAACAAGCAGATGTAGATAAGTTTCACCGTAGACAAGTAGAGCAATTGGAAACATTGAGCGGTATGAAAGCGGAAGATGCCAAAGCTCAGTTAGTAGAATCATTAAAAGCAGAAGCAAGAACTCAAGCGATGTCGCACATCAAAGACATTGTAGAAGAATCAAAAATTTCTGCTAACATGGAAGCTAAAAAGGTGGTTATTCAAACCATTCAACGAGTAGCTACGGAACATGCGATTGAAAATTCAGTTTCTATTTTCAATATCGAAAACGATGAAATCAAAGGAAGAATCATTGGTCGTGAAGGTCGTAATATCCGTGCTTTAGAAGCAGCAACAGGAATTGAAATTATTGTCGATGATACTCCGGAAGCGATTATTTTATCAGGATTTGATCCTGTGAGAAGAGAGATTGCCCGTTTGGCCTTACACCAATTGGTAACAGATGGACGAATTCACCCGGCTCGTATTGAAGAGGTTGTTGAGAAAGTGAAAAAACAAATTGAAGACGAAATTATTGAAATCGGAAAACGCACTACTATCGATTTAGGAATACATGGATTACATCCTGAATTGATTCGTATGGTTGGAAGGATGAAATACCGTTCGTCATACGGACAAAATTTATTACAACACTCACGCGAGGTTGCAAACCTTTGTGCAACAATGGCAGCAGAGTTGGGTTTAAATGTGAAGATGGCAAAACGTGCAGGATTGTTGCACGATATTGGTAAAGTGCCAGACGATTCGCCAGAAGTGCCACACGCGATTTTGGGAATGCAGTTGGCTGAAAAATATAAAGAGAAACCTGAAGTATGTAATGCCATTGGTGCTCACCACGATGAAATTGAAATGACAACCTTGCTTTCTCCAATCGTTCAGGTGTGTGATGCAATCAGCGGAGCTCGTCCGGGTGCTAGACGAGAAGTTGTTGAGCAATACATTAAGCGTTTAAAAGATTTAGAAGCATTGGCAATGTCGTATCCAGGTGTTGATAAAACCTATGCTATTCAAGCAGGTAGAGAATTACGTGTATTGGTATCCAGCGATAAAGTAACGGATAAAGATGCTGAAACACTTTCATTTGATATTTCACAACGTATTCAAACAGAAATGACGTATCCGGGACAAGTGAAAGTAACAGTGATTCGTGAAACACGTGCTGTGAATTATGCAAAATAAAAACCTCACTCCAGCCCTCTCCATGAAGAAGGAGAAGAAGTGGAGTATAATTGATTTTAACATTGAGTAAGCACCGAATAATAATTGAACCAGGTACTGAAAACAGTAACTATTGGAAAGACCTCTGGAATTACCGGGGGCTTTTCTACTTTTTAGCTTGGCGCGATATCTTAGTTAGATACAAACAAACGGTTATTGGTATTCTTTGGAGCATCCTTCGCCCTTTAATTACAATTGTAGTATTTACTGTTGTATTTAATAAGTTGGGTAGCTTTAAAGCAGATGAAGGTATTCCTTATGCAATTATGGTTTGTGCCGCAATGCTTCCTTGGCAATTTTTTTCGAGTGCGTTTTCAGAATCCGCAAATTCACTTATTGCCAATTCAAACTTGTTGACCAAAGTATATTTCCCTCGGTTGATTGTGCCCGCAAGTACCGTGATTGTTTGCTTGATAGATTTTTTAATTTCATTCTTAATTTTAATTGGAATGTTTTTCTGGTACAATTTTGTGCCAGATATCCGCATTTTGCTTTTACCTGTATTTCTTTTGCTGGCACTTGTTACGGCAATGGGAACAGGATTGTTCATTGCAGCATTAAACGTTAAGTACCGCGATTTTAGAATCATTATTCCATTTATAGTTCAAATAGGTTTGTATGTTTCTCCTGTTGGATATAGCAGTAATGAAATCTATAGCAGAGATATTCCGCAAATTTTAAAATACCTCTATGCACTCAATCCTATGGTTGGTGTAATTGATGGATTTAGATGGTGTGTTATGGGTGGGAATACTCCGTTACATATTCCGGAATTTATTGCATCCATTGGAATCAGTTTATTGTTTTTATTTATAGGAGTTCGTTATTTCCGTAAAATGGAAAAAACATTTGCCGATGTGATATAGTATTTAAGAACATGACTAAAAAGCAATTTTATAACAGATTAAAAAAACAAAATATATTTTGGTCGTATGATTCATCAACTATATTAAGCGATGAAATTATTATTGAGCAAACGCTTATATATGCAGATGTTGATGATATTCAAACATTATTTGTATTGTTTAATCCATTAGAAATAAAAAAGGTATGGGATCGAAAAATAGTTCCTGATTTGAGGTATAAAAAATTAAATTATTATTTAGGCAAACTGTTTTTTAATATTGTAGATATAGATAAATATTTGCAAAAAAAAAGTATAGGAAATAGTAGATATGAGCAACTTAAAAAGTTTATTGCCTAAAACGAAAGAGGTTTTACTTTTACTGTCGAAACTGGAAGTGATGCAATCTTTTGCATTTGTTGGAGGTTCGGCTCTGTCTGTTTATTTAAATCACAGACTAAGCGAAGATTTAGATTTTTTTTCAGCTGAAAAAGAATTAGAAATCGATAAAATTTTAAATGATATTAAAAGTTTAAAAACGAATGAAATAAGAATAGTAAACAGTTCAAAAATCCAACTGGATTTATTTATAGATAATGTTAAAGTAACATTTTTTGCAAATGACTGGAAAGAGTTAAAAAAGAAGGAACAATTAATCGAAAATATTTACATTCTTCCTGATTATTTATTAGCAGCAATGAAAGTAAATACACTTTTTCTAAGAGCTAAATACCGCGATTATTATGATTTGTATGTTATCAATAAAGAATTGTTTGATTTAGATGAGTTATATCTACTTTCAAAAAAAATGCTGCCCGGTATAACTGTTAAGCTTTTTCATAATGCTTTAATTTTCACAAATGATATTGAAGATGATTCTATCAAACATTTGAAACCAAAACATAAAATAACAATAAAAAAAATTGCAGCCCACTTCGAGCAAAATATAAGATTGTGGCTTAATCAGAAAAAATAATGAGTAATACCATCATAAAAGTTGAAAATATTAGTAAGAGCTACATCCTGAAACATCAGAATAAAGAATCTTATACAGCTTTGCGTGATGTAATTTCAAACAAAGCAAAGTCAATTTTTCGTCCTTCAAAACTATTTTCAAAAACAAACAATGAAGAATTTTGGGCTTTAAAAGATGTTTCCTTTGAAATAAAGCAAGGCGAACGTGTTGGTATTATCGGAAGAAACGGAGCAGGAAAATCAACCTTGTTAAAAGTGTTGAGTAGAATTGTATCACCAACAAAAGGTAGAATTGTAATGGACGGACGTGTGGCTAGCTTGTTGGAAGTGGGTACAGGTTTTCATCCGGAGTTGACTGGAAGAGAAAATGTATTTTTGAATGGTTCTATTTTAGGAATGAGCAAAGCCGAAATTCAAAAAAAGTTTGATGAAATAGTTGCCTTTTCTGAAGTTGAAAATTTTCTGGACACACCTGTAAAAAGATATTCATCTGGAATGTATGTCCGCTTGGCGTTTGCTGTTGCTGCTCATTTGGAGCCCGAGATTTTAATTGTAGATGAAGTACTTGCGGTTGGCGATGCAGAATTTCAAAAAAAATGTATCGGAAAAATGAAAGACGTATCGGGTGAAGGACGAACCGTTTTGTTTGTAAGTCACAATATGGCTGCGATTCAAAGCTTATGCGACAAAGCAATTGTGATGAAAAAAGGACAAGTTGAAATACCTTTAGGTGATGTTGATAATGCTATTCGTCAATACATGAAATCATCTCAGGAAAATTCTAAAGTTGATTTGAAAGAAAGGAAAGATAGACAAGGGGAAGGGAACATCAAATTTGTAAATTTTGAATTTTTGAATGAAGCCAATCATCCTCAATTAGATTTGATTACGGGGCAACTTGTAAAAATGAAAATTGATTATGAAACTAGCAGCAATGCAAACCTTTCTAATATTACAGTAGCAGTAGCAATATACGGAGACGATGGTTTTTTATATACAGTAGTAGGAAATGAATTTTCTTCAGGACCATTTGAAAAAATTAATCCAAGTGGCTCTTTTATTTGTGAACTAAAAAAACTTCCCATTGTTTCGGGGAAATACATGCTGAATATAATTGTCAGTCAGAATGGAATTATGCAAGATTGGGTTCAAGAAGCAATTACGTTTGATGTAGAAGATGGCGATTTTTATGGCACAGGAAAAGTAATTCCCGCAACGCATAAAAGTGTTTTAATTGAAAATAATTGGATTTGCTAATTTAATATTGACATGTCGTTTTTAAAAAAAATATTTTCAGGAAATTCATCAAGCAACGCTTTAAAAGTAGAAGGGACTTTTGAAAAGCACTCCTCTGCCCGTATTATTAATTCTTCTATTACTGTTGGAAAAGATGCAAGGTTGATATTGGCTGAAAATGTTTTGATTTCTGGATATGTGATTTCTATTCAAAAAGGTGAATTAACGATTGATGCGAATAGTAGACTTGAGCAAGGAGCAAACTCTTTGAAACCGAGTATTAGTATTGAACATGGTACGTTAAAAATTGCGGAACACTCTATCGTTCGTGCTGATTTTTCTATTCGTTTTGGTGGAAATTGCAAGATTGGAAAATATACGGGTATTATGGAACAAACCGAAATTCGTGTAGATGAAGCATTAACTATTGGTGATTTTAATATGATTTCATATGAGTGTTTGCTGTATGATACCAATACTCATTTTAATTATGATATTGAAACACGAAGAAAAATGACAATGAAAGATTTTCCTGCAATTGGTTCAGAGCCGAAAAAACCTGAAACAAAACCTGTACTAATAGGAAATGATTGCTGGTTAGGAAAAAGAGCTGTAGTGCTAAAAGGAGTTGCCATTGGCGATAATTCAACAGTTGCTGCCTGCGCAGTAGTAACAAAAAATATTCCGGATAATCATATCGCTTTTGGAAATCCGGCAGTTTGCAAACCTAAATTGTAAATGTTTAATGAAAATACAGTTTTTAACAACTTATTACGTTCCTTTTCTTAACTCGTTTTACGCTAAAAATCTCGACTTTTATAATCTATCATATCAAAAAATGTTGGACAGGTTGCTTGCCGAACATTTTGCAGATACGGGAGCATTGTATCATTATTGCATAAAACATAAATTTGATTCCAATTTGATTATAGCTAATTGTGAACCCTTACAAAAACAATGGGCAAAGGAAAATCAGATAAACTATTCTTCAGCTAATTGGGAAAAGGAAATTGTGTTAGCTCAAATAAAACAATTTAAACCGGATGTTTTTTACATAGAAAGCATATTTAATTATTACGGACAGTTCCTAAAAGAAGTAAAAGCCTATTGCAAATATATTGTTGCATGGATTTCAACCCCGATTAATGATAGTTTGAAGCTGAATGATATCGATATGATACTTTCTTCTACACAGGATTTTGTAGAAAAGTTTCGAAATATGGGGATCAAATCTGAATATATGCTGCCTGCATTTGATACAAGAATATTAGATTTGATAGATTGTTCAGTTGAAAAAAATATACCCTTTTCATTTGTTGGTGGATGGAGCCATGTCCACATTAATAGAAAAAAAGCCTTAACAGATCTTGTGCATTCAACCAAAATTCAGTTATGGGGTTATGGTTATCGAAAAGAGTATAGTAAACGGAAATTTAACTATTATAAAAATATTCTATTCCCTGAAAAAAATGAAATCCTTGACGTATATAATGGAGAAGTATGGGGATTAGAAATGTATAAAATTCTTCAAAAGTCACTTGTTACTTTCAATATTCATGAATCACTTCTGAAAGGAAAAGTAGGAAATATGAGGATGTTTGAAGCGTCAGGTGTTGGAACTCTTATTATGAATGACAAAGGAATAAATTTGTCTGATATTTTTATTCCAGGGAAAGAGATTGAGGTTTATAATTCAGTGGACGAAGCTATTGAAAAAACAAACTATTATATAGATCATCCGGCAAAAGCAATTGAGATTGGATTGAATGCTCAACGTAGAACTGTTAAAGATTACAACTACGATGAATTTGTTAAACAGCTTACCAATCATTTGAATAAATTATAGGAATTGAGAATCAAAAATAAAATATCGCTATATACCAAATTGTCTTTAATTCCTAAAGGGAAAACGCATGCCACTATTCTTTCTCCTTTTCTAGGAAACGTTGAGGTCGACACCAATGATACAGAATATGGGCGATTTGATGAATATACTGCAAATGGCCAAGATGTATTTTTATTGACGGAGATTCCTACAGAAGCCGATTTTTTTTTACTGCCCTTTGAGTTTTCCTTTGCCGCAGAGGATATAAATGTTGCTAAGCAGTTTTCGGAAATGGCTAAAGAATATGACAAAAAACTTCTTATTTTTTTTAACTCCGATTCAGTTGAGCCGATTCAGATTGATAACTCAATTGTGTTTCGAACTTCTTTTTTTAAAAGTTTACAAAAGAACAACGAGTTTGCAATTCCGGGTTGGAGCGTTGATTTCATGAAATCAAAAGAAATTAACAGCTTTAATGATTCGTATTCAAATCAGCCATCAATTAGTTATTGTGGGTATGTCGATTATTTAACTTTTACCGAACGATTCAGTATAGAGAAAGTGATAAAAAAATTGAAAAAGCGTTCGGTCATCACAAAAGAGATTGGACCAGGTTTGAGAGGGAAAGCGGTTAGAACATTATTGAAAAGTGATCAAATAAAAACAAATTTTATTATTCGAAATGGTTTTTGGGCTCCTGGAATGGATAAGAAAAAAGCGCGACAAGAATATATCTCTAATATATTTCAATCGGATTATGCCTTGGTTGCTAGAGGAAAAGGAAACTTTTCCTATCGATTGTACGAAGTTTTGAGTTGTGGCCGAATCCCCGTTTTTATCAATACGGATTGTGTTTTGCCATTTGATACTATTATTGATTGGAAAAAGTATGTTGTTTGGATTGAAGAAAATGACATAGATACTATAGCAGAAAGATTAATCGAGTATCATAAAAAATTAACCGTTGAAGAATTAAGAAACAAGCAAGTAGATTGTAGGAAATTATATGAAGACTGGCTGAGCCCCAATGCATTTTTTTCTAATATTCATAAATGTTTAAATTAATTTGAAACAATTTATTAAACGTATTCTTCCTGATTCTTTGAAAGTAATAATCAAGAAAATGGTAACTTCTAAACCTATCCACGGATGGTTTGGTAACTATAAAACATGGAGTGAAGCGAAAGAAAAATGCACTGGTTATGATGATTCATCTATTTTAGAAAAAGTAAAGTCGGCTGTGTCGAAAGTGAAAAATGGTGAGGCTGTTTATGAAAGAGATTCTGTTTTGTTTGATAAAATTGAATACTCACAACCCTTGTTGGATGCATTTAAAAATATTGCCGATGAAAGTAATGGAGAATTGCATGTAGTTGATTTTGGAGGATCATTGGGCAGTTCGTATTTTCAAAATAAACCTTTTTTGAAAGATATTAAAGAGTTAAAATGGAGTATTGTAGAGCAAAAACATTTTATTGATTGTGGTAAAAAGTGCATACAAGGGAATGAGCTTAAGTTTTATTATTCTATTGATGAAGCAATTTCTTCCTCAAGTCGACAAGTTTTGTTTTTGTCGAGTGTAATTCAATATTTTGAGCATCCTTATGAGCTTATCCATAAATGTATGAAATATGGTTTTGACTATATTATTATTGATAGAACTGCTTTTTTGGAGTCGAAAAATGAAAGAATTACCATTCAAATTGTTCCTGAATTTATTTATAAAGCATCTTATCCGGCTTGGTTCTTTAATGAACAAAAGTTTGTTGATGCATTTTTGCAGGATTACAAGCTTATAAGTGAATTTGATAGTAAATTTGATTCGCGGGAACAGCTGCAGGACGAAGTGTGGGCATATCGAAAAGGTTTTGTATTTAAAAAGAAGAAATGAAACTGAATTTTTGCACATTATTCAATTCAAATTATATGTCACGAGGATTAGTGATGTATGAATCGTTGTTGAAACATTGTGACGATTTTCATTTATATGTTTTTGCTTTTGATGACAAATGTTTTGAATTTTTAAGCTCTCAAAAATATGCACATCTAACAGTAATTTCTTTAAAAGAATTTGAAAATGAAGAGTTACTAAGTATAAAACCATCGCGGTCTGCAGCAGAATATTGCTGGACATCTTCTTCTTCCACTATTTTGTATTGCTTAACACATTTTGGTCTCGAAAACTGCACATACATTGATGCTGACATGTGTTTTTATTCCAATCCAATTGTTTTAATCAACGAAATGGGAAGTAAATCTGTTATGATTACTGAACATCGCTATACTAAAGAATACGATCAATCGAGTACAAGTGGAAAATATTGTGTTCAATTTGTTACTTTTAAAAATGATGAGCGTGGAATGGCTGTTTTAAAATGGTGGAAAGATGCATGTATTGAATGGTGCTATGATAGAATGGAAGATGGAAAGTTTGGTGATCAAAAATATTTGGATGATTGGACTACACGTTTTGAAGGCGTTCATGAATTGAAGCATTTAGGAGGTGGTATTGCACCCTGGAATGTACAACAGTATTCTTTTGAATCAACTGCGGATAAAATTGTTGGAAAAGAACTGGCAACAGGAAAAACGTTTGATGTAGTATTTTTTCATTTTCATGGAACTAAATTTTATGCAGATAATATCGTAGAGCTTTCTAGCATAGACTATGACTTATCTGAAAATGTAAAAACTGTTTTTTACAAACCATATATTGGGTCAATTAATTTGAAAAAGAAAATAATTAATTCAATTGATAATTCATTTAATCCCAATGGCAAACTGGGGAATGCTCCTTGGAAACCATTGAGTGTTTTTGTTGTGGGATATTTTTATTTAAGAGATTTGAAAAAATCGGTGAAAAATATTTTTGGAAAAAATTTAAAGCACCACATTACACATCATTATTTTTATGATATGAATAATTTTTAATTTGTACTGAATAACATATAAAAAATGGCTCGTATACTAGATTTACAAACCTTTACAGATAAAAGGGGAAACCTAACCGTAATTGAAAAGGTAATTCCTTTTGATATAAAACGTGTATTTTATATTTATGGAGTTGATGAGTCAAAACGCGGAGGGCATCGTCATCACAAAACAATACAAGCTGCTATTTGTATTAAAGGGTCGTGTACGATTTATAATAATAATGGAGAGAAAGAGGAAGAGTTTGATTTGAATCAACCTAATAAATGTCTTATTATCGAACCCCAAGACTGGCATACAATGTATGATTTTACTCCTGATGCAATTCTTATGGTTTTTGCTTCGGAATATTTTGACGCGAATGATTATATCCATCAACCTTATTAAAAGATGATAGAATACGAAAATCTTGCAAAGCTTAATAAGCCTTTTTTTGAAGCATACGAAAAAGCATTTAAGGAAACCCTTGAAAGTGGCTGGTATATTTTAGGGACAAAAGTGCAGACTTTTGAAAATGAGTTTGCTGCTTATTGTGACACTAAACATTGTATTGGCCTAGCAAATGGTTTAGATGCACTTATTTTAGCCTTAAGAGCATTTGATTTTGAAAAAGGTTCGGAAGTGATAGTGCCTTCTAATACTTATATCGCAACCATTCTTTCAATAGTTCAAAATGGATTGACTCCTGTTTTGGTTGAACCGAACATTTCTACTTATAATATTGATGTTGAAAAAATAGAAGAAAAAATCACTTCGAAAACACGAGCAATTATGGTTGTTCATTTGTATGGTAAAATGTGTGAAATGGATACCATTAATAGAATAGCTAAAAAGCATAATTTAAAAGTGATTGAAGATTGTGCTCAAGCACACGGAGCAAAATATAAAAACAAAAAGGCAGGAAATTGGGGTGACTTTGGAGCTTTTAGTTTTTATCCTACAAAAAATTTAGGTGCTTTGGCAGATGCTGGAGGAATGACTACAAATGATGATCATCTAGCCGAATCGATAAAGACTTTACGTAATTACGGTTCAAAGCAAAAATATTACAACGAAACAGTGGGTTGGAATTCCAGATTAGATGAAGTGCAGGCTGCTTTTTTATCAGTTAAATTAAAAGCATTGGATGCTATTAATGAGCATAAACGAAAGTTGGCTGAATTGTATTTTAAAAATTTGAAAGCAGACTTTATTAAACCTTTAGTGCATCCTGATTATTATGATGTTTATCATGTTTTTAATGTTCGTCACGCTAAACGAAATGCTTTAAAAGAATATTTATTGAAGAATGAAATCAGAACAGAAATTCACTATCCACTTGCTCCAAACAAACAAAAAGCGATGATTGGGATATTGGATAAGCAACCGAGCCCAATCGCTGAAGAAATTCATCAAACAACATTGAGTCTTCCAATTTCCTTTTATCACACCGAACAAGATATTTTGAAAGTTATTGAAACAATGAATAAATTTTAGGGATGTTGAAATTATCAGTCATAACAATTAACTACAATGATGCTGATGGACTTGAAAAAACTATTAAAAGCGTAGTTTCTCAGACTGTTACAGATGTTGAATTTATTATAATTGATGGAGGTTCAACAGATAAAAGTATTGATGTTATTAAAAAATATCCAGATCGGATTGATTTCTGGAGTTCGGAAAAGGATAAAGGCATTTATGATGCGCAAAATAAAGGAATTGCAAAAGCAAAGGGTGAATATTTTCTGTTTTTGAATTCAGGAGATAGTTTTTTTGACAAGGAAATAATTTCAAAATTTTATAATTTTCAGAAAAATCATCAAAAAAAAATAATTTATGGAAATTCTAATGCTATTGATGCCGATAGAAGTACACATGTTTTATATCCACCTGAAAAATTAGACTTCAATTTTTGGTATGCGAATACAATTAATCACCAAGCAATATTTTTTCACAATGAATTATTCAGGAAGTATGGCAATTTTAGTACTGAATATAAATTTGCGGCAGATTTCGACTTCCTATTTAAAATATATGTAAATCAAGCTTCAGAATTTATTTATTTTAATGAGTTGATCTGCAACTATGACAATACAGGGCTTACCTCAAAGTACGAAACACATAAAATACTTTTCATGGAGAGAAAGCGAATTTTACAAGCTCATACCAGCAAAAGTGATTTTTGTGAGATGAAAAATAATTACTATAAAACCATTTCTATCAAAAAAAAATATACAATTATAATTTCTGAAAATAATTTTCTTAAGACAATATTAAAACCGATTTATAAAATATATAATTTTTTTTCGAAATAGCCTATTATTTAAGTTTCAACTAGATGAATTCCAATTTTAGTCCTTTAGTGTCGGTAATAATTCCCTGCTACAATTACGCTTTGTTTTTGCCTGACTCCATTGGTAGTATTATTAATCAAACCTATCAAAATTGGGAGTGTATTATTATTGATGATGGTTCCACTGATAATTCCAAGGAGATTATTCAGGAATTTTGTGATAAAGATAGTCGGATTAACTATTTTCTTCAGGTAAATTCAGGTCCTACAGTTGCTCGAAACTATGGAGTAAGATTAGCGAAGGGTGAATTGATTCAATTTTTGGATGCGGATGATTTATTGGAAAAAAGTAAGCTGGAAATGCATGTAGCAGCATTTAATCGGGATCCGGATTGCGATATCGTTTACGGTAGCGTGAAGTATTTCACCACTTCAAATCCTTCAAAATTTTATGATAGTCTTGATTTGAAATCTGGTCCTTGGATGAAAAATATTAGTGGAAGTGGTGATGTAATGATTATGGAATTGTTGAGAGGTAATATTATGGAAACGAGCTCTCCGCTTGTTCGTAAATTGCTTTTCGATAGACTTGGAACCATGAATGAGGAATTGTTTTTTAATGAAGACTGGGAGTTGTGGGCAAGATTTGCCCTTGGTAATGCGAAATTTTGTTTTAATGATTCCATAGGTACCCTGGTCTTAAGGCGTGCACATGAAAGTTACAGTAAAGCTGTTTTTAAGATGTGGTCGAGCGGATTGAAAGTGAGTTTATTACTAAACGAAAAAGTAAAGGATTATAAGTACAAAAAAATTTTGATTCCTAAAATTAATTATCATAAAAGGATTATTGATGAGGAATTATTGGAAATGTTGCTTGTCGATAAAAAAAAAGCTGCTGATTATGCATTGCAAGTATATACTCAGACTGGAGTTAAAAGATATTTAAGGTATTCTAAGCTGTTTAATGTTGCTCCTTATTGGTTTTGTTATCTTTATAGTAAGTTTGTTTTTTTAATAAATAAGGTAAAAAATATAATTATTTATTCATAGGTTTTTATAGATGCTTCATAAAATGAAATTTAAAGGGTATAATTTATGGCATTTGATGAAGGCAATCTTTAAAAAGGCTACTGGAGTTATATTGCAGAGAGGAAATAATGTATTTCCTCATACTTATTCAGCTTTTGGAATCCCGGGTGATAAGTTTCTTCCTGTTGATTTTAAGTTAAAGTTGCTGATTGACCCCACTCCCAAATATTTTGGGAGGCAATTGAAGTCTGATCTAAAAAAATATGATAAAATCCTATTGATTCATGGCTGCGAGCCACCAGATGTAAATAATATAAAAGCTGAGGTAATTTCTTATGGAAACAAATTTACAAAAGTGTATAGTTTTGATAAAGATGTTTTAGGAAATGTGCCGGGTAGCGAGCTTTTTTGTTTTGGCTCTTGCTGGGTGGCCGGAGAAAAGAATAATTACGAAAATGTTTTCACCACAAATAAAAAATTTAAACTGAGTTTTGTTAGGAGTTCAAAAATGGATTTGCCCGGACATCAGCTAAGACATAATGTCGAGCATTTATTTGATAAAAAACACGATTTTGAATTATTTTTTCCTAGAGAAAGAATTGAAAGTAAAATTCCTTTGTTTACAGATTCTATGTTCCATGTTGCAATAGAAAATAGCCAGCATGAAAATTATTTTACTGAGAAAATTATCGATTGTTTTATGACTTACACTATTCCTGTTTATTGGGGTTGCACAAACATTTCTGAGTACTTTGATTCAAATGGAATTATTCAGTTTAATACAAAAGAAGAATTGGATCGTATTTTAAATGATTTAACAATTGAAGATTATGGCAAGCGATTGGAGGCAGTTAAAAAGAATTATTCTATCGCTAAAGAGAATTACGCTTTTTTCTTTGATAGGATAAATGAATTAATTTTAAAGCTATAATTTTGACAGTGATAAGCAATACTCCTAAAGTTTCCTTGTGTATTCCAGCTTACAAGCAGGTGGAATACTTGCGAGTTACATTGAATTCGGTTTTGAAACAGGATTTTCATGACTATGAACTAATTGTAACGGATGATTCTTCTGATGATTCTGTTAAAAATTTATTATCTGAATTTGATTTTAAAGGAAAGCTTAAGTATTTAAGAAATTCTCCTTCATTAGGGTCGCCTGGAAATTGGAATTATTCCATGAGTCAGGCTAAGGGAGAATATATAAAAATGTTACATCACGATGATTTTTTTACTTCTGAGCATTGCCTTAGTAAATTTGTAAAACTTTTAGATAATAACCCTGATTGTTCATTTGCTTTTTCTGGGACGGTTATTGATTTAGTGCTTTTGAAGACAAAAAAAATACATAGTTGCACTAATAAACAATTTTCAAAAATGATTCATCAGCCAGATCGATTGTTTTTTTCAAATTATATTGGCGCTCCTAGTGCTACTATCATTAGAAAAGATAGTCTTTTGATGTTTGATGAATCGATGAAGTGGCTTGTAGATGTGGATTGGTATATGCAGTTGATTTATCAGAATCCAAATGTCGTTTTTACAAAAGAACCGCTTATTTGTACAGTTCATGGCGGAGAAGGACAAATCACTCAATCGGTTTATTCTGATAAAAATATTCAAGTAAAGGAACATGCCTACTTGTTTGATAAACTTGGAGACAAAAAAAAGCACTTAAAAAAGTATTCTCTTTTGTTTCAATTATTGTTTCATAAATATGGTGTAAAAGATTTATCGCAACTTAAAGAAATTTACAATGTGTCAATTGTAACAGAAACATTTTATGAAGAAGTTTTTCGTTCAATGAAAAGTGCTATTTTTCTGAAAAAGGTTGTTTTTTGGTTGAAAAGGAACTCGTTTAACGATCATATATTCACTCTTAAAACCTATTTCAAATGATTATAGTGAAATTGATGGGTGGTTTAGGGAATCAGATGTTCCAATATGCATTTGCTAAGCATTTAGCTGTAAAGCAAGGTGTTGAATTGAAGATGGATCTCTCACATTTTAAGCGCGAATTGAATAAAGATAAATTTACAGTTAGAGATTTGGGTTTGAGTCATTTTAATACAAATCCAGTTATAGCTAGCGAAGCAGAGCTAAAAAGATATGAAAAAAGTAAATTTTCGAAAATAATAGATTTGTTTTGTTTGAATTTGCCATTCAAATTGAACCATTTGTATGTAAGAGAACCATTTTTTAGATTTTATAAAAAAGCATTAAATGCTCCTAAAGATTGTTATTTGGATGGATATTGGCAAAGCGAATATTATTTTAGAGATATAAGAAAGGAGTTGTTGAATGATTTTACTTTGGTTTCTGAACTATCTGATGAAACAATGCACGTTGCTGAAAAAATTAAGTCACAACAGTCGGTTAGTATTCACGTTAGACGAGGCGACTATATTTCGATTGCAGAAAATCAAACTATTTATTCCATTTGTGATGAGCAGTACTATCTAACGGCAATGAATAAGATGGCTGATGTAAATAAAGATTCAGTTTTTTATGTTTTTTCTGATGAACCAGAGTGGTTTAAAACAAAAGTTCATTCAAAGTACAATGTTCAGTATGTTATGCATAATGTAGGAAAGAATAGCTATCAGGATTTATATTTGATGAGTTTGTGCAAGCATAATATTATTGCAAACAGCTCATTTAGTTGGTGGGCAGCTTGGTTGAACAAGAATATAGAGAAAATGGTAATTGCTCCTAAAAACTGGTTTAAGAATAGGAGTAAAGACACAAGTGATTTGATTCCTAAAGCTTGGATTCAGTTATGAAAAATCCGAAAGTGACAGTATTAATGCCCGTTTATAACGGTGAAAAGTATTTGAGAGGTGCTATGGATAGTATTTTATCTCAAAGCTTTACCGATTTCGAATTTTTAATTATTAATGATGGCTCAATTGATAATTCTAAAAAAATTATTGATTCTTATACTGATAAAAGGATTCGGGCGTTAAACAACGATAAGAATATTGGATTGGTAAACACACTAAATAGAGGAATTGAATTGGCACAGGGCGAATATATAGCTCGTATGGACTGTGATGATATCAGTTTATTAAATAGATTGGCAGTTCAGGTTAAGTTTATGGAGCAGCATCCAACTATTGGTGCAAGTGGTAGTTTTTATAATCTTTTGTTAAATGGAAAGAAAGCACTTGTCGATTTTCCTTTAAACAAAAGTGAAATGAAAAGTTTTATGATTTTTAATTCTCCCATTGCACACCCCACAGTCATTATAAGGAAGAGTATACTTCAAAAAGAAAAATTAGTTTATCGATCAGAATACATACATGCAGAAGATTATGATCTATGGTCACAGATATCAGCAGTTTCTGATTTGGCAAATGTTTCAGACGTTTTGTTGAACTACAGAGTTCATGAAAATCAAATTACTACAAACGAAAGTCTTGTTTTGGATAAAAATGAGAGTTTAAATTCTATCCGTTTGCGTCATTTGAAGTTGCTGGATATAATCCCTTCTAAAGATGAAATGAAAATCCATCATCTTGTAAGTGACGGGAGAAAAGCTGGTAGTGAGGAGGATGTTGCTAATGTAGAACTGTGGCTAAAAAAAATACATCTAGAAAATAAAAAGAAAAACTTGTTTGAAGATGCATATTTAGGAAAAATTATTCTTGAAAGATGGTTGCGTATGTGCTTTAATTATTATGGAGGAAGAAAAGGATTTCAACATTTTTTAAATTCCGAACTTTACGTACTCATTAGATTGCCTTTGAAGCAAAAGTTCGAGTTTTTTAAAAATTTATATAATTCGTATAAACGAAAAAAGATTAAATACTAAGCCGAGTGTTTATTTAATTGAAATGAAAAAAATATTAATTCTGTCAGACATCAATTCAGCTCATACACAAAGATGGGTGAAGGCTATAGCTGCAAAGGGTTTTGACGTTGGCATTTTTACACTTTCATTTCCCTTAAGTGATTGGTATAAATCGGTTCAAAATGTAACAGTACTATTTTCTTCCAAACAGGACGAAAACGATTTTTCTAAAGGGACATTTTCTAAAATAAAGTACATAAAAGTAGTTCCTGAATTAAAGAAGGTCATCCAGCAATTTAAACCCGATGTTTTGCATGCTTACTATGCAACAAGCTACGGATTGATAGGAGCTTTGAGCACATTTCATCCCTATGTGATTTCTGCATGGGGGAGTGATGTAATGGATTTTCCTTATAAGAGTTTTTTTCATAAAAGAATGCTAAAGTATAATTTCAAAAAAGCAGACCTAATTATGGCAACCAGTAAAGCCATTGAAGATGCTATAAGTGTTATAAGTGCAGTGAAAGTTGAAAGAATTCCATTTGGAATTGATACGGAAGTATTTATTCCAATGAATCTAAAAAGAAGTTTTGGTGAAAATAGCATTGTAGTTGGTGCAATCAAATCACTTGAAACAGTTTATGGTATTGATTTGCTTATTAGAGCATTTAAGAAAGTATGTGATAAGCATGCTCAACTTGAACTTAAATTATTTATTGTTGGAGGAGGAAGTAAAGAAGAGCGATTGAAGTCATTGGTTAAAGAGTTGAATTTGGAACAGCAAGTTGTATTTGCCGGGAAAGTGGAGTATAGTAATGTAGTGGATTATCACAACATGATAGATATATTTGTAAATGTATCCAGGAATGAGAGTTTTGGAGTTTCAATTCTCGAAGCTTCTTCTTGTGGTAAACCAATTGTAGCCAGTGATATTGGCGGTTTAAAAGAAGTGGTTGTGAACAATGAAACTGGATTTTTAATTGAATCGGAAAATGTGGATGCTATTTCAGATGCGATAGAAAAATTAGTGCTCGATAAAAATCTTAGAACTGAAATGGGAATAAAAGGGCGAAAATTTGTAAAAGAACAATTTGAATTTTCACAAAACGTGAATGATACAATCGATAGTTATAAAAAATTAATTAGTCGTAGCTAGCTTGAAAATCTTAATATTAACTCAATATTTTCCACCTGAAGTGGGTGCTCCGCAAAATCGGTTGTTTGAGCTTGCTGTCCGTTTAAAGCAGAAAGGAGCCGAAGTGACTGTGCTAACTGCTATGCCAAATTATCCTCAAATGGAGATTCATCAGCAGTATAAAGGAAAGTTTTATGCTTTTGAAAAGATGAACGGTTTAGATGTGCATCGTTCATGGATTTATGTCTCTAAAAGTAAAGGGATTTTTAAACGATTACTTAATTATTTTTCCTTTGTTAAAACTTCCTTTTTGGTAGGTTGGTTTAAGTTAGGAAAGTTCGATTATATCGTATGCGAAAGTCCGCCCTTATTTTTAGGAATTACAGCATATTTATTAAAAAAAATGAAAGGTGCTAAGTTGGTGTTTAATGTATCTGACTTATGGCCTGAAAGTGCTGAAAAATTAGGCTTGGTAACAAATAAATTTTTTCTGCGTTCGGCTACAAAATTAGAAGAATTCTTATATCGAAAGTCCGACTTGATAAGTGGGCAAACACAAGGGATATGTGAAAACATTTCGAAACGATTTCCAAATAAAAAAATTCACTGGATGCCAAATGGTGTAGATTTGAGTTATTATGATTCAACTTCTATTTCTAGCAATTGGCGAAAAGAGAATGGTTTAAAAAAAAGCGATTTTCTTTTTTTGTATGCCGGAATAATTGGTCATGCACAAGGATTAGAGGTAATACTAAAAGCAGCAGCACAACTAAAATCAACTCCGCAAATTAAATTTATTCTGTTGGGATCTGGCCCGGAAAAAGAAATGTTGCTTGCTTTGAAAAATGAATTAAAAGTAGAGAATGTGTTGTTTTTTAATGCTGTCACAAAAATAGAAATGCCATTTATTATTGCAGATATAGATGTTGCAGTAATACCGTTAAAACGATTAGATTTATTTAAAGGCGCAATTCCTTCAAAAATATTTGAAAATTTAGCAATGAAAAAGCCTATTCTGCTTGGTGTGGAAGGTGAAGCAAAAGAATTGTTTATTGATGAAGGAAAATGTGGTTTAGCCTTTATTCCCGAAGATGAAGCGGATTTAAAAAAGAAGGCAATTGAGTTTTTTGAAAATAGAGAGCAATTAAGTCAATTCGGGGAAAATGGTTATTCATACGTTAAACAAAAGTTTACCAGAGATGAAATTGCAACTAAGTTTTATGATTTTTTAATAAGCAATCATGAAAAGGGAGACAGATAACATAAAACAAGTGTATGCTGATCGCGAGAACGATAAGAAGTTGTTGAAAAATCATCAAGGAACTTATCCTCATTATATTAGTGAAGAACGAGAACGTGCTTACAAGTTGATAATCAATAAACGCTTTCCAAATATTGAAAATCTTAAATTGTTAGAGGTTGGAGCTGGAGTGGGGGTTAATTTGACTTTCTTTCATTCTATAGGATTTCAATATTCCAATATGTTTGCTAACGAACTTTTAGAAGATCGTTTTGAAAAATTGAAAAATAATTTTCCACAAGTAAATTGCATTTTAGGTGATGCAACGGAAATAAAGCTGGATCAAAAATTTGATATTGTTTTTCAATCTACTGTTTTTAGTTCTATTTTAAGCAATGAATTGAGAACTAGATTAGCTGCAAAAATGTTTGATTTAACGAATGATAGTGGAATTGTGCTTTGGTACGACTTTGTATACAACAATCCGCAAAATAAAAACGTAAGGAAAGTAGAAATGGATGAAATAAAAAGCCTTTTTCCAAATGCTAAGAGGTTTGAGTTTTATAAGGTAACTTTAGCTCCACCAATTGGAAGACGTGTAGGAGCATGGTATGCTTTTTTTAATAAGTTTAGTTTTTTGAGGACTCACATAATAGCTGTAATTCATAAATAATTGTTTAATAAACTATTTCATACAAAAACGCATTATTACTTAGCAATATCAATTGCTTTGTGTTTGCCGCTTGTTCGTTTAACTCCTATTTTTATTTCCTTGCTATTATTAAATTGGTTACTTGAAGGCGATTATAAAAATAAATTTCAAACTATTTTTAAAAACAAATCAGTTCTTCTTTTTGTCTCATTTTTTTTAATTCATCTTGTTGGCTTGGCCTACACTGAAAACATGGATTCAGGTTGGTTTGACTTGCAAGTAAAATTGTCGCTTTTTATTTTTCCTATAATTTTTGTGAGTCGCCCATTTGATCAAAAGCAAATAAAAAGCATGTTTTGGGCATTTGTAGTTGGATCAATTGTTTGTTCTTTTATTTTACTAACCAGAGCAGTTTATACTTATTATGTGTTTTCCGAAAATAATTTTTTCTATCTGCAATTATCCTTCTTTACGCATCCAAGCTACATTGCAATGTATTTTAATTTAGTGATAGCATGGCTAATGCTTGTTTTATTTAAAAAAGAGGATCATTTGAAACGGACGCATGTTGTTTTGTCAGTTTGTTGCATTTTGTTTTTTTCTTTTATGATTGTTCTGTTATCATCAAAAATGGGACTTATTGTTTTGTTGATGCTTTATTTAGGTTTCATGATATATTTTATCATAAGCAGAAAAAGATATCTTTTGGGTGTTGTCGGACTTCTAATTATCATTTCCTCCGTTTTTATGCTATTGCGTTTTGTCCCTGAGATTAGCGACCGATTAAAAACTGTAATTACTGCAGTATCGAATACTTCAACTAACCAAGCAGAATCTGAAAGTACCGCAGTTCGTATGCTCATTTGGAGTGCTGCTAATCAAGTCATTTCTGAAAATTTACTTTTGGGAGTGGGAACAGGAGATGCAAAGGACAAGCTTTTAGCCGAATATGAGAAACGAGGAATGACAGGTGCTTCAGAACATAAGTTAAATGCTCACAATGAATATTATCAGGTTTTTGTTAGTTTGGGTCTCATTGGCTTTGTTTTGTTGTTATTGAGTTTGCTATTGCCATTATATAATAGTTTTGCTTCTTCAAATGCTATTTATATCTTATTTTTGCTGATAATAATTTTAAATTTTATAGCAGAATCAATGTTTGAAACGCAGGCTGGAGTTATCTTTTTTGCTTTCTTTAATTCATTGCTATGTTTCAATACCGATTTTAAAAGTGTTAATGCCAAAAAATAATATTCAATAACAAAAAGTATGATTCCTTTTTCACCTCCACACATCGATCAAAAAATTGTTGATGAAGTAACTAAAGTTTTGTTGTCTGGTTGGATAACAACAGGTCCTAAAACAAAACTTTTTGAAAAAGAACTTACAAAGTATTGTGGAAACAAAGCAACACTTTGTTTAAATAGCGCTACAGCCGGACTAGAAATTATGCTTCGTTGGTACGGTGTAAAAGAAGGCGATGAGGTTATTTTGCCTGCATATACATACACTGCAACAGCAAACGTAATAATGCATTGTGGTGCAAAACCGGTTTTTGTAGATGTAAATCCTAACGATTTTAATATTTCAATTGCGAATATCGAAAAGGCAATTACTGTTAAAACAAAAGTGGTGATGCCGGTAGATTTTGGCGGGCATGTTTGTGACTATGACGAATTAAATGCTTTAGTTGTTAAACACAAAGATAAATTTGTTGCAAGTACAGAAGAACAAAAGATGCTTGGAAGAATATTGGTGCTTTCTGATTCTGCTCATTCTTTCGGAGCTACTTATAAAGGCAAAAAAGCAGGTTCATTAACCGATATTTCTGTTTTTTCTTTTCATGCAGTAAAAAATCTGACAACAGCAGAAGGTGGTGGAGTAGCATTAAACTTGCCAGTGCCTTTTGATAATGAAGCGATTTACAAATATTTGTGTGTAAAAACATTACATGGTCAAGATAAAGATGCACTTGCAAAAACCCAAAAAGGTAATTGGCGTTATGATGTGGTGGAAGCAGGTTACAAATGCAATATGCCAGATATAATGGCAGCAATTGGTTTGGTTGAACTTGAACGATATGATAATGAAACGTCAAAAGGTCGAGAACATATTTTTAAACAATATGATGCTGCATTTTCTAAATATGATTGGGCACAATTACCAGAGTATAAAACGAAAGATAAACTCTCATGTTACCATTTGTATGCTTTAAGAATAAAAGGTATTTCAGAAGATCAAAGAGATGCAATCATTAAAGAGATATTTGATTGTGATGTTTCGGTAAATGTTCATTTTATACCTGTTCCCATGATGAGCTTTTATAAAAAACAAGGATATGATATCAAAAACTATCCTGTAACATACGATAATTACTCCCGAGAAATCTCACTGCCTGTTTATATTGATTTGGATGATGAAAAAGTGAAACGCGTAATTGATGCCGTGGTTGGCTCAGTTAAAAAAATAATCGGTTAAAATGGGAAAGCGCCTATTCGATATATTCTTTTCATTGATTGGCCTAATCATACTTTTTATTCCATTTTTAATTATTTCCATAATTATTTCAGCCGATTCAAAAGGTGGTGTTTTTTACAAACAAACTAGAGTTGGGAAAGACGCAATTGATTTTTCTTTACTAAAATTTCGTTCGATGGCAACAGATTCAGATAAATTGGGTTTGCTCACTGTAGGCGGAAGAGATAATCGCATTACCAAGATTGGTTACGCACTCCGCAGGTATAAAAT
>Ga0163149_10001470_pt1 | contig 30254 bp, 25 predicted proteins | sample OliLakLV19MP5G1_FD_148604 | JGI IMG/M metagenome (GOLD analysis project Ga0163149, IMG submission 148604) | Freshwater microbial mat bacterial communities from Lake Vanda, McMurdo Dry Valleys, Antarctica - Oligotrophic Lake LV.19.MP5.G1 | ecosystem: Environmental > Aquatic > Freshwater > Lake >... | reverse complement strand
CCCCCCGCCAGGCCCACCAACCCCCCCACCGGTCACGCGGGCGAGCAGAGCCTCGAACATGACCCGTTCGTGCAGGGCGTGCTGATCGACGATCAACAGCCCGTGCTCATCCTGCGTAACCACGAAGGAGTTGTGAACCTGAAGCAGCCGATCACGCGGACGTGCATCGAGCAGTTGAGGTTCGGCTTCGATTGGCGCTGGAATGGCCGCGGCATCGCCCGCGTTGGAGGCCATGACGGCTTTGAGTTCGCTGTATGAGACCGGGATGTGTCCGGGACCGGCGGCGCGGATTTCCGAAGGTCTGCGTTTAAGAAACTCGGCGAGCGCGGCGGGAGTCTGCACCACCATCGGCGCTGCGGCATCGGTGGCGGGCTTCCACCCCATGCGTTGCTGTTGACCGTCGCTGCCGCGACCAAACCATGACGAGGATAAAGGTGTGATGGGTGTAAGGTCGGCCGCGCGGAGCGCATCGCGCACCGCGCGGAGGACCGCGCTGTGGACCATTGATTGATCGCGAAAGCGAACCTCGGCCTTGGCGGGATGGACGTTGACATCGACCGCGCCGGGATCCATCTCGATCATGAGCACGGCGGTTGGGTAGCGTCCCGGCTCGATCAGCCCGCGGTACGCTTCGCGGATGGCGTGCTGGAGGGTTCGGTCGCGCACAGCGCGGCCGTTGAGGTAGATGTGTTGTGATTTGGAGGTTGCGCGGGCAATCTCCGGAAGGCCGACCATGCCCCAGAGTGTCAGGCCGCGGGCATCGTCGAAGTGATCGGCCGAGACTTCAAGGAGCTGTGGCTCAAACTCTTTGCCAAGCCCGGCGAGCACTCGCTGCCTTGCGGACTGTCCGGGCGGAAACTCGAGCAGCACACGCCCATCGCACACGACCACAAAGCCGATGGCGGAGTGCGCGAGGGCGATGGCGAGCGCCACATCAACGCAGTGACCCTGCTCGGTCGATGGTGTTCGCAGAAACTTGCGGCGTGCTGGTGTATTGAAAAAGAGGTTGCGCACGGTGATGACCGTGCCCACCGGCCCGGAAGCGGGCTTGACAGGCTGAACGGTGTCACCCTCGGCGGCGATCTCGGCGGCCGTTTGCTGGTCGCTGGTGCGAGAACGGATCGAGAGTCGCGAGACGCTCGTGATCGAGGCGAGAGCTTCGCCGCGAAAGCCCATGGTTGCGATCCGGTCAAGATCGTGGGCCTGCCTGATCTTGCTGGTCGCGTGGGGTGCGATGGCGAGTTGAAGTTCAGACTCCGGTATGCCCTGCCCGTCATCGGTGATGCGGATGAGTTCGATTCCACCCTGCCCGAGTTCGATACGAACTGTGCGTGCGCCGGCATCGATGGCGTTCTCAACCAGCTCCTTGACAACGCTTGCTGGCCGCTCCACCACTTCGCCTGCGGCGATCTGGTTTACAAGCAAAGAGTCAAGAGGTCGGATAGGGCTACGCGCATTGCTGGATGGTTGGGAAAGGAGCGATGTGGGTGGCTTGGTGATCTGGTTGGACATCCACCGGGATTATAGAAGGTCGGGGCGGCGGGCTTTCAGGTATGTACAATCTGCACATGCCTGATGCCAAGCCATCGCTGTTTACGCGAATTATCCGTGGCGAAGTTCCCTGCCACAAGGTCTTCGAAGACCCGCACGTCTTCGCCTTTCTGGATATTGCCCCGCTCTCGGCCGGGCACACGCTGGTGATCCCGAAGGAGCCGGCCGAGACGCTAGACCGCCTGAGCGATGAATCGAGCGCGGCGGTGGGGCGTGCGCTGCCGAGAATCTGCCGCGCGGTGATGTTTGCCACAGGCGCAGCCGCGTACAACATACTACAGAACAACGGTGCGGATGCTCATCAGGCCGTGATGCATGTGCACTTCCACATCATCCCGAAGTTTGCTGCGGGCGAGGGGCTGGGAATCGGATGGACTGCTGGTGTGCTGGATCAGACCGCGGGCCGTGCACTTGCGGCGAAGATCGCAGCTTCGGTCTGATTCATCAACGGAAGGTGTCCGCTCGCCATCGAGCACGCACGTTTGCGAGAACACGCCCACTCAGGTCTCTTCGGACTCCATGTTCATGTCTTCATCACTGTCATCATCGGGATGTCGCTCTGGGGCATTAGAGTACTGAACATCCATCGCGTAATCGAGCGAGACTGCCTGGTGCGTGAGCCCGCCAACACTGATGCGATCAACGCCCGTCAGGGCAATCTCGCGGATAGTCTCGAGCGTTACGCCCCCTGAGGCTTCGAGAAGAATATTGGATTTGTACCTGGAACGAAGCGCGACCGCCTCGCGGAGTTTGGCAGCATCCATGTTGTCGAGCAGGATGGTCTCGATGCCACACCCGCCCGCGGCGAGCACAGGATCCATCTGCTCGAGCGAATCGACTTCAAGTTCGATGAAGCGGAGCTCCTCGCCGCTGAGATCGGCGTTTCGCTGGGCTTTCTCGACCGCCGCGGTAAGCCAGGCGGGGAGTTCTCGCGGCGGAACACCGAAGATGTGGTTGTCTTTAAACATAACCGCATCGTAAAGACCAAGGCGGTGACAATGCCCACCACCGCAACGTACGGCGTACTTTTCGAGCGCACGCCAACCCGGTGTGGTCTTGCGAGTATCGAGAAGCTTGACGCCGGTGCCCTCGATCGCTTTAACAAACTCCGCGGTGCGCGTGGCGATACCTGACATGCGTGCGAGCAGGTTGAGCATGGTGCGCTCAGATCGCAGGACTTGATACATAGGCCCGGAGAGGACCGCGATCGTCTGGCCCTTGCGGACACGATCACCATCCTGCGCACTGAATGTGAACTGACAGTCCGGACCGAGGATCGACATCAGAATCGGCAGACCGGCGATGCCGCTGAGCACACCCCCGCCTTCCGTCCGCACGACCATCACACCATCACCCCACTTGGCGGGAGGAATGCAGCATTGGGTCGTGACATCGCCCGGACGGCCACCCGGGCCGAGATCCTCTTCCGCCGCAATTGCCATCAATCGGACGAGCGAGTCGGTGGTGTGAAGGGCGTTGAACAGGTCATAAAGCGGCAGCGTGTTGAGGTCTTGCACGGCTGTCATAGTAGCAAAACGCCGCGCTTTGCGCATGATCACGTTGCGGCCGGTGTTCATCGCGGCGATGAACAAGTACAATTGCTTCGAATGGTTGATCAGTCCGAAATCTTGGGGCATAAGCGACAAACGGACGAGCGACCGCTTGTCCCCTATCCTACGGATACTCACACCGCAAGGAGCATTCATGGGACTTCTCGACGGAAAGATCGGCCTGGTGGTCGGCATCGCCAACGAACGCTCGTACGCGTACTACATCGCCAAGAGCATTATCGAGCACGGTGGTCGGTGCGCATTCACCCATCTGCCCGGTGAGAAAAATGAGCGGCGCACGCGCCGGTCGGTTGATGATCTGGGCATCAATGACCCATGGCTTGTGCCGCTGGATGCGAGCAAGGATGACGAGATCGCACAGGCTTTCTCCCGATACGCGGATTCGTTCGATCGAATGGATTACCTCATTCACTCGATCGCCTATGCCGAGCGCGAGTGGCTGGCTCCGGGTAAGTTTGTTGAAACACCTCGCGCGGCGTATCTGCAAGCCATTGACATCTCGTCTTACACGTTGTTGGCGCTGGCGCGGCAGGCGAGGCCGTTGCTCGCAAGATCGGGGGGCGGTTCAATCATGGCCATGAGCTATTACGGCGGCGACAAGGTTGTGCCGGGCTACAACGTCATGGGTGTGGCCAAGTCGGCCCTTGAAACGACCGCTCGGTACCTCGCGTATGAGCTTGGACCGGAGAAGATTCGTGTCAACATCATCTCGGGCGGATACCTCCGCACACTCGCATCATCCGCAGTCGGCGGGGCAGAGCAGATGCTCGAAGCGAACCTGCTGCGAGCCCCGCTGCGAAGAAACGTGGAGGGCGATGATGTTGGCCGCACAGCCGTTTACCTCGCCAGCGAGCTGAGTTCGGGTGTTTCGGGAGAGACAATTTACGTCGATTGCGGCGTAAACATCATGGGTCTGTAACCTGATGCTTGCCGTGTGTTTCGCTCGATGTGTGTCCGGATAACACACACGGGACGATTTTTTTTTGACTGGTGGGACAAACAGGACCGATGTTCGACGTATGAGCGTCTTCGGCTCGCCAAACATCCAATCCGTCGCGGGGCTCAATCAGGCCGAGCGGACAAAGAACCGCGATGCCGAACGCAAGAAGCAGGCGCAGGAACCGACCCGCACGCGAGGGACAGACGAGGTTGATGTGCAAAGCTCGCAGACGACCGATGCGGTTCGAGATCCGGATGGGAACGAACGCGATGAGGCGAGTTCGGATCGCAAGCGACAAGGGCAGAGTTCGTCACCGCCAGAAACCGATCGGTCGCGGTTGGATGTAAGAGGCTGATACGGGTTTCAGGCCGCAAGCGCCTTGGACTGTTCGGCGGCGGGCGCCTCGCGCTGCAGCATTTCGACGACTCTCTGCAGGAGTTGCACATCGGCGGGTCGGCGCGATAGCCAACCTGCGTGCGAGAGATCATCCATCAGATCGTCGCGGAGATACGCATGGTTGCTCACCGCGGAGGTGGCCCACAGCAGCCCGATTCCCGAAGCTATGCGCCCGAGCGTTACACGACCCGGTGATCCAAGCTCGACCTCGGACATGATGAATGCCAGCGGGTCGCTCTCGCAGCGGCGTCCCTGATGGCGGAGTTGCTGACACGCGCTCGCGAGTGTCTTGAGTCCGGCATCTGTCTGTCCGGCTGCAAACTCCATCGCGGCGGAGCGAAGCAGGGCCTCGGGTTCGTCATAGAGGGCCTTTGCAGCGGCTCGCGCGAGCGCGACACGTTCATCATCTTCGCAGGAAGATCCGCTCTGGGTCAACCAGGCCCCGACGACGCGGGCGGTAGTCTTCAGCACCGCGCGTGTCGGTGCGCTGAGCGGTCGGCCATCGGAGGGCTGACCTTCGATGAGTGATGAGCCCATTCTGATCACGAGTCGGTCGAGCGGGCCTCCGGCGGACATCAGTTCGGGCACTGCGGTTCGGCCGGATATCCAGCTACCCGATCCGACGCGCATGCTTGTACGACCCAGCATCGCGCTCGCGAGGATGAGCTGCGCGGTGGCGCGTGCAGTCTCCTGTTCATCGAAATGGCCGTGAGCGATCGCGATACGAGCGGTATCCAATCGTGGCGGAAAGACTGAGGCGTACCCGAGCGGCATCGGCGTTGACCAGTCGTACCACGCGGCGGGCCGGCTCGGGTGTTCGGGCACAAAGATGTTGATGTCGCCCCGGCGTTCACGACGCACAAGGGCATCGAGACCTTCGGCGGCGAGATCGCGTTCAACATCGGAGATCAGCCCCGCGCGAGATCGGACCCACTCGATCGCCGGAGCGCCACCGACAATCGCGTCTTCGGCCTTGCCCGCCGCGATAAGCGCGAGCGCTTCGGCATCGCAGAGATCAACGCCGATTCGAATGGTGTTGGTGTGGGCAACCGTGCCAGGGGCGATGCGTGAACCAAGTTCGTAGAGCTTCTTGCGAGCGGTCTGCCACGAGGCCGCGGGAACCCCGATCATCTCCATCATGCCCGTCATATGTTCGCTGCTGGGAAGACGCTCTATCAACTTTGACACTGAAATTTGCGGCACACTCAGGCGAGTGGAAAGAACACCCGCATCGGCCCCCTCTGAGAGTTCGAGCTTGCGCTGGTGACGGTACTGTGCAATGAGCATGGCCAGACCGATCGCCCAGAGGCCGCTCGGCAGAGCAAGGATGGGCTGCTCAAGCCAAGTCAGACCAAGCGCACGCGATGTAAGCACGAGTACACATGAAGCGATAAGAGTGTTCATTCTCGGACCGAGTGTCGGTTGGGCCGAGATCGGGAGGAGAGAGGATCGCTGAGTGTGCGGATGGAAGTTGGTCGGCATGGGCCGGGAGAATCGGCGTTCGATCAGAGCGTGTGAATCTCCGAGTGTGCGATACCACCCTGCGCCGGGTGACTTTGGCAGTCGTGCCGACGGTGGATACTGATATCCAACCGCACTGCGCCGTTCTCGGGCGTGCGGATGCCTCTCCTCTTACGTCCGGAAGAACTTGGTCACGGCGTGGATGGTGACGGCGCGCCCCATCGCGGCGATCGATTCGGTAAGCGGAATGTTTTTCGGACAGACTTTCACACAGTTCTGAGCGTTTCCGCAATCACTGATACCACCCGGACCCATAAGCTCGTCCAGTCGGTCGCCCTTCAACTGTTTGCCTGTTTCGTGCATGTTGAAGAGCCGCGCCTGGCTGATGGCGTGTGCCCCAAGGAACTCGGTATCCCATGCCGCGGCGTCATCTTCCTTATTGAACTGCGGGCACGCTTCGAGACAACACCCGCAACTCATGCAGGTGCTGAGTGTGTAGCGTGTCTCTTGAGTCTTGACCGACTCTTTCGGGCCCGAGCCGAGGTAGTAGGTACCGTCGATCGGAACCCATGCCTTGACACGCTTGAGGTTGTGGAAGAGGCGCGAGCGATCGACCCAGAGATCGCGGATCACGGGAAACTTGCTCATGGGTTCGAGGGTAAGTTCATCGCCCTCATCAGGAGCCAGCGCATCAATAAGCGCCGAGCATGACTGGCGGACTTTGCCGTTGATGACCATCGTACACGCGCCGCAGACCTCTTCGAGACACCCGGAATCCCACACGACCGGCGTTGTTCGTCGCCCATCGCTGGTCAAGGGATGGGCCGCGATCTGCTGAAGACACGAGATGACATTGGACCCGACCTCCGGCTTTACGTCGAAGGACTCCCAGCGCGTGGGCTTGCCCGGCCCATCGCATCGTGCGATACGAACGCGGATGACGCGGCCAGCCGTCGCGGTCTTCTTTGAACCATTCAGCGTTGACCCATTCAATGTCGGGAAGGAAATGGTGGTCATGCGTGCATCTCTCGAAGCGTTGCGTTGATACTGCTGAAGATCGATACCTGGAAATCGATACGGAAGTACTGTCGCCTCCTACACCATCACCGCGGCGGGCTCGCGCGGCTTTGTGCTCGCTGGCGAGGTTGGGGGACCATCCTTCTTGCCGTAGGTGCGGGCGGTGGGCTTGATGAGTGAGGCATCGACCGGCAACAGGTCCACGCGTGTCTGGCCTGTTGCGCCATCGAACTTTGCAATGGTCGATTTCATGAAGTTGGCATCATCGCGGTTCGGAAAGTCGGTGCGGTAGTGCGCGCCGCGGCTCTCCTTGCGCTGAATGCTCCCGAGCACCATGGCCTCGGCCAGCACGAGCATATCTCCAGATGCACGCGTAAAGGTGAAACTTTGGTTGGTCCAGCCCGCACCATCGGCGAGCTTGGCGCGTGCGTATCTCTCGCGAAGATCGCTGATCCGTGCGCGAGCCTGCTCCAGCCGCGGGCCGCTCTTGACCACGGTACAGGCCGCGGTCATCTCGACGCCAAGTTCCTTGTGGATCAGGTACGGATTGGTCTGGTCGTCGCTCGAGCCTTCGGCCGCGGTATCGAGCAACCTTTTGGCTTTGGCCTCTTCCTGCTTCACGATCCGGTCATAAATCGCTGAGGTGACCTGATCGTGCGGGGTGGTGCTCGGCGCACCGTTCTTGAGATAGTTGACGACCCCCACACCGCAGAACAGCCCATCGAAGATGCACGAGAGGAGCGCGTTGGCACCCAACCGGTTGGCGCCGTGGTAGGCGAAGTTGACCTCACCGAAGGCATAGAGCCCTTCGATGTTTGTTCGAGCATTCTCAACAGCCCCCATCTGCATGCCTTGACCGATCTTGGCATCGATCGGTGCAACACTCCCCGACTTGTGCTTTTCTCTCGCCTCTGCGGGGTTGTAGCTGCCCTTGGCGAAGCCCGTCCACAGGCCGCCCATGCTGTAGTGAACGCTGGGAAAGATGCGCATCGGCTCGAACTGCGGATCTTCGCCGGCGAACTTCTTGTAGATTTCCAGAATGCCCTCAAGCTTGTGGTGGGTGCTCGCGGAAAGATGCGTCAGGTCGAGATAAACCTGATTCTCGCCGCGTACACCCATACCGTCGTTGACACAGACGCTGAAGATTTCACGTGTGGCGATATCGCGCGGCACGATGTTGCCGTAGGCCGGGTAGCGCTCTTCGAGGAAGTAAAACCGCTCGGCTTCGGGTATCTCGCGCGGGCGGCGCGTCTCACCCTTCTTGCGTGGAACCCACACTCGCCCACCCTCACCCCGCGCGCTCTCGCTCATCAGTCGAGTCTTGTCCGCACCGGGGATGGCCGTTGGATGAACCTGGATCATCTCGGGGTTTCCGTACCACACCCCGGCCTGATAGCAGCGGGCCGCCGCCGCGCCGGTGCAGATGATCGAGTTGGTGCTCTTTCCGAACACCAATCCACACCCGCCGGTGGCGATAACCACGGCATCGGCACGGAAGGACCGGATCTGCATCGTCCGCATGTCCTGCGCCACGATTCCGACGGCTCGGCCCTCTTCAATCACCGGCCACAGAAACTCCCAGAACTCATACTTGTTGACCTTGCCCTCGGCCTCATACCTACGCACCTGCTCGTCGAGCGCGTAAATCAACTGCTGGCCGGTTGTCGCGCCCGAGAAGTGAGTGCGCTTGAAGAGCGAGCCGCCGAAGAGCCGCAGATCGCGGAAGCCTTCGTTTGTGCGGTTGAACGGCACACCCATCCGGTCGAGCAGATCGATCACGCGGGGCGCCCAGTTGGCCATCTCCAGCACCGGGTGCTGATCGGCGAGGAAGTCGCCGCCATAAATCGTCTCGTCAAAGTGTTCGTACTCCGAGTAGCCCTGCTGACGGGCGACATCGTTGCAGGCGTTGATCCCGCCCTGGGCGCAGACCGAATGCGAACGTTTGACGGGCACCACGCTGAACAGATCGACAGGCACACCGGCCTCGCCGATGCGCACCGTGGCCGACAATCCGGCCAATCCCCCTCCAACCACGATGACGCGATGTTGCGACATAAGTTGAGCCGCCTGAAACTTGCCGATACTTGTGAACAGACGATTCCGGAATGATTCAAAACGATGCCCGCAGCCACTTATGCATTCGCACACGGTGCTCGGCACGATTCATGTTGGGAAGGTCGGCAGACTATCGGCCTTCCACTAGATCAATCGCGTTGAACGCTCACCTCCGGCACAACGTTCTCCGCGACCGACTCGCCCATCATGCGTAGTTCGGTTGCCCTGGCACGTTTGACATCAAGCGTTGCAAAGGCAAACACCGAAGACCAGGCCATCACCATGAGCATGGCCCCGAGCCCCGCACAGGCGTATCCCCACCTTCGCTGTGAAGCCTCGCTGATCGTCAGCCCCCAACTGATCGCCGCGGTCCAAAGACCATTGGCGAAGTGAAACACCAGAAGAGTAATGCCGATCAGGTATCCCGCGGTCACCAATACACCCGCGAGTTTGACACCGTTCCCTTGCAGAATCGTGGCCATGGTGCTTGCGGCAAACTCCGCAGACCAGCGCGTTCCGCCGGGGACCAGGAATGTCCACCCCCATCGCAGCGTGGCGACGTGGTAGAGGATGAACAGAATGCCCACGTACCCACTGATCCGCTGGAGTGTATAGCGCCAGTTTCCCTGATAGTCATATCGGCGAACGTTCGACTTGCCGGTGCTGGCGATGTAAAACCCGTAAACCGAATGAAAGCCAATCGCCAGCCAGAGCGATATCTCGATCAGGATCAGGAAAGGCACCGAGTTGTTGATGAAATCAACATCGTGTTGAAACGAGGCAACGCCCGCGTGGCCCAGCTCGCCGGCACGCTCCTGACTGCGGGGATCGATCATTCCCCAGACCACCGATGAGTTGGTCGTCAGATGTGCGATCAGAAACAGGCCGATCGGGATGATGCCCGAAAAGGAATGCAGTCGTCGAAGCAGAAAATCATGCCGTTCCAGAAACGAACCACCCGAGGCAGAACTCTTGACTTTCAGACCGGTCGAATCGCTCTCCACACCCATTACTCCTGACGCAGCTTCAAGTTCGGAAGTCCACCATCCGCACCACCCATCAAACTTCCGGGCTGCCCGCCGGGCATACTCATGGCCGAGGCCGCCTGCTTGGCCTGCATCTGAAGCACAGCGCGGGAAATCTCAACAAATCGAGTCCGAAGTTCGCCGAGGGCCTGAGAGAGGAACTTTGATTCCATCTCGTTCAGATTTCCCTTGGTCTTCTGTTCGAGCATGGAGAGCAAGTCGATGTTGAAACTGGCGTGTTCAATCGAGACCACCGCGCGCCCCGTCTGCGGGTCGGGGATTCCGCCCAGATAAAGCACGGCCTGTGTGGCCAGACTCTCGACAAGGGTCAGAAAGTCGGGCTGTGGCATCTGGCCCATATCACCATCGGGTGATTCACCGGCACCACCCACACCAGCACCAGCCACACCGGCACCAGCCACACCGGCACCACCCACACCAGCACCAGCCGCTCCAGCACCAGCAACGCCAGCACCAGCAACGCCGAGAACTTCCGCACGGCTTGCCGCCTTGGCCGACTTGGCGGCCGCGGCCTCGCGTTCCTGGGTGGCCAGACGTTCCTTCTCGCGTTGGGCCTGGGCTTTCCAATCGCTGTCAACGATAATCTTGCCACCACCATCGGCCGGGCCGGTGGAGTTGCGTAACGCATTGGGAGTGGTACGGGTTGGGTCAGACATAGGTGCCTTTGGCTCAAGGAGTGTGTGTGCAAGCCAGTATAGCGCGAGCGGGTTTGGATCCAGCCCGGAGCGTTTGCCCTCGTGTGTGAAAGGGCTATTTCTGTGCCTTACAACTCGGTCACAAAGGCGGCGGTCGCGGGTCTGGACTCGGATGCCGCTCGGCCCCATCCCAAATACCTCTTCCGTCCGCGTGGCAATCTTGACCGTTTCGGGCGGGCCGCGTCGATGGCATATGCTCGTGCGTACCAATTCTGAAGGCCAGCGGAGCTTGCCATGATGACCGAAACACGGATGATGCCGCCACACCCCATTGCCCACGTGCCGCCAGCCCGTATCGACACACTTCGCCGTCGCCATAATCGATTGCTCGCTGTGCTCTTTCTCACCTCTGCGGTGGGCAGCGCGTGCGGGCTTGCGGGTTGTGGTCTGTTTTCGAGCAGCGGAACACGAGGCGAGGGCCGCGCTCTGACCACCAGTGACTTCGTCAAGTCCGAAGGCTCAGGTGCGACCACGACGAGACCAGGTGCATCTGCCCAACCATTGGCTGCACCCAACGCCATTCCGATACCACCCAACTCGGCCAGAGCCCCCGATCGTTTCCATCCCATACCCTCGCCTCACACGCCACGAGGCGATGAGACGCTCGACGTCTCAGCCCTTATCGGCGCGCCCAAGCTCCCACCCACTCCGCCAACGGTCGAGCCGACGAACACAACTGCATCTCCATCGACCAGTTCGACACCCGCACAACTCCCTTTGAATGCGCCGGCACCCTTTGTGCTTGAATCGCTGGTCGGGCAGATCAATGGCCGTCCGGTCTTTGCCTCTGAAATCCTCGAGCCGCTTGACGGGCGCCTGCGGGCCATGGCGGCAAAGACCAAAGATCGCGCCAAGTGGACCGCCGATGCCAAGAACGCGGTCATTCAGCAGCTTCGACAGTTGATTGAGGAAGAGCTCATTCTCGCCGAGGCGCGCTCATCGCTCTCGCCCGACCAGCGGCAGGGACTCTTTCAGTTTCTAGGTCGCATTCAAGAAACGATGGTCGCGCAACAAGGTGGCAGCACCGTCGCGGCGGATGAGGCTGCTCGCGCCAGCTCGGGCCGTTCGCTCACCCAGAAGACGCGCGACAAGCTCGACGAGATCCTGATCGCTGAAGAGATTCGCCAACGGGTCGGTGCGCGTGTGCTGGTGACGTGGCGGCAGATTCAGCTCGAGTATGAGCGGCAGTTCGATAAATACAACCCCAAGCCCGCGGCGGTTTTCCGCATGATTGCCGTGCCCGCATCCAAGGCCGACGCGATTGAGCAGGTCAAGGCCCGGCTCATCGCGGGCGAACTTTTCGAGGATGTAGCCGACGATGCCGTCAACGTCCTCGGTGAAGGCGAGGCCAGCACGATCTACCCGACCTTCACAGGCGCGCTCTCTGAAGGGAAGTACTTTGATATCCCCGCGCTGAACGATGCCGCCCGCTCGCTCAATGTCGGACAGGCTGCCGGGCCGATCATGCACGATGGTTCCGCATGGTGGCTTCAGCTTGCACGGATCGATCGCCCCGCGGCACGGTCGCTCTACGATGCCCAACTTGAAATCGAGAATGGCCTGCTCGAGAAACGCAAGGAAAAAGAGCTTTCCCGCTATTTCAACCGCCTCAAGGCGCGCGGCAACTTCAGCAAGATTGAGGACATGGTGGACCGGCTGATGGCGGTCGCGACTGAACGCTATCTGCCCCCGCGAAACTGAATCGCGCTCAACCCGAGAGTCATCCCTCGTGCTCCAGTTCCTGCTCGATTCGTGGGCAATCCGACAAGCGGGGCGTTCGACCAGTTCGCTCGGTCGTGCCGGTGAGGTTGTGGCCGCGCGAACACTCCGGAGATCGGGCTACCGCATTCTTGGTCGGAACCTGCACGTTCCCATGGGTGAGGCCGACCTGCTTTGCCTGGATCCTGATCGTGAAACCATTGTGCTTGTCGAGGTCAAGACCCGCCAAATCGCAGAAGGCTCGGACTCGGCGTATCTACCACCCGAAGCCGCGATCACCGCCGAGAAGCGCGAGAAGCTGAGAAAGATCCTCCGTCACTTGCTGCGCGCCAACCGATGGGCCTCGCGACGCGCTCGAATTGATGTCCTAGCGGTTGACTGGCGCTCTGCTGAAAAACCTCTGGTTCGTCACCACCGAGATGCTGTCGCGTTTCAATAGGCACGAATGGTCAGGGCTTCTGTCGAGACCCGCCGGATGACTTGGGCACATCGTTGCGCGGGTTGAGCCGGATGGGCACCATCAACACCTCGCGTGTGACCGAGTGGGTGATGGCCACGGGCATGTCAAACGTGGGCATGGCGCGTGGCGGAAGCAGTCCGCTGACCGTGATGTGCATGACGCCGACTTCGTCGCCCGGCACCGCGTCGATCACGCACGAAGCGACACCATACAATGGCTTCACCGCCAGTTCGATCATCCCGGGCAGAAGCGGGTCGCCCGAGTGGGTCAACACTTCAAACTCCGCTGTAAAGACACTCTCGGGACGCATCGCCTTCAGCGTCACGTGGTCGGGCCGCGCAAACATATCACCAACCACGCGCCCTTCGATGCTGAAGCCGACAACCGCCTTTCGCGAATCAGTCGTGCGGATCGAGATTGACCCATTGAACGCTCCGAGCGGCACCCCCGGCTTCACCTTCAATGTGATTTCATGAACTGTACATTCTTCATCGAGATCCTTAACCTTCTTGCCGGGTGATGCCACAACATCCAGCCACGGCGAGAGACTCTCGACCCCCGTCACAGCAAAGTCCTTGCCGCGACCGGTGATCGTGATGATCTCCGTCGCCCCCTTCATACGCACAATCTCCGGAAGGTTGATGCCCGGTGGTTCCACACGAACCGTGGGCCTCACCTGTGCCGCAAGCACAATGTTCACGCCCCTTCCCTTCACCCCCGCTACACCAACATCCGCATTCGCCGACACATCACCGTACTTTCCCATGGTCACCAGCTCGAGCACCACAACCCCTGACTCGCCCGGAAGGTACTGCTTCTTGTCGGTCTCGGGCTCAGGACAGAAGCTGCAGTGACCGACGGCCAGGCTGATGATCCGCCCGCTGTTGTTCACAAACTTGAATGCCCGTTTTACAGTCTCGGCATCCGAGACTGGGCCGACATCGATCCGCGTCTGTTCAAACAGCAGCTGATCACCTTCGTCAGCCGACCATGCGGCGAGCGTTGACGCGCCCATCGCTTGCAAACCGATCAGAGCGAGGAATATGGCCGCGACAAGGTGGTTCCGCATCGTCCATCTATCGGTTGTACAGACTGGAAACACGTACGAGCCTCGCGGGTAGTGAGCAGTTTGCGACCGGGTGAAAATCACGGGCCTGCCAATCGCCAATGAAGGTCCGGGAAAATCGTCGGTACACAGCACTCGTAAAGAAACCCGAAAAGTCTATACGTCCAAGTGCCTCACCCTGCTTGTTTCTGCAAAATCGAGAGGTAAACTCCGCCTGTCAAGAGACTTGCGCACAACGCGCAGGCTTTGTGACGGGAGAGGGAGTTTCAAAAATGCATCGTTCATTCGCGCCTTGCGCATGCGCCGTCCTTGCGCTCGCCGGTACCGGTCTTGCACGCGCGGCCATCATTGATGCCGCGATCACCGCCGACAACCATTACGCCCTGTACACCACGACCAACGTCGGGCTCGAACTTGTTGGTCAGAATGAGGCGGGTGCATCCGGATCGCCCGGCACGTACAACTGGTCAATACCCGAGCCCTACTCATTCTTCGCATTGAACGAAGTTTACATCGCTGCATGGTCCGACGACGCGGTGGCACAAGGCGTGCTCGCGCAAGTTTTCGTCGATTCGGGCGAGTCCCTTCACAGCGGCGACAGCAAGTGGGAGGTCTACGCAACCCACGTGAATCGTGGTGATGGCGACCCGGTCCCGACACTCTCCGAGATGAGCGGACACATCGCCGACGCCACCACCGGCGGCCTCTGGGAGACGCCCTTTGCTGGCGGGAACAACGGCATCGCGCCCTGGGGCTCGATCCCCGGAATCACATCCGCCGCGCGCTGGATGTGGTGGAACACCCCTGGCGACTCCGATCCGATTCACGGCGGCTCTGGCGCGGGCGAGTTCCTGATCTTCCGCATCGCGGTGCCCACACCCGGGTCCGCCGCGCTGCTTGGGGCGGGCGCGCTCCTGGCCTTCCGCAGGAAGCGGTAGTTCTGCGAGATACCCACGGATGGGTGGAGAACATTCTGAACGGAAAATCTGAATAGGCTGTCGTGTTCCGCCGCGCACTCCGCTGTGGAGATGAGGAGCACGCATGGACCAGAGTTCAGACCCAAAGGTCATTGAGAGTGTCGGACAGCGAATCGGCGCGAAGGTCGGGAGGCGAGCCAACTCATTTCTCGACCGGATCGAGCCTTGCACGCGCTGGATCATGCATCTGCGGCGATACTTGTGGAACCGGTGGACCCGTCACTCACCCGGTCGGCCATCGTGCCGCACGCGACATTTGAGGCGTGTTCGTCGCCTGAACGAGGTTCGCAAAGTCCTCTCCATCATGCGGGCGAGCCTGCTGGTTTCGTTCATGATCGGATTGCTGGTCAGCCTCCCCGATCAGGCGATCGAGTGCCACCAGGTGCTGGCCGAAGACCTGCGTACCAATCCGCTGCAACTGCTCTGGGTCTCGCTTGCCGCGTTGCTCGCCTGTCTGATGATCTGGTATTGGGCGCGTGCGCTCACGTACATGTTCGCAGCGGGTGCCGTTGATGCGCCGGGACTGCACGGAAAGGCCGCGCGACACCTGCCACGCATGCTGGGAACTGTTCCACTTCTCGCGATGGCGATCGGTTCGCTTCGGGCGTTCCTCAATGTTGAATCCGGCGGCAGCGAGGCACTCACGCGCCCGGTATTAACTGCACTCTGCGTTCTTTCCCTCGCAGGTGCCGCGCTGCTCTATCTCTTCTTTGTCAAGCGGACCGAGTGGTTCGGCATTCATCGTCCGTCCCCTTCTCCAACAGCCGATATTGGAACATACTCTGCGCTTGAACGAAGCACATCGGCCTTCCTCTTCCTTTACATCCTCCTCGCGATCGCCCTCTTCGCGGCGTTCTCACTCAGTGATGATCTCTCTGTGGGTGCCAAGCCACTCGCCATTCTTCTCGCGAGCGCATCGCTCTGGGTGGCGTTCCTCAGCATCCTCCGCCTCATCGGTCTGCGGCTGCGCATCCAGACCATTCTTCTGGTCTTCGGTGCCGCGATCCTTTTCAGCGTGCTCGATCTCAACGACAACCATGCAATACGTGTCGTCCCGCGTTCGGCATCCGCTGCCCCCACTGAACCCGCCAACTTTGATGACGGCTTCAAGACGTGGCTGAACAATCGAACCGATGCTCGCCGCTGGAACGAGGCCCCCTACCCCGTCGTGCTGGTGTGCGCTGAAGGAGGCGGCATCTACGCCGCGTACTTTACCGCACGTGTGCTTGCCGCGCTTGAAGAGGCGAATCCCAACTTTTCAAGGCACGTCTTTGCCATCAGTGGTGTCTCGGGAGGGAGCGTCGGCGCGGGTATCTTTGCGGGCCTGATCGCGCAACGCGATGCTCGGCGCGGTCTCTGGTCGCCCCTGCGCCCCGAGTCAACATCCGTTCCCGAAGCCGTCAGACGCGTGTTGAACAATGATCTACTCTCGCCCGTGCTTGCCGCGGCCCTCTACCCCGATCTTGTGCAGCGGTTCATCCCGTTCCCTATCCGCCGCTTCGACCGCGCGCGTGCGCTCGAGCGTTCGTTCGAGTCTGCCTGGTCAACCGCAACCGGCGATTCGCAGATGAGCGATGACTTCTTTGCCCTCTGGCCAAACTTCGCACAAGGCTCCACACCCGGCCTATTTCTCAACACCACCGAGGTCGAGACCGGCGAACGCATCGTCATCAGCAATCTTCGCTTCCAGCGTGCGACCGACGATGGTCTGCTCCGACCCGATCTCCGCCGCTTCAAGACCCTTGCCGATGTGCTTCCTCCCGAACAGCTTCACATCTCTCTTGCCGCCGCCGTCGGGCTCAGTGCCCGCTTCCCGCTCGTCACCCCCGCAGCCCGTCTTCCCGAATATCTTGATGACAAAGGCCGTCTCCATCACTCCCGCCGTCTTGCCGATGGCGGCTACTTCGACAACTCAGGTGCGGCGACATTGCTTGATATTCTCAACGCGATTGCCATCGATGACAAACAGATTCCCGACCGCAAGCCGTTCTCGCTCGTCATCATCCGCATCGGTACCATCATCACCGATGAGGATCAGGATGATGTGGCGGATGACCGAACACAGTATCAGTGGCGCGGGCTTGGTGAGGCGCTCTCACCGGTTCGGGCGTTGATGAACACCCGCGGAGCCCGCGGCCGCGCCAGCGTCCAGCAACTCCGCATCGCGGTCGAGAAAGTTAAGCGCGCAGGCTATGGCGCCAACATGATTGATTTCGGCCTCGATACCGAACGTGACGCCATTCCCCTTGGCTGGTTGCTCTCCGAACGGGCACGTTCACGAATCGATGCCCAGCTTGCCAGCGACCCAAGCAAAAACCACAACGCCTTCTGCGCAGCGCGGCAAGCCTTAAACCCCTCAGCCCCGTAAGCCAACGCAGAGTCAAAAAACGGGCCGGCGGTTTGCACACGCATTGTCGCCCAAACCTCACCTTTCGGATGAGCACCCGACGGCTTGGGCCAAGGATCGGTTCGGAATCGGGCGGAAGATTTTCCCTTCCCCACTTCCAACCTTGCGCGCAATATAGTGCCGATGATCTCGTGTCCCCACACTTCACCCAGCCAGGGAGGGCTGCGATGCCCGCTGTAGCCCAACCGCTCGAAACACCGACCTCATCCACCCGCGTGAGCAAAAAAACAAGCAATCAAACCCGTGAGCCCAAGGTCACGGCCGAGTCCATGGCCTTGCGACAGCGCGATATCTCGGTCTCGGAGTTCTTTGCCAAAAACCGACATCTGCTCGGCTTCGACAACCCGCGCAAGGCCCTGCTCACCACGGTCAAGGAAGCCGTGGACAACGCGCTCGATGCCTGCGAAGAAGCCTCGATTCTGCCCGACATCACCATCGTGATCGAGGACCTCTCCGAGGCTGGTTCGGCACCTCGAGCCGGGTCGGCCGGTGGACCATCCAGAAACGGTTCGGAGACTCGTGCCGCCCAATCCAAGACTTCCCGCTATCGCATCACCGTCATCGATAATGGCCCGGGCATCGTCCGCAAACAGGTCGAGAATATTTTCGGACGGCTCCTCTACGGCTCCAAGTTTCATCGCTTAAAGATGTCTCGCGGCCAACAGGGCATCGGTATTTCCGCCGCGGGAATGTTCGGGCTTATCACCACCGGCAAGCCCATGGCGATTCAGACCCGTCCCAGCGCGCACAAGCCCGCGCACCATATCGAGCTCGCGATGAACACCAAAACCAACCGTGCCGAAGTCACGGTTGACGAAGAAACAGACGATTTCCCCCTCGCGCGCTTGCGCAACCTCACAACCGGCACGCGTGAACTCGCCGCCGAAGGTAAGTTCCTCTCGCCCACCGATTATCCCACCGGCACCAGCGTCTCCATCGAGCTTGAAGGCCGCTACCAGAAAGGCCGCGGCAGTGTCGATGAGTTCCTCGAACTCACCGCGATCGCCAACCCGCACGCACGCATCACCTTCGTTCCCCCCACCCGCGAAAGCGCGGCCGAAGACGATGAAGCCCTGCTTCCTCGAAACCGAAAGGCTGGTGGAAGCGATGCCGTGGCAGCCGACAGCGCAAGCGATCAGGTCGTGCAAGCCCCGGCACTCCCACAAGTCACCACCGAACTCTCGGGGCTCATCCTCTTTCCGCGCGCTGTCAGCGAGCTTCCACCCGAGACCAAAGAGATTCAGCCGCACCCCAAGGGGATCGAGCTCGGCATCCTCCTTCAGATGCTCAAAGAATCGGAGCAGGATGAGAAGGGCTACACGCTCTACAACTTCCTGCAGGATAAGTTCTGCCGCGTCTCGGCCGCCACCGCGGGCGCGCTTTGTCAGGCCGTCGGTGCCAACAAAAACACCAAGGTAGCCGATGTTGACCACGCTCAGGCCGAACGCCTCTTCAAACACCTTCAAGAAGCCAAGCTTCCCCCACCACCAACCGATTGCCTCGCGCCGATCGGTGTGCAGCAGCTTCTCAAGGGCATGTTCAAGGGCGTGCGGGCCGAGTTTTACGCCGCCAGCACACGCGAGGCCAACGTCTATCGCGGCCGCCCTTTCCAGATCGAAGCCGCCATCGCCTTTGGCGGCGAGCTGCCCACCGAAGACACCGCCCGCGTCATCCGCTTCGCCAACCGCGTGCCACTGCTCTTCCAGCAGTCGGCGTGCAGCAGCTTCAAGGCCGTCATCGAGACCGCATGGAAGAACTACAACCTTCAGCAGCCCCGCGGCAGTGTCCCCGTTGGTCCCATCGTGGTCATGATCCACATGGCCAGCGTCTGGGTTCCCTTCACCAGCGAGTCCAAGGAGGCCATCGCCGATTATGACGAGATCCGCAAAGAGATGAAGCTCGCGCTTATGGAGTGCGGCCGCAAACTCGGCACCTATCTCCGCAAACGCCACAAGATGCGTCGCGAGGCCGAGCGTCGCGATGTCTTCGAGCGCTACATAGGCGAGATCACCAAGGCCGTACACGCCATCAACGGCACAGATGCCAGGAAGCTCTACGACACGCTCCTCGCGCAGGCCCGCAAGCTCACCGCCATCGCCGATATCGAGCTCGATGAAGATGGCAAGGCCATCAAGGAACACGAACACGCCGATCGGGATGGCGTCATCATCATCGAATCCGCCCAGCCCGCCCCCACCACCGTGCGCGGCGCGGCGGTTGCCAGTGGCGATCCGATCTTCAAGCAGTCCAAGGCCGAGGCCGCCATGCTCAACGTGGCCGCGCTCGCCAAGGGTGATGACCCGCAGCAGAGGCTCATCAACACCGAGCCAACCAGGCGTCTCAGCCGCAAGGGTGAGCCTCCATCCAAGAAGTCATCCACAACGGCAAAGACCAGCACGTACCAAACCAAACCGTCAAAGAAAACCGGCGCGGCTCCATCGCCCGTCCCTCGCGCACGCCCCGCACCCGCAGCCTCGGGCACCAAGCCCAAGCCGCGTATGCGTCTGGTCAACGGCAAGATGGTTCCTGTCGATGATGGCCCCGCCCTCTTCTGATCATGCCTTCTTCTGATCAGGCCATGCCTCCCCCACCTTCAGCCTTCATACACCTCAAGCGGCAACCCATCCGGATCGGCAAAGAACGTGAACCGCTTCCCCGTCAGCTCGTCCACACGCACCGGCTCGCACACCACACCTTGGGCCATCAGTTCTCGCACCGCTTCATCCACATCGTTGACCCCGAACGCCAAGTGCCGAAGTCCGCACGCTTCCGGGCGCGTCGGCCTCGTGGGGGGCACCGTCGAGGGCGGGCCAAACGAGAACAGCTCCACGCACATTCCCCCACCCTCCAGATCCAGCTTGAACGACCCACGCTCCCCGCGAAACGTCTCGCGCACCATGCGCAACCCAAGCACCCGCATGTAAAACGCCTTCGACCGCTCGTAGTCCGAGCAGATGATCGCAACATGATGTATACCGTTGAACCTCAACATCGCGTTCATCAGTCTACACCGCACCATCACCCCCATCCGCACCGGCAACGGAGTGCCGCCCATGCCCAAGTCCAAACCCTCCCCAACTTCGTCCTCCCGTCCCGGCCCCTCCAAGGCCCGCAAAGAGCGCGACCGCCTCACGCTCGCCAAGGTTGTTGATCTCGCCGACAGAGTCAGCAAGTCCGCCCTTGCCGGCATCGAGCCCGTTGTCGCCATCCCCACCCGCGCCAAGAGCAACACGCTCTGGAACAAAAAACGCGGCATCCTTGAAATGGGCGATGCCAAGCAGGAACGCGAACTCTTCAACCTCAACCAGGCCAAACAGTTCATGCAGACCATGCTGCACGCCAGCACCATCAAAGACCTCATTGATGCTGAGAAGACCTCCAGCCTCCGCGGCGTCTTTTACAAGGCTAAACACACCGTTGCTGGCACGAAGGAAAACACCTTCGATGGACAGGATGAGTCCGACCCGATCCTTGAAGACCTTGAGGTTGCCCTCGGTGCGCTCCGTGAAGAGCTGCACGTCTTTGCCGAGAACCGTGGCGCGCTCGTTGGCAACATCACCATCACCGACAAGGGCGACGATATCGACTGCCGACGCATGGGCTCGGGCGGATACGCCATCCCTTCAATCGTCGAGCCCGACATTCTGCAGTTCAAGAAGTGCGAGGCCAAGTTTGTCCTGCACGTTGAAAAGGGGACGGTCTGGAACCGCTTTAACGAAGACCGCTTCTGGGAAGAGAACAACTGCATCCTCACCCACGGCGCGGGCCAGCCCCCACGCGGCTGCCGCAGGCTTCTTCAACGTTTCAATCAGGAACTCAAGCTCCCGATCATCTGCCTGCTCGACTGCGACCCTTGGGGCCACTACATCTACTCCGTCATCAAGCAGGGCTCCATCTCCCTCGCCTTCGAGTCCACACGCCTGGCCATCCCCGAGGCCCGCTTCCTTGGCATCCGCGCCAAAGATTACGACGAGTGCGAACTCTCCGATGCTGTCAAGATCGACCTCAACGACAACGATCGCAAACGCGCTGGCGAAATCCTCGCCTATCCATGGTTCGCCGGTCATCGAGGGTGGAAAAAAGAGATCGAGACCATGCTTGAAAATGGCTTCAAAATGGAGGTCGAATCGCTGATCACCAAGGACATTTCTTATGTCACCGAGCAATACGTCCCCATGCGGCTAAAAGCGAAAGATTGGCTGGAATGAGGGCCGATTGGTGATTCGCATCTGCCTTTCCGCAGCCCACATCCCACAACTCTGCCTGAAACTTAAAGAGCCCCAGCGCACCCGCTCGGGCTTTCTTGTGTGCAACACTTTCCACACATGCACAAGGCACCGCGCCGCCTGCGGCACCTGATGTACGACACAGTTCTGCCTTTAGCTCACAAACCCCTTCTTCAACTTCCACGCCACCGCGATTCCCGGAATCGCCAGCCCACCGATCACCAGCCCCAGCCCTTTCAGCCACGAGGGCTTCCGCACATCAACGACCCAGCAGTTGCGGGTGTTGATCCGTGCCATCGGCGCAATGACCTGTTGGTGTTTCGGGTCGAGCTTTTCATAGGCACACTCGACAAACCCCACCAGTTCATCCCCGGCCTCGCCTTCAAGGCTCTCCATTTCGTCAAGGTCTGCATCTTCATTCGCTTGCGGCAACCACGCAAGCAGGCTGCAGGGCCCACTCTCTTGGTCATCCGCCGCATCCACGATCGGCACATATGCGCCGGCCCATTGTCCCTGATCGACCGACTGATTTTTCTTCATCTTCATCACGATCACCGTGCGGTCCATCGCCGATCGCGCACCCGTAACCCTCACATACCCGTACGACGCTAACCCCCCACCACCCTGTCCCGTCGCCTGCGCGAAGGTCACCGTCGATGGTCCAAGCAGCGTCTTGCCGCACCGCAACAGCTCTCCGAGACCGAAGACAAGCATCCCGATCGAAAGGGCTGCACACGTCATGAAGATTCGCATTTTCCCGTACATGCTGTTTCCTTGAAGTTGATTAGCAGGAACCAGCATACCATAGCGTCCATTGCGACACATACAATAAAACCGTGAGAAAGACGATTGATTAAGACCTTGTAAATGCCTGGGCCGAACCGACTATGGTTCTGGCATCGATCAATCCCGCACTTCTTAATCCCTCCCGAGCATCCCAATGGCCAGACTTCTGTGCCTGTTCCTGTCCGCCTCACTCCTTTCCGGTTGCGCAACCAGCCCCTCACACCCGAAGCCCGATGCGGCGACCGCGCTGCTCGGCTCGACCCTCGCCCGTGCCGTGCCGATTTTCCATGGCACATCGGGAAACTCCGCCCCTTGGTCAGACATGCTCTCCGCCGCCGCCAACGCTGATGTTCTGGTCATCGGCGAAAACCACGGTCACCCGCTCGGGCTGGCCAACGCGGCAGCAATCTGGGCAGATCTCGCCGGTCCCAACCGCGCACTCTCCATGGAGTTTCTCGAACGCGATGTGCAGGTTCATGTTGACGACTACCTCAGCAGCCTGACCGACGAACGCACCTTTCAAACGCGGGCCTTCGGGTCCGCCGTCAGCAATCCGCCCGGTCACCTCGCCATGATCAACGGCGCCAAAGCAACCGGATCCCCCATCATCGCCTCCAACGCCCCGCGCCGCTACGTGCGCATCGCTCGACTTGAGGGCTACCCACGCCTGGCCGCGCTCGGCGCCGAACAGCGCCGCCTCTTCCGCATTCCCGATCGCCTGCCCGAGCCCGGCACACGCTATAGACGCGATTTCGACACATTTCTTCGCGGCAGCTCGGACCTCCCACCTGATGCTCCGCCCGCTACGCCGCCCGAGCCTCCATCCCCGAACGATGAAGGCATGTTCCGCAGCCAATCGCTCTGGGATTGGACCATGGCCGAGAGCCTGACCAATGCCCTTGAGCAGGGTCATAGGCCGGTCCTCCAAGTCGTCGGTCGCTTCCATTCCGACTTTGATGGTGGCCTGGTCATGGCCCTCTCCGCGCTCCGGCCCGGTGTGCGTGTGCTGACCGTGAGCTATGTGAATACTTTGGCCGATGGCCCCCCCGACGCACCTCGCATGCACGAATCTGACCGCGATCGCGCCGACTTTGTCGTGTACGTTGGTCCCCAATAGTCCGACCATCCGCAGACTGACCAACAACACACCCCCAACCATGCGCTCACCGATTGTGCAGATCCTCCAACTTGCATCACCGGACAAAGCGCAGTAGATTGATCGTGTCGCCGGGAGTCCTTGGAGTGCGGCGCGGCCGCGATTCCGGCAGAAAATCAACTTACGGATGATCGAACATGGCGAAAAAGAAGACGACTAAGAAGGCATCAACAGCAAAGAAGACGACCACCAAGAAGGCCCCGGCGAAGAACGCCATGGCCAAACCTGCCATGGCCAAACCTGCCGCGGGCAAAGCCGCACCGGCCATGAAGGCCTCGACCGCCAAGAGCGCAAGCAAGAAGGCTCCGACCAAGAAGGCTCCGGCCAAGAAGGCTCCGGCCAAGAAGGCCGCCAAGAAGAAGGCCAGCCGAACCACCAACCGTTCGAGTGCGGGCAAGAAGCTCTACTCCGTCCGCGCGGCCGATGGCTCGTTCAAGGACAGCCCGCAATACTCAAAGGCCCACGCGCAAGACATGAAACGCGATTCAGCCGACGGAAACTGAGCCAACTCCGGGTGAGCTTGTCCAGTTCAGGGGGTGAGCGGGCAGTGGTTAAGCAGGTCCGTCTGAATCAAATCGACCTTTCAGAGTCTCCTTCAAACAACGCGAAAAGGCCCCGCACACGCGGGGCCTTTTCGTTGGGTAGCATGTACACCTTCCCACACACCATTTAACACGGATCAACCACCATCACCGATCCGATCGATCCACGGCCAACTCATAACTCGACCGCCCCCACAAGCGGTCATGAGCCCGGGCCGCTCTCGGTCGAGAACCTCAGCGTGCTGCGCGATGCCCGATCGCGTGCCAAAAAACTGCGTCGCGCGGCCTCCATCGGCGCGTTCAGCGGATGGACAATCCTTATTTTCGCCGGAATCACTGCGGTAAGTGCCATCCTGGGCGATGTTGCGGCCATGGTCATGGGTCTCGCCCTGGGCACGCTCGGGTGGAACGAACTCCGAGGCGTGGCAATGCTCAAACGCTTCGATCCGCGCGGGGCGAGGGTGATGGGGTACAACCAGATCGGGCTGGGGCTGCTCATCGTCATCTACGCGGCATGGTCGCTTCGCAGCGCGGCAGACAATCCCCTCCTTTCCGCGCAAGGTGGATCGACCGGCGATGCCCAAGCCGATGCCATGATCAGCGAGATTACCGGCGTGGTCACCTATGGCCTCTACGGCAGCATGATGGTGGCCGGCCTGATCGGCCCGGGCCTGACGGCGTGGTACTACTTCTCGCGCGAAAAGATTGTCCGGGCATTCGTCGCCAATACACCTCCATGGGCATTGGAAGCCATGCGAACAGCAGGCTGACCACCCTCATCCCCCGTCGCAGTGATCGCTCGCAGCCAGGCAGATCGAGATCTTCCACGCCAAAGCGGCAGAGAATCGGTATCCTACAGGCATGAACGACCCATGCTTTCGCAGCGTTGACCGTCGGCGAGTCCTAATGACCCTGGCCGCGCTGGCCGCGAGCGCGACAGCGGCAGGTTGCATGACTTCATCTGGCAAAGATCCAAACACCGCAAGCAAGCCTGACACTGCTGCCAACCTCAAGCCCCCCGCAGACCCTCTGTTCACAATCTCGCTCGCGCAATGGTCGCTGCACCGCGCCCTTTACGCAGGATCGCTCGACCACCTCGACTTTCCCAAGGCCGCAAAGGTCGACTACGGAATCGACGCCGTCGAGTACGTCAACGCGTTCTTCAAGGAAAAGTCGAGCAACACCTACAACGCTCAGTTGGCCCAACGCTGCCGCGATCATGGCGTAACCAGTGTGCTCATCATGTGCGATGGTGAGGGCCCACTCGGTGACCCCGACGTGGTCAAACGCTCACTCGCGGTCGAAAACCACCGCAAGTGGCTCGACGCAGCCAGATCGCTCGGCTGCCACTCGATCCGCGTCAACGCGCAGAGCACCGGCACCTTTGAAGAGCAGCAGAAACTCGCCGCGGATGGCCTGCGAAAGTTGTGTGAGCTGAGCGATGGCTACGGCCTGAACGTGATCGTTGAAAATCACTGGGGGCTTTCTTCCAACGGACGCTGGCTCGCCGGGGTCATGCGTCTGGTCGGTCATCCGCGTGTGGGCACCCTCCCCGACTTCGGGAACTTCGATCCGAAGGAGTACGACCGATACCAGGGTGTGACCGACATGATGCCCTTCGCCCGCGGAGTTTCGGCCAAGAGCTACGACTTCGACCCAACCACCGGTGATGACACCAAGATCGACTACCGCCGCATGCTCGATATTGTGATGAAGGCCGGGTATCGCGGCCGCATCGGCATCGAATACGAAGGCAAGACCCTGAGCGAACCCGAGGGCATCCGCGCCACCAAGCGCTTGCTTGAACGGACTCGCGACGAACTCGCTGCAAGATGACCCGTAACACCTGCGCATCAAGTCCGTACTCGCAACAAGGGCCACACCCCGACCCGGCTACTTTTCATTCGACGATCGTTCGTTCAACTCGCCCCGCAGGAGACTCTCCATGTCGGTTCGATTCCTGATGCTTGGTGCCATGCTGGTCTTGGGCTTTGCCACATTGACCCCCGGTGCCGAACCGCCGATCCGTGCCCTGCTGCTCACCGGACACAACAACCACAACTGGGCGTTCACCAGCCGCGTACACAAAGAGACACTCGAATCAACCGGACTCTTTTTGGTTGACATCGCCGAAGATCCTGAACTGGCCCTCTCCAACGCCGAGGCGCTGAAGAAATACCGTCTCTTTGTGATCGACTTCAACGACTCGCACGACCCGCGCCCGTGGGACCAGATGGTCAAGAAAAACTTTGCTCGCGCGGTCAAAGCGGGCACCGGCGTGGTCGCCATTCACGCAGCCAACAACGCCTTCAAAGGTTGGAGCGAGTACGAGTTCATGCTCGGTCTCATGTGGCGCGATGGCACCGGACACGGCAAGTTTCACGAGTTTGATGTCGATGTTCTTGATCCCGAGCACCCGATCACCAAAGGGCTTGCCCCATTCAAGAAGCATCCAGATGAGTTGTACCACAACCTGGTGAACTCGCAGAAGACCCAGCCTCGTCTCCTGATGCAGGCCATGTCGAACAAAGACTCCGGCGGAACCGGTACAGTGCAACCGATGGCCTTTACCCTGCAGTTCGGTGAAGGCCGAATCTTCGCCACCCCGCTCGGTCACGTTTGGGTTGGCGATCAGGCCAGCAAGCGCAGCGTGCTCGATCCGCAGTTCCGCGCCCTGCTGGCCCGCGGTTCCGAATGGGCCGCCACCGGTCGCGTCTCGCTCCCGCCCACCTTCGCCGATGTGCGCACCCACAACTCACTCTCACCCGATGAGCAGGCCGAAGGCTGGAACCTCCTTTTCGATGGAACCTCACCCAGCGGACTGCGCGGGTTCAAGTCCGACAAGTTTCCCGACAAGGGCTGGGTCATCAAAGATGCCACACTCGTTCACACAAACCAGGGCGGCGGCGGCGATCTCGTGACCAAAGACCAGTTCGAGAACTTCGCCTTCGAGTGCGAGTGGAAAGTCGCCAAGGGCGGAAACTCCGGCATCATCTACCGCTGCGATGAGGACCACAAGTTCCCGTGGGAGACCGGGCGCGAGATGCAGATTCTCGACGATGAGAACCACAACGACGGCAAAAAGCCCAAGACGCGCTCGGGCACGATGTACGACCTCTTCGAGTGCCGGGCCGATGTGGTCCGACCCTTTGGCGAGTGGAACCGCTCTCGCATCACCTGCAACGGAACACGTATCGAGCACTGGCTCAACGGTGTGCGCGTCGTCGATATCGACACCGCCTCCGACGAATACAAGGCCGCACTCGCCGCCAGCAAGTTCCCCTCGATGCCCGACTTCGGCAAACCGATCAAGGGACACATCGCGCTGCAGGATCACGGTGACGAAGTCGCCTTCCGCAACATCAAGGTCAAAGTCCTCAAGTAGTTCGCCTTGACGATGGTGCATACCAGCCGCTCAAAACTTCACCCATCGCCCATCGTTCTTCGAGCTCTCAACCACCTTCATCACGAACCGCACGCCCCGCAGTCCATCTTCTACCGTCGGCACACCCGCCGCAAGCGTGCCGCCGGTTGCCATCGTTTCAACGCGATTGCTCCGCAACTTCTCCGCAACCCCGCGATAGACGTTCGCAAATGCCTCAAGAAATCCCTCGGGGTGGCCCATCGGTAACCGCGTGCCCGCCACAGCGCCGGCAGCAAGCGCACCACCACGCGAGTATACCTGCCGTGTGCCATCGGCCCGATCAACAACCATCGTGTTGGGCTCCTCCTGCCGCCACCAGAGCGAACCATGCTCACCATGCACCCGCAGCGTGAGGTTGTTCTGCTCACCGATGCACACCTGGCTCGCCGTCAGCACTCCCTTTGCGCCGCCATGCATCCGCAGCAGCACCGTCGCATCATCATCCAGAATCCGTCCCGGCACAAAGCTCGTCAGCTCCGCGCTCAGCGATTCGATCTCCAGCCCCGTCACGGTGTGCAGCAGGTTCTCCGCGTGCGTGCCGATGTCGCCAATACACCCGCCCTGACCCGCCATCGCCGGGTTCTGCCGCCAGCTCGCCTGCTTCTGCCCATCCTGTTCGATCGCGCCGGAAAGCCACCCCTGGTGATACTCGACAAACACCTTGCGCACACGCCCCAGCTCTCCCCCCCGCACCATCGCCGCGGCCTGCTTCACCATCGGGTAGCCCGTGTAGTTGTACATCACCGCAAACACGGTCCCCATCCTCTTCACCAACGCGCTCAGCGCCTCGGCCTCCGCAACGGTGGTCACCATCGGCTTATCGCAGATGATGTTGAACCCCGCCGCGACAAACGCCATCGCGATCTCAAAGTGCGTCGCGTTCGGTGTCACGATCGCGACCGTATCAACGCGCTCACCCGCAGGCCGCGCCGATTCAACCTCCAGCATCTCGCGCCACGTCGCGTACGACCGATCGGCCGCAAGCCCAAGCTCGCGCGCTGAGGCGCGCGACTTCTCCGTGGTCGATGACAACGCACCCGCCACCAGCACCCACTGCCCATCAAGCGCGGCCGCCATCCGATGCACCGCGCCGATAAACGCGCCCTGCCCTCCACCCACCATGCCCAGCTTGAGAGGATCGCTGCTCACCATCTTCTCCTGTACCCCACCTCCACACCGTCCATCCATCTAATGCCCTGAACCGTCGGCCTGTTTCAGCGACGCCACCAGCATCTTCACCTCCGCATCCGTCATGTTCTTCTGCGCATGCTTCAGCATCGCCTCAAAGTGGGCCAGTTCCTCCGTCGCGGCCGGAAAGCCCGTGTTCCCGTCCTTCCCCGTGCTGGTAATCAGCACCTCCCCCTTGTCATCCAGGAACGCAAACCACGGGATGCCCGAGGCCTTCTCCCCTTCATACTTCTTCAACATCGCCGCGCCACCCGCGCAGCGGTCCTGATCGATCTTCACATCCACAAAGTCCTTCTTCAGAACCGCCGCAATCTCCGGTTTCGCCATCCAGTCCTCCAGCCGATGGCACCACCCGCACCACGGCGCGCCGAAGTGTACAAAGACCCGCTTGCCCGTCCCCTTCGCGCTCGCGAGTCCCTCATCCAGCAGCACCTGCGCTGCGGGCGCGGTCGCCTTGTGGTCCTCCAGAAACTTAAGCACGGCCTTCGGGTCGTGCCCCGCCGCCACGCTGGCCGCTCCGGCCGCATCTTTCAGTTCGAGCGCGGCCGTCGCCTGATTCGCGATCGGCTTCCCGTCCTCATCCAGCACCGTCAGGTACGGAAACCCGTGCTCCCTCATCCCGCCCGCACCATACATCAGGCCCACATCGAGGTTCTTCCCGTTCGGTCGCCCCGCATCGATATGGATGACCTCATACTCATACAACAACGTGCGCGCGATCGCCTTGTCGGCCTTCATCAGTTCGTGCATTCGGATGCACCACGGGCACCAGTTGCCACCCCACTGAATCAGCACCCGGGTGTGGTCGCGCCGGGCCTTCACCAGCGCACCGGCGATCTGCGCGCGGGCATCCGCGGCCTCGTCATACACCTTCACCTTGGCCTCCGGCACAATGGGTTTGCGCTCCGGCACAGGGGCAACCGCCGGCGCAACCGGCTGCCCGAGCGCACGTGCGCTGGAGACCGAAAGCATGACCATCAGGCCGCCAACCATGATCGCGATGGGCTTGATCCGCATGGCAAAAATCTCCTTCACACCAAGCGTACGCAACCCCGCGCTCGTCCCGATGGGCAGGCTCCACAAGGTCCTGAGCGCACACGCAGCCGACTCGGTCTCACCCCGCCGCGTATTCCTCAGCCCTTTGTGCGCCTCCCGATACGCGCTCCAAACACCCGCCACCCGCGCTTGCGCTCCAGACGCCCTTCAATAACTCCTCCCAATCGCCGAAAACGATCATCCTTGCCCCGTCCGCCTTTCATGGTAGATTGAGCGTGCAGGTACGTGCCGCTTCCCGATGCGACCTTCGGGCCATCCATGCCCCTTCACTTTGAAAGATAACCCATGACAAATCCCCCAGTTCCCCACCGCTCGATCCTCGGATGCCCAACCCGCATCGCGCTCCCCACCGCAGCGATCGTCCTGCTGGCCGTCATCACCACCAGCGCTGGCCCAATTGACCCGCCACCGGGGCCCATCACCCCGACCTACAAAACCCTCACCGAAGTCGAGCCGCGCACCGCCATCAACCTCACCAACACCCCCGGCGACGCCGACTCGCTCTTCAAGATCAC
>Ga0163149_10001468_pt1 | contig 30280 bp, 25 predicted proteins | sample OliLakLV19MP5G1_FD_148604 | JGI IMG/M metagenome (GOLD analysis project Ga0163149, IMG submission 148604) | Freshwater microbial mat bacterial communities from Lake Vanda, McMurdo Dry Valleys, Antarctica - Oligotrophic Lake LV.19.MP5.G1 | ecosystem: Environmental > Aquatic > Freshwater > Lake >... | reverse complement strand
CAGCACGTCGACCGGGCCGAGGTCCTTGGTGATCTGCGCGATGGCCTTCTGGCAGGATTCGTAATCGGCAACATCCACCGGCACGGCACGGAAGTCATGGCCCTGCTGTTTCATTTCGGCCAGCCAAGCAGCGTGTTTAATGTTGCCGGGCGAATAGGTGGCGACCACCCGGTAACCCATTTTCGAAAGTTTCATGCAGATGGCCTCGCCGAGGCCCCCCATACCGCCGGTGACTACCGCAACACGTGACATGACCGCCTCCTTTGTTGAACTCTGGCTGCCAATTTAACAGCAATCCGCCGGAAAAATCCTGTTCCCGTCTGACCGGGCGTTTCAGGTGTTTTTTGCTTGGACGTAACGGCCCGGTGCCGGTTCGATCGCCGGGTAACGGGCATTGCCGGGTGCTGCGGGGGCGGCGACCTGTGTGCCGCCGTATTGCATCAGCCAATGGGTCCAGTGCGGCCACCAGCTGCCGGGCTGCGACGTTGCGCTCTCCAGCCAGGTTTCAGCCTCCGGCGGCAGCGCCTCGTTGGTCCAGAAGTTGCGTTTGTTGCGGCTCGCCGGATTGACGACCCCGGCGATGTGGCCGCTGGCCGCGAGCACGAATTGCAGCGGGCCGCCGAGCAGCGGGACGCTGCCGTAAGCCGTGCGCCAGGGAACGATGTGGTCCTCGCGCGCCGCCAGCAGGTAGGCCGGCATGTCGACATTCGCCAGGTCGACCGGCACGCCGCACATGGTGAGCTTGCCGGGTTCTCGCAGGTTGTTTTCGAGGTAGGTATGGCGCACGTAATATTTGTACATCGTGCCTGGCAGGTTGGTGCTGTCGCTGTTCCAGTACAGCAGGTCGAAGGCTTCCGGCGTGCGGCCCTTGAGGTAATTGTTGACCACGTACGGCCAGATCAGGTCGTTGGCGCGCAGGCTGGCGAAGGTCAGCGCCAGTTCGCGCCCGCGCAATACGCCGCCCTGGGCGAATTCGGCCTCGCGCGCGGCCACGTACGGCTCATCGATGAAAACGCTCAACTCGCCGGTATCGCTGAAATCGAGCATGGTGGTGAGGAAGGTGACGCTGGCGACCGGGTCTTCACCGCGTGCGCGCAGCACCGCCAGCGCTGAGGCCAGCAGGGTGCCGCCGACGCAGAAACCCAGCGCATTGATCTGTGGTGTACCGCTGATCTCTTGCGCCACGCTGAGGGCGCGCATCACGCCGTGTTCCAGGTAATCGTCCCAGGTGGCATGGCCCATCTCCGCCGGCATGTTGCGCCAGGACACCATGAACACGGTGTGGCCCGCGGCGACAGCGTGGCGGACGTAGGAATTGTCGGGCTGCAGGTCGAGGATGTAGTACTTGTTGATGCAGGGTGGCACCATCACCAGCGGCCGTTCGTATACCTCCCCGGTCAGCGGCGCGTACTGCAGCAATTGCATGAAGTCGTTTTCGTAAACCACCGCGCCCGGCGTGATTGCCAGATTGCGGCCGACCTCGAAGGCGGTTTCGTCGGTCATCGACACCAGTCCCTTGTCGATGTCGGCAGCGAGGTTTTTCAGGCCCTGGCTGAGACTGGCGCCTTCGGTTTCCGCGGCGAGCTTGATGGCTTCGGGATTGCTCCACGGGAAATTGGCCGGCGACAAGGCGTCGATCATTTGCCGCGTGTAGAACTCCAGCTTGTGTTTGGCGTGGGCTTCGAGCTTGGCGGCGGCAGTCAGTTCTTCCAGCCAGCGCGAAGAAAGCAGGTAGGACTGGGCGAGATAGTTGAAGTAGGGCTCTCGCCATTCCGGGGCGCGGAAACGGCGGTCCGTCGGTGGCGGTGGCGTGGCGGCACTGTCGGCGGCTGGATTGGCGCAGGCCTGCCACAAGGTCAGGTGGTCGCGATAATAACGGTTGTTCAGTTCCAGCCAGCGTTCGCTGTCCGCCGTCATGCCGGAGGCAAGCAACTGCATCATCATCTGCGCCATGTCGGGCGTGGTCTGCGCAGCATCAAGTTTGCCGGCGGCGCCGGCGAACAGCATGCGGTTCAATTCGGCAAATGCTGCAGCGGCTTGCTGGGACGTAAATTCGGGCGTGGGTTTGGACGTTTCAGTCATGGGTAGTCAGCAGCATGCGACGCGAGATTGACACGTCGATGGCAATGGCGCGAAGCCAACGAAGTCAGGACAACAATAACATACCGATTCGCGCCTGCTGCCGCGGTTTTGCTGCTGTTTTTTTATGGGTGATCAGTGGCCGCCGTGCGCCCAGGCGCCGACCAGCCAGATGGTGGCGATGCCCAGTCCGATCAGCAGCACCTGCTGCGCAGTGGCTGCCAGCTCGGGCCGGCGGTGCAGGCCGGGAATCAGGTCGGCGACGGCGACATAGAGCATGCTCGCTGCGGCCAGTGCCAGCAGCGGTGTGACCAGTGCTTCGGCGACCTGCAATGTGAAATAAGCGAGTACGCCGCCGACCACCATTGCTGCACTGGCGATGACGTTCAACAGCATCGCTTTGCGCTTGCTGTAACCGGAGTGCAGCAAAATCAGGAAGTCGCCGACTTCCTGCGGCACTTCGTGGGCGATGATCGCGATTGATGTCACGATGCCCAGTTGGATATCGGCCATGAAAGCGGCGGCAATCAGCACACCATCGACAAAATTATGGAAGGTGTCCCCGACCAGGATCATCAGTCCGCTGCGGCCGTGGTCATTGTGACTGTGCTCATTGTGGCCATGATTCTGCTGCGGCGAGGCATGCGGATCGTGGGCTTCGCATTCCTCGACATGGCAATGCCGCCACAGTACCAGTTTTTCGAGAATGAAAAATCCGAGGATGCCGAACAGCACAGTAGCTGCGGTGCTCTGGATGCTGTCGCTTTTCTCGAAGGCGTGCGGCAGGACTTCGATGAACGCCGCGCCAAGCAGCGCGCCGACGGCATAACTGACCAGCATCGGTACCTGCGAGGCCTTGGCCTTGATCGCAAACAGGCCGGCCATGACAGCGGACAATATGCCGCCGGCAAAGGTTGCCAGGATGATCCAGGTGAGCGTATTCACGGAAATTCGCTTATAGGCGCAGCGCGGGGTGCGCGGCGAGGCGGGATTATAACCAAGTGATGAGTGATGAGTGATGAGTGATGAGCGGCCAAGGGTCTGTTTTTGCTCCGCACTCATCACTCATCATGCATCACTGTCTCCAAATAAGTGCTGCCATGCGGCCGGTGACCGGGTTGCGGCGGTGGGAATAAAAGCGTTCTGAGTCCGTATAAGTGCAGAGGTCGCCGCCATAGACCTGCGTCACGCCGGCGCGGCGCAAGGCGTCGCGCGCCAGTGCCGGCAGATCGCATAACCATTTCCCGGCGCGTAGCGGTTTGAAGGCGGCTTTGCGTTCCGGCGCATCCGCGCAAAACGCCTGCAGCACGTCGTCGCCGACTTCGAATGCGGTCGGCCCGATGCCGGGACCGATCCAGGCCAGCAGATCGGCAGGTTTTGCCGGCATGCTTGCAATGGTGCTGGTGAGTATGCCGCCAGCGAGGCCGCGCCAGCCGGCATGGGCGGCGGCAATGCAGCTTCCGGCGCGGTCGGTGAACAGGACCGGCAGGCAATCGGCGACGAGGATGGCGCAGACCGTGCCGGGACGGCGCGCGACACTGGCGTCAGCTTCGGGCGCATCATTGCCGGTCATCATGTCGGCATTGACGACGCTGCTGCCGTGCACCTGCGCCAGCCAGCGCGGTGGTTCCGGCAGCAGCCGGTTCAGTTGTGCATGGTTGGCCTCGACTGCGGCTGGATCATCAGCGGTGCGCCGACCGAGGTTCATGCCGGCATAGGGGCCACTGCTGGTGCCGCCGGCGCGCGTGGTGACCATGGCACGCACATGGGCGGGTGCCGGCCAGTCGGGAATGATCCATTGCCGATGCAGTGCGTTCATTCGTCGCGCAGGGCTGCGATCAGTTGCTGCATGTCTGCCGGCAGCGCTGCCTGCCATTGCATGGTTTCGCCGCTTTGCGGATGAGTCAAGGCCAGTTTTTCGGCATGCAGTGCCTGGCGCGGCAGTTGTGGCGTCGCCGGAGGATTGCGCGGCCCGTAGACCGGATCGCCCCAGATCGGGTGGCCGAGTTTCTGCAGGTGCACGCGGATCTGGTGAGTGCGCCCGGTTTCGAGGCGGCAGGCGAGCACGCTGGCGCGCGCCAGTTTTTCCAGCACCTTGTAATGGGTGACGGCCGGTTTGCCGGAATGCACCACGGCCATGCGCGTGCGGCTGCGCGGGTCGCGCCCGATGGCACCTTCGATCCTGCCGTCGCGGGTGACCTTGCCGTGGGCGACGGCGCGGTATTCGCGGGTGACGGTGCGCGCCTGCAGCTGGCGCACCAGGTCGGTTTGCGCAGTCAGCGTTTTGGCGATGACCAGCAATCCGCTGGTGTCCTTGTCAAGGCGGTGCACGATGCCGGCGCGCGGCACCGCCGCCAGTTGCGGGGCGTGGGCGAGCAGGGCGTTCAACAGCGTGCCCTGCCAGTTGCCGCTGCCCGGATGCACCACCAGGCCCGGAGGTTTGTTGATGACGATCAGCGTGTCGTCTTCGTACAACACATCCAGCGGGATGCTTTCGGGGCGGAATGAGGTTTCTTCGGGTGACAGCACCGGCTGCACGGCCACCTGCTCACCACCGTGGAGTTTGTCGCGCGGCGCCAGTGTGCGGCCGTCAACGGTGACGCGGCCTTCACGCACCCATATGGTCAGGCGGGCGCGGGAATACTGCGGCAGGAGCTGCGCCAGAGCCTGATCCAGGCGCAAACCGGCACAGGTTGCCGGCACCGTCAGATGATACGGAGCCGGGGTGTCCCCGTTTTGGGTATAATTTTCGGATGACGAATCAGTATTCATCCCAGCACTCATCGCAGCATTCATTGATGTTCAGTCTCAGGCGGAACATTTTAACGGTATTCACCGCCGTCACCGTTGCCTGGTTATTGGGCTTAATGGGCGGCTGCGGTATTTTCGGCGGCAAGGAAGTCGACGAGACCCGCGGCTGGTCGGTGCAGAAGCTTTATGCCGAGGCCCGCCAGGAACTCGCGGACCGCAACTGGGAAAATGCGATCAAGCATTACGAACGCATCGAGTCGCGTTATCCGTTCGGGCGCTTCGCGCAACAGGCACAGATCGAAGTCGCCTACGCCCACTGGAAAAACGAGGATCCGGCGTCGGCGCTGGCGACCATCGACCGCTTCGTCAAACAGCATCCGAGCCACCCCAGCGCCGATTACATGTATTTCCTGCGCGGGCTGATCAATTTCAACGACGATCTGGGCATCATGGGTTTTTTCAGCGGGCAGGATCTGTCCGAACGTGATCCCAAAGCCGCAGCGGAGGCGTTTGTGGCGTTCAAGGATCTGGCCACGCGGTTTCCCAACAGCCCATACACGCCCGACGCAATCCAGCGCATGAATTATCTGGTCAATGCGCTGGCGTCGCATGAGATCCATGTGGCGCGTTATTACATCAAGCGCAAGGCCTACGTTGCCGCAGCGAACCGCGCACAGTATGCGCTGAAGACCTATCCGGGCGCGCCGGCCAATGAAGAGGGGCTGGTGATCATGGTTCAGGCCTATGATGCGCTGGGCATGACGACCTTGCGCAATGATGCCGAGCGCGTGCTGCTGAAGAATTTCCCGGACAGCGTCTATATGAAGGGCGGTCCGAAAAAAGGCTCACCCTGGTGGCAGATCTGGAACTGGTAGCAGGGCCCGCTGGCCATTACTTTGCAAGTGCGACGGCGGCGATTTGGTCCTGGCGCGCGAAACTTTGGTCCTAGCGCGCGAAACGTTTGACCACGATCATCAGCTCCGCGATCGCCTGATCGCCGTGGTCGGCCCTGACGGCATCGGCCACGCAGCCGCGGGTGTGGTCTTCCAGTAGCTGCAACGCCACTGCGTCCAGCGCCGACTGGATGGCCGCAACCTGGGTCAGTACATCGACACAATACCGGTCGCCCTCGATCATCTGTGCCACGCCGCGCACCTGGCCTTCCACGCGGTTCAGCCGTTTCAGCAGCGCCGGCTTGTGCGGTTGTACGACCAGCGGGTCATGGCATCCGGCATGCGCTGCGACGCGTTTGTAGTCAGGCGACGTCATAACCGGCGTCCGTGATTGCGGCCTTGATCGCCTGCAGGCTGGTTTTTCCGGCGTCGTAGCTGACGGTGGCCTGCGCTTGTTCCAGTGAGACTTCCGCTTGGGTGACGCCGGCCATGTTGCCGAGCACACGTTTCACGCTGGACACGCAACCCATGCAGGTCATGCCGGTGATTTTGACTGTGGTGGTTTCCATGATGTGCTCCTTGATGGTGACTGGTGATTTGTAAATGGTGATTGGTAAATGGTGATTGGTGAGGAGAGCGGGGCTGGGGTTTCCAGTCACTAATTACCATTTACCTATTACCGTCCTCGCGGGCGCCAGCGTTTAAGCAGCAGCGAATTGCTGACCACCGACACCGAGCTCATCGCCATCGCGGCACCAGCAATCACCGGATTGAGCAGGCCGGCTGCGGCCAGTGGAATGCCCAGTGCATTGTAAATAAAAGCAAAAAACAGGTTCTGCTTTATTTTGCGAAAAGTCGCGCGCGACAGGCTCACGGCATCGACTGCGCTCAGCAGGTCGCTGCGCATCAAGGTCACGTCTGCCGCGTGGATCGCCACGTCGGAACCGGCACCGATGGCGAAGCTGACCTGTGCTGCAGCCAGTGCCGGTGCATCGTTGACGCCGTCGCCGATCATGCCGACCACGTGACCTTTCGTTTTCAGTGCGGCGATGCGCTGCGCCTTGTCCTGCGGCAGCATTTCCGCTTCAAAGCTTGAAACTCCAGCTTCGCGTGCGATGCGTTCCGCAGTACGTTGATTATCGCCGGTGAGCATGATCACGGTGATGCCCAGCGCCTGCAACGCGGCGACTGCCTCGACAGAAGTCGGGCGTAGCGGATCGGCGATGGCGATCAGGCCGAGGACGCGGCCGGCGTGGGCAACGCCGATCACGGTTTTGCCCTGGTCCTGCAGTTGGGCAAGCCGCTGGGCGTCGAAGGCCAGTCCGGCATCGCTCAGCATACGTGGCGAGCCGAGTAGCGCCGGTTTGCCGTCAAGCAGGGCGCGCACGCCTTTGCCGGTGACCGCGGCAAAATCCTGAACCGGCGGCGGAGCAATGTTGCGGTCGCGGGCGCAGCCGAGGATGGCGCGCGCCAGCGGATGTTCGGAGCCGGCCTCCAGCGCAGCGGCGACACGCAGCACCTCTTCCTCGCTGCTGCCGTCGCCGGCAATGATATCGGTCACCGCGGGTTTTCCCTGCGTCAGCGTGCCGGTCTTGTCGACGATCAGCGTGTCGATATGGCCGGCGTGTTCCAGCGCTTCAGCATTTTTGATCAGCACACCGGCGCGCGCGCCGGCGCCGCTGCCGACCGCGATCATGGTCGGCGTGGCCAAGCCCAGCGCGCAGGGGCAGGCGATCACCAGTACGGCGACGGCATTGACCATGGCCGTGGTGAAATCTCCCCCCAGCCACCACCAGCCGATGAAGGTCAGCAGCGCGATCCCCACCACCACCGGTACAAACACGCCGGCAATGACATCGGCCAGGCGCTGGATCGGTGCCTTGGACCCCTGGGCCTCCTCGACGAGGCGGATGATGCCGGCCAGCGCGGTGTCGTTGCCAACGCCGGTGGCGCGGCAACGGAGCAGGCCCTCGGCGTTGATGGTTGCGGCATACACGGGACTGTCTGCGATTTTGGCGACGGGCAGGCTTTCGCCGGTGAGCATGGCTTCGTCGATGCTGGACGATCCGTCGATCACTTTGCCGTCCACCGGCACGGCTTCACCCGGGCGCACCACGAACACATCACCGACACGCATGTCGGCCACGGCAATTTCAACGATACCGCCATTGCGTTCGATGCGCGCAGTTTTGGGCTGTAGCCGGATCAGTTCCTCGATTGCGGCCGAGGCGCGGGCACGCGCCCGTGATTCCAGCAGTTTGCCGAGGAACACCAGCGTGATGATGCTGACTGCCGCTTCGAAATAAAGGTGGCCGTCGATTCCCAGCAGCACCACCGCCGCACTGTAGAAATACGCCATGCTGGTGCCGAGGGCGATCAATACATCCATGTTGGCGCCGCCGCCGCGCAGTGCGTGGTATGCGCCGACATAAAACCGCCAGCCGATCCAGAATTGCACCGGTGTGGCGATCAGCAGTTGTGCCAGCGGTGGCAGCCAGGCGGCGTGGGGGGCGCCAGTGAGCATGTGCAGCATCAGCGCGAAGAAGGGCAGGGTCAGCACCGCTGAAATGGTGAACAGCCGCAGGTCGCGCTGATAGGCGGCGACGCGCTCGGCCTTGCGCGTGGCATCGTCGCCGGCCACCGGTATTTGCGCGTCGTAACCGGCTTTACGGATAGTGTCGATCAGGTCGGCGGGCGCGATACGGCCGGCGGGATATTCGACATGGGCTTTTTCAGTGGCGAAGTTCACCGCCGCCTTGACGTCAGGCAGGCGGTTCAGCGTTTTTTCGATACGTGCCGCGCAGGCGGCGCAGGTCATGCCGGTAATCGGCAGGTCAATCACTGCAGGTTTGGCTGGCGCGGCAGGAAGGGCTTGGTCCATGGCGGTATCATATACCCCATATGGGTATATTTCGAGACCGCAGAGTATTTATTTTATATAATAAAATCAATAACTTATATAGATTATGGGACTGTGGCATCAAAAAAAGCGCCGCGGGCGGAGCGCCTTGTTGCTGATGGGTCGTGGTTCAACTGGCGGTGAGTGCACCATTGACGACGCGCACTTTCGCGCCAGTCTGAAATGCGGGTTGTGTGTCGTAAGAGAAGGTACGGCTGGTGCCGTCCTCCATGTTCACGAACACATCGTAGCGCGTGACGGATTTCATGTTCTTTTCGACCTGGTGGCCGGCGTAGGCACCGCCAGCCGCACCGGCAACGGTGGCGATTTTTTTGCCGGTCCCGCCGCCGACCTGATGGCCCAATACGCCGCCCAGCACGCCGCCCGCGATTGCGCCGAGTCCGCTGCCTTCACCCTTTTCGGCGATGGCGTTAACGCTCGTCACGACGCCGCAGTCGCTGCACACCGGCGCGGGTTTGGCTTGTTCAACCGGTGCCGACCCCGGTGGCGGCGTCTGGCTGGCAACTTTTTCCGCCGGTTTTGTTTCCGCGTGGTTGGTCTGCGCTTTCGGCTTGGAGGGTGCGGGCACCGACGCGGACTTCCTGGGTGCAGGTGCTGCAACCGGCTCTGCAACAGCGTTCGTCGATTTTTTCTCGACGGTTTCGGTCAGCGGCACCTTATCACCGCTCTTGGAGAATGAACTCGGGATGACGCCGGTCATGATGCCAATGCCGACGAGGCTGAATACGGTGACCGAAACCGCAGCTATGGCGATGAGCGGATTGATTTTGCTGGTTTCCGACATGATGGTTTTCCTTTAATGGTTCATTGCAACGCTGTCATCCTAATCTGCAGCATAGCCTCATGCACGTGGAGTAAGTCACATGGTTACAAAGCGTTACATCGTGTCGTAAACACAAGTGGCATCAGGCGATTAACTCGGCGCGGTTGCGGAATTGATCGAGTACTTCAGGATTGGCCAATGCCTCAATGTTTTTCACGGCCTGACCATGCACGATGTTGCGCACCGCGAGTTCAACGATCTTGCCGCTTTTGGTGCGCGGAATGTCGTTGACCTGCACCACCTGCGCCGGCACATGGCGCGGCGTGGTGTTGTCGCGAATCTGTTTTTTGATACGGTCGATCAGCGCGGCGTTCAGCGTCAGGCCGTCGCGCAGTCGCACGAACAGCACCACGCGCACATCGTTGGGTTGCGGCGGAGGCCAGTCCTGGCCGATGGCCAGACTTTCGACGACTTCATCCAGTTGTTCGACCTGGCGATAGATTTCGGCGGTGCCGATGCGCACGCCGCCGGGATTCAATACGGCATCGGAGCGGCCGAAAATCATCAAACCGTCGTGCGCCGTCAGTTCGACGTAGTCGCCGTGATGCCAGATGCCGGGGTAACGTTCGAAATAGGCTGCGCGGTATTTGGCGCCGTCCGCGTCGTTCCAGAAGCCGACCGGCATCGACGGGAAGGGGGCAGTACACACCAGCTCACCTTTTTCGCCGCGCACCGGGGTTCCCTCGTCGTTCCACACCTCGACCTTCATGCCCAGGCCGCGGCACTGCAGTTCGCCGCGCCACACCGGCAGTACCGGGCAGCCCAGCGCAAAACAGGAAATGATGTCGGTGCCGCCGGAGATCGACGCCAGTTGCAGGTCGGATTTGATGTTGCGGTAAACGTAGTCGAAACTCTCGGGAACCAGCGGCGAGCCGGTGGACAGCATCGCGCGCAGTGATGACAGATCATGGGTCTCACCCGGTGCGAGTCCGAATTTGGCCAGTGCGTCGATGTATTTCGCCGAAGTGCCGAACACCGTCATTTTTTCCTCTGCGGCGTAATCCCACAGCACTGCGCCTTTGGCGATGAACGGCGAGCCGTCGTAGAGCAGCAGCGTCGCGCCGGCGGCCAGCCCCGAAACCAGCCAGTTCCACATCATCCAGCCGCAGGTGGTGAAATAAAACAAGCGGTCACCGCGTTTGATGTCGGTGTGCAGTACATGTTCCTTCAGGTGCTGCAGCAGCGTGCCGCCGGCGCCGTGGACAATGCACTTCGGTACACCAGTGGTGCCCGACGAAAACATGATGAACAGCGGGTGGTCGAAGGGCAGCTGTTCGAATTGGATAGCGGCCGGTTTGAACGGCGCCATGAAGTCGTGGACATTGATGGCACGCGGCAGGTCAGCGATGTCGGGCGTGCCCGAGGCATAAGGCACGATCACCAGTTTTTCGACGCCCGGCAGTTGCGTCATGATCTCGCGCAGTCGCGGCAGGTTGTCGATGGTGATGTGGTTGTAGAAGTAACCGTCGGCGGCAAACAGGATGCGCGGCCCGATCTGGCCAAAGCGGTCGATTACACCTTGCACGCCGAAGTCCGGCGAACACGATGACCACACCGCGCCGATGCTGGTTGCAGCGAGCATGGCGATCACGGTGCCGGGCAGGTTGGGCATGTAGCCGGCGACGCGGTCGCCGGGCTTGATGCCGGCGGCGCGCAGGGCCTGGGCGAGGCGCGAGACTTCGTCGTGTAATTCGCGGAAGCTGATTTTGCTTTTGACCTGGTTTTCGCCCCAGAAGACTATCGCGGTATTTTTGTCCTCTTTGGCGTCATTCCGGCGTAGCAGGTTTTCGGCGTAATTGAGTTTTGCATCCGGGAACCAGCGTGCGCCGGGCATTTGTTCCGGGTTTTCCAGGGCGCGTCTGCCGCGCTGCCCGATGACGCCGCAGTGGTCCCAGACTGCTGTCCAGAATTCCGCCGGGTGGTCGACAGACCATTGATACAGCGCCGGATAGGCGTCGCACTGCGGCCCGCCGGATGCGGTGACATGGCGCATCAATGCCGTGATGTTGGCCGATGCGATTTGCTGCGAATCGGGCTGCCAGAGCGGTAAGTCCACTGCAACTCCTCCTGTTGCGGGGCGAGGTGTTATTCCGGCCGCATTTGCGGGAACAGGATCACGTCGCGGATCGACGGACTGTCGGTCAGCATCATCACCACGCGGTCGATGCCGATGCCGGCGCCGCCGCAGGGCGGCAGGCCGTATTCCAGTGCGCGGATGTAATCGGCGTCGTAATGCATGGCTTCGTGGTCGCCGGCATCCTTCTGCCGCACCTGTTCCATGAAGCGTTCGGCCTGGTCTTCCGGGTCGTTCAACTCGGAGAAGCCGTTGGCGATTTCGCGGCCGCAGATGTAGAGCTCGAAGCGTTCGGTCAACTCCGGATTCTGGTCGCTGCGCCGCGCCAGCGGCGAGACTTCCGCCGGGTAATCAACGATATAGGTCGGATCCCACAGTTCCGACTCGACAGTGTTCTCGAACAGTGTCAGTTGCAGGCCACCCAGGCCGTCTTTTTCGCGGAACGGGATTTTCAGCTCCATCAGCTTGGCGACGATGCGCGTGCGGTCGGTGAGCACGTCGTCGCCGATGTCTGGCCGGTATTTCTTGATGGCGCCGGCGATGGTCAGCCGGGCGAAGGGCTTGGACAGGTCGAGGGGGCGGCCTTGATAAGTGATCTGCTCAGTGCCGCAGGCCGCCTGCGCGGCCGTGCGCAGGATTTTTTCGATGAATTCCATCAGGAACGAGTGGGTGACGTAGGCTGCGTAGAACTCGAGCATGGTGAATTCCGGATTGTGCCGGGTCGACATGCCTTCGTTGCGGAAATTGCGGTTGATCTCGAACACCTTCTCGAAGCCGCCAACCACCAGCCGTTTCAGGTACAGCTCCGGCGCGATGCGCAGGTAGAGCTGCATGTCCAGCGCATTGTGGTGGGTGACGAAGGGGCGCGCCGAGGCGCCGCCGGGAATCGGCTGCATCATCGGGGTTTCGGCTTCGTAATAACGCCGGGCGATCAGCAGGTTGCGGATGGCCTGGATGATGCGCGCACGCTGCACGAACACGAGGCGCGTGTCCTCGTTCATGATCAGGTCGACGTAACGCTGGCGGTATTTCTGTTCCTGGTCGGTCAGGCCGTGGAATTTTTCCGGCAGCGGGCGCAGCGATTTGGTGAGCAGGCGGATGGTGCTGACGCGCACTGTCAGTTCGCCTTTTTGGGTTTTGAACAGCGTGCCCTGGGCGCCGACGATGTCGCCGGTGTCATAGTGTTTGAAGTCGTCGAGTGCATGGGCGCCGGTATCGTCGATCGACACATAAAGCTGGATCCTGCCGCTCATGTCCTGGATGGTTGCAAATGCCGCCTTGCCCATCACCCGCTTCAGCATGATGCGTCCGGCCACGCTGACTGCGATCGCCTGTTCAACCAGTGCCTTGGCATCCTTGTCTTCGTGTTCCGCAGCCAGCACTTCGGCGAGATGGGCGCGCACGAAGTCATTGGGGAAGGCGATGCCGTCTTTGCGCAGTTGGGCGAGTTTGGCGCGGCGTTCCTCGATGATGCGGTTGGTATCGACGGGCGGCGCGGTGTTCGGGTTTTCCATGATGTGTTTTTCCGTTTTACAAGCCTGTGGTTTATAAGCCTGCGATTTATAAGTCTTATTTACAGGCCTGACTATAGGCCGGACTTCAGGCTGGCTGTGATGAAGGGGTCGAGGTCGCCGTCGAGCACGCCCTGGGTATTGCCGATTTCGACGTTGGTGCGCAGGTCCTTGATGCGCGACTGGTCGAGCACGTAAGAGCGGATCTGGTGGCCCCAGCCGATGTCGGTCTTGGAGTCTTCCATGGCCTGTTTCTGTTCGTTGCGCTTGCGCAATTCGAGTTCGTAGAGCTTTGACTTCAGCATCGCATTGGCTTCCGCGCGGTTGCGGTGCTGCGAGCGGTCGCTCTGGCATTGCACGACGATGCCGGTGGGGATGTGGGTGATGCGCACCGCGGAGTCGGTCTTGTTGATGTGCTGGCCGCCGGCGCCGGAGGCGCGGTAGGTGTCGATGCGCAGGTCCGCCGGATTGATGTCGATCTCGATGGAATCGTCGACTTCCGGGTAAACGAACACGCTGGCAAACGAGGTATGGCGGCGGTTGTTCGAATCAAACGGCGATTTGCGCACCAGGCGGTGCACACCGGACTCGGTGCGCAGGTGGCCGAAAGCGTAATCACCGGTGATTTTAAGCGATGCGCTTTTGATGCCGGCGACGTCGCCGGCGGATTCCTCAAGCACCTCGACGCGGAATTTTTTGGTTTCGCAGTAGCGCAGGTACATGCGTTCGAGGATCGAGGCCCAATCCTGCGCTTCGGTGCCGCCGGATCCCGACTGGATGTCGAGGAAGCAGTTGTTCGGGTCCATCGGGTTGGCGAACATGCGGCGGAATTCCATGTCCTCCACGATACCGGCGAGTTTGGCCGCATCCTGCTCAAGCCCGACGAGGGTGTTGTCGTCCTGCTCCGTGCGCGCCATTTCGAACAGTTCGCTGGCATCGCGCAGGTCGCGGTCGAGGCCCTTCAGCGTGACAACAATGCCTTCCAGAATCTTGCGTTCGCGGCCGACTTCCTGGGCGCGCGCCGCGTCATTCCACAGCGCAGGATCTTCGCTGAGCTTGATCAGTTCTTCGAGACGGCGGGTTTTCGCATCGTAGTCAAAGATACCTCCGCAACGCCCCCGCGCGTTCTTCAAGGTCGTGCAGGCGATTGGCGATGGCGTTGATGCGTTCGGCTTCCATGGGGTTTCCGCGAAAAAGGCGGATTTTACAGTAGCGGGCGACCGGCGCCAGTTACTTCACCATGCCGATCTCGGTGAGAGCACCCTTGAGGTCCTCGTATCGCGCGTCGAGGTACTGGCGCGCGGCCTCATGCTTGCGGAAATCCGCAACCCAGAAGTTTTTGTCAATCTCCTTGCGCCACTCATCGGTAGCCACCGCGCGCTCAAAGACATTTTCCCAAAAGGCCACTTGCTGCGGCGTGAGTCCCTTTGCTCCGACCATGACGCGACCGCTTTCACCGGTCACATTGACGCCCAGTTCTTTCCAGGTCGGCACGTTGGCCAGACTGCCCGTGAGCCGCTTTTCCGCGGCGAGCGCGATCATGCGCAATTGCCCGGTCTGGATGTGTGGTCCAAGTCCGGTGGGTGTCAGTACCAGTGCGTCGATGTGGCCGCCGAGCAGCGCGGTCATCCCTTCACTACCGGCTTTGAAGGCAACAAGCTTCAGTTTGCGCAGGTCTTCACGAGTGAGACCCGCGGCCTTGAGCACCTGAATCAGCGCAATGTGGTTGGCATTGCCAAAAGCAGTGCCAATCGCGATGCTGATTGAAGTCGGATCCTTGCGCAGCCGCGCGGTGAACTCGCGTCCGTCCTTGATCGTCGAATCGCCCTTGACGATGAAGCCGAACGGCTCGGTAAAAAGCAGCGCGAGCGGCGTGGTATCAGTGTAGGAGACGGCGGTTCTGCCGCTGATGTGGCTGGCCAGCGCTGTCGGCGTCAGCAGCAGGACATAGCGGCCATCGCCGGGATACTGCGTCAGATAATTGAGCGCCAGCGCGCCGCCTGCACCTGACTTGTTGACCACCAGTACTGGAACGTCGACTAGTTTGCGAGACTGCATCGCTTGTTGCAGCACGCGCATTACCGTGTCTTGGGAGCCGCCGGCAGCCGCGCCCACGATAAGCTCCACCGTGCGATCCGGTCGCCAGTCCGCAGCCGCGGCGACGCTGGCACAGAGCCCCAGCAGTATTATATTTACTATTAAAAACAATTGCTTATGGAGCATTCCGATGAGTCTCATAGTCGTCATTGAATTCCTGCCGAACTACCAGCCGGCGGCGTAATTCTCGCGGCGAGGGTCGGCGCCGGCGTGCAGCCAACCGGTTTTCCGGTCATTCTGTATCGCGCACACGGCGCCTGCGCGCGCTGTCATTTCCGGCCACAGTTCGACATCGCGTCCGAGTTCGCGCAGCGCTTGCACGGTATCCTCCGGCGCGCGGCTTTCGATGCAAAGCCGTCCCGGCAGGTATTCGTGGGGCGCAAAGGAATTGGGAAAATTGAAGCTGGCGAAGCGCGGTGCTTCGACTGCCTGCTGCACGGTCATGCCGAAGTGCGCGATATTGAACAGAACCTGCAGCATGGCCTGGCACTGCACGTCGCCGCCAGGCGTGCCGAAAGTGAGAAACAATTCCCCGTCGCGGAAAGCCATGCCCGGTGACGGTGTGAGGCGCGGCCGTTTTCCCGGCTGAACATCACTGGGGTGTCCCCGCGTCAGGCGCGACTGCGTGCCACGGCTCGAAATCGTAAGGCCGGTGCCGGGGATCACCGGTGTATCGCGCGAATTGTCTGAAAGTGTTGCTGAATAGGCATTGCCCTCGCCATCGACCACGCCGCAGTAAATGGTGTCCAAGCTTTCCGGAACAGTGACGGCGCGCGGGCCGCGCTGGGCTGTGCGTGCCGCGGCGCCGGGCGGCGTACCGGCATTCGGCATTTCGCGGAAGGCGCGGCGGGCATCGATGCGCGCGCGCTGTCGTGCCGCGTATTCTGCCGACAGCAATCCTGCGGTCGGCACATTGACGAACTTCGGATCGCCGACGTAAGCCTCGCGGTCGGCGAAAGCGAGATCCAGCGCGCTCGACAGTGTATGCACATAGGCTGCGGAATTGTGGCCGAGGGCTGCGACATCCATACCTTCGAGTGTTTTCAGCGTCTGCAGCAGCACGATGCCCTGACACCAGACATCACAGGCATGCACTTCATAATTGTTGTAGCCGGCACGGATGCTGTTTTCCACCGGGACTTCAAAATCGGCAAGGTCTTCACGCGTGACGAAGCCGCCGTTGATGGCGTGGTAGGCCGCGATTTTTTCCGCGATCGGTCCGCGATAAAAATAATCATGTACTGCGCGCAATCGTGACGCGCGATCGCCACTGGCGCGTTGTTCGGCTTCGATCATGCTGCCGATGGTGCGTGCCAGATCGGTCTGCAGGAACGCTTCACCCAGTTCGGGCGCGCGCCCGCCCGGACAGAAAATTTTCGCGTTCTCGGGAAACGTCTGGTACTTGTCGGCATGCTTGTGTAGGTTGTTCCGCAGCGCGGGATAGACGCCAAAGCCGTCCTGCGCGAATTCCCGGGCTGCGCTGGCAGCCTCTCCGAAGCTGATGGTGCCGAATTGCCGCAGTGCCTCAATGTGGGTGGCAGGCGCCGCCGGCAGAACCGTGCGCAGCAGGCCGCGTGGTACGCTTTTGCCACCAGCGAGCACGAGTTGATCGATTTTGGTGCTGGCAGGCCAGTAGCCAAGTCCGGCGAGACTCACCACGCGTTGCTGTTTCGCGAGATAGATCAGCGTTGGTGCGACGCCGGCAAAGCCGACGATGTCGGGCTGCAGCACGGCCAGCGCCATCGAGGCCGTAACCCCGGCATCCACGGCGTTGCCACCGCGTTCGAGGATGCGCGATGCTGCCATCGAGGCAAGGTAGTGCCCGGTGGTGACCGCATGATGGCGTGCGACAAAGGTCGGACGCCAGCTGGGTATCATCGCTGTCGCGCGCCACGGAGAGGATGCGGGAGTAGCACTCATTTTTGTTCCTTTACAGAGATACTTCGCCTGGTGGACGCGCGACAGGTATCACGTAATTGCGACGCATGACATCATCGCGAAGCACGACTCACAAGTCAACTGACTGGCGTCTTCACCGGCTTGCCGGAGAGATGCAGCAGTATGTTTTCAATCTGCAGATTGCCCATGGCTGTGCGGGTTTCATTGGTGGCGCTGGCCATGTGCGGCAGCAGTACGGCGTTGTCGAGTTCAAAAAACTCTGGCGGCACATCGGGCTCTTTCTCGAAGACATCGAGTCCGGCTCCGGCGATTTTATTTTCCTGCAGATATTTCAGCAGCACCGGCTGGTCGACCACCGAGCCGCGTGCGACGTTGACCAGGTAACCCTGCGGGCCCAGCGCATCCAGCACTGCGGCATTGACCAGCTTGTCGGTTTCGGCGCCGCCGGGCGTGATCACCAGCAGCACATCCGAGTTTTTCGCCAGCGTCACCGCATCGGGATCGTAGGCGTAGGGCACAGCCTTTTTGTTGCGGTTGTGATAACGGATGTTCATTTTGAAAGCCTGCGCGCGCGCAGCAATTTCCTCGCCGATGCGGCCGAGGCCGAGGATGCCCAGGGTTTTGCCGCCGAGCGAAGTGGTGAACGGATAGGTGCCGTCAGTTTTCCAGCGCCCGGCACGCAGGTATTTGTCGGCCTGTGGAAATTTGCGCATGGTGTTCAGCACCAGCGCCATCGCGCAGTCGGCGACGCAATCATTCAGCACGTTGGCGGTATTGGTGACGATGATGCCGCGTTGTTTCGCGGCGTCGAGGTCGATCTGGTCCACGCCGACGCCGAAGTTGGCGATGATTTCCAGCCCGGGCAGTGCATCCATCAGTGCGGCATCGACTTTCGAATGGCCGGTATGGGCCAGCGCCCGTATTTTCGGTGCGGCTGCTTTGAGCGCTGCGGCGCGATCCGGCGCCTCCCACAGCTTGATCAGTGAAAACTCCAGCGCCATGCGCTTCTGGGTGACCTGATGGCCTTTTGAGGTGAGAAGGAGATCGTGTTTCATGGCGGCCTTATGTAATTGATTTTAAATGATTATCTAACGGTGCCCGGTGCGGCGTTTAATGCAGTATTTGAATCCGTCAGCAGTTTGCCGCCGAAAGACGCGTTGTCGAGTGATATCCATCCGCGTTCGACCAAGGGGCCGGGATTGAAACGGAAGCTTTTTGAGGCGGCGAGTTTTTGCGCGAGGCTTGCAAGCGCGGCGCGATCCAGCGGCTGTTTGCGCGGCAGGGCGTACAGGATGCGGTTGCTGGTGCCGGCGACGCGCAGCACGTGGAGTTCGCCAAAGGTTTCCTGATAGGTGTGCACCATCGAATCGTAGGACGGCCTGGTTGCCGTGAACCAGATGTTGCTGATGACGACACCATCGACACGCACCGCGCGGCGCACCGCAGTCAGGAACTCCTTTGTTGTCAGGTGCGCCGGCACGGCGTCGGCACCGAAGGCGTCAAGGAAAATGACATCGTACGGTTGCCGCACGGCTTCGATGAATTTGCGGCCGTCGACGATATGGATGCGCATGCGTTCATCTTCACGGAAGCCGAGATAATTTTTTGCCGCAAACGCGACTTCAGGATTGATGTCGACGGCGTCGATGTCGGCTTCAGGATAATGTTTGCGCAGGAAGGCGGGCAGGGTGCCGCCGCCCAGTCCGATGATCAGGAAGCGCCGTGGTTCCGGGCTCAACGCGATGCCGGTCAGCGCGACCGGTATGTAGAACAGCCCGAGGTATTCCGGATCGCCGAGCTTGACCAGGCTCTGGCGCACGCCGTTGCGACCGAAACGCAGCGCGCGCATGTTGTCGCCTTCATCGGTGATGACGACGGTGCCGTAGTCCGAGGCTTTTTCGTACAGTACCGAGCTGTTGGCGAGGGCCGGTGCGGCCTGCAGCAGTAGTGTCAGCAGGACGCCCAGCCACAGTACGCTGCTGCTGCGATGTTCAGACAATGACTACTCCTCACCCGATGCTGCTGATTTTTGTAAGAGCGCCTAACAGAATGACTTTTTTCAGCCCCTCACCCCCTCCCTCTCCCCGCGAGCGGGGAGAGGGAGGGAATTCATTTTGTTAGGTGTCCTAAATTATGCGATCAGTCTGCAGCCTGCCAGTGTTCCAGGATCAGTTGCAGCGTCGCCGCGCCATTGTAATGGTTTGCGGACAGCCGGTAGGTCGCGGTGATGTGGTCAGGCAGCGGGTCGGCATGACCGAACAGCATGGCATCGAGTTGCTGGCCGCCGCGGCGCAGTCGCAGTTTCAGATGGCGCTCGCCGACGATGCGTTGTGCGGCGACTTCAAAGCGGTCGTAAAAACGCGGTTCCGGGAAACCCTGGCCCCATACGGCATCCACCATCGTGGTTGCGTTGGCCAGCGTCATTTCTTCCGGCGGCAGGGAGCCATCGGTGACCCATTCGCGTTCGAGGTCGGCGGGGGTCAGCAGTTCTGCGGCGACAGACTCGAAGGCGTCGCGGAAGGCGTTGAAGCCGTTTTCATGCAAGGTCAGGCCGGCGGCCGCGGCATGGCCGCCGAAACGGACAATGAGTTCCGGGTGCCGTTTCGAGATCAGGTCCAGCGCGTCGCGCAGATGCAGCGCTGTGATCGAGCGGCCCGAACCCTTGATCTCGCCATTGCCGGCAGCGGCGAAGACAAACGTCGGGCGATGAAAACGTTCGCGCAGGCGCGAGGCGAGGATGCCGATCACACCCTGGTGCCAGCCCGGTTCATAAAGGCTCAGCGTGTAACCGGGCTCCACGTTTTCCACGCTGGCCAGCGCGGATTCCTGCATGCCGGTTTCGACGTCGCGGCGTTTGCGGTTGAACTGATCGAGCTGGCGCGCGATTTCCGCAGCGCGGCCAGGGTCATCCGTGGTCAGGCACTCAATGCCGACCGACATGTCATCCATGCGCCCGGCAGCATTCAATCGCGGTCCGGCAACAAAGCCGAGATCGTAGGTGCCTGCGCGGCGGACTTCGCGTCCGGCGGCATTGAACAAGGCATTGATGCCCGGTTGCGCACGGCCGGCGCGGATGCGCTGCAGGCCCTGTTGCACCAGCAGCCGGTTGTTGTCGTCGAGTTTGACCACATCGGCGACGGTACCCAGTGCGACGAGGTCGAGCAGGGTGCCGAGATTGGGCTCCGTTCCCGTCTTCCGGCCGAAGGCCGGCGCGTGTCTCCCCTCGCGGTCCCTCACCCCCGACCCCTCTCCCGGGGGGGGCGGGGAGGCAAGTGCTTCCCTTCTCCCCTCGGGAGAAGGGGCGGGGATGAGGGATGGAGGAGCCGGGGGTGAGGGTGGGGTGTTCGCGGCATAAGCGCCGCGTTTGCGGAATTCCGCGCGCAAGGCGAGCATCAGATAAAACATCACGCCGACACCGGCGAGGTTTTTGCTGGGGAATGTGCAGTCCGGCTGATTGGGATTGATGATGCACCAGGCATCGGGGAGGCGGTCGCCGGGCAGATGGTGGTCGGTGACCAGTACTTTCATGCCGAGGCGGTTGGCTTCGGCGACGCCGTCAATGCTGGCAATGCCGTTGTCGACGGTGATCAGCACATCGGGGTTTTTTTGGGCTGCGGCAAGCTGCACGATCTCCGGCGTCAGGCCGTAACCGTATTCAAAGCGGTTGGGTACCAGGTAATCGACATTGGCACCGAACTGGCGCAGCGCGCGCAGGCCGACCGCACAGGCGGTGGCGCCGTCGGCATCGTAGTCGGCGACGATCAGCAGTTTTTTGCCTTCGGTGATGGCATCGGCGAGCAATGCCGCCATGGTGTCGACGTTGCGCAGCCGGTTCAGCGGTATCAGTCGCGACAGGTCAGGTGCCAGTTGCTCACTGTGGCTGATGCCGCGCGCAGCGTAAATACGCGCCATGAACGGCGGAATGCCTTCTGCGACCAGTATCTCGACCGCGGCAACATTGACGGTACGGGTGACGACGCCGCTCATGCGCCTGCGGCGGTGATTGCAGTCCAGGCCAGCGGGCGCCGCCAGAATTTCAGGGTGTCTGCCGGGTGCAGCTTGCAGCGCAGACAGCCATCGGGGCCGCCGGCGACGATCACCAGCTCTTTCAGCGGGCCGGACAGCGCGCCCCACAGAGCGCCGAACCACATTTCTTCAAGGTTGTTGACGGCCTTGAGCCAGGCGTCGGGGCCGCCATAACGCGCGGCCTGATGAGCGCGGTCCAGCGTGATCAGGTGGCGGCCATCGGGTTTCGGGCGGGTGCCGAACCATAACGCGGCACTGGCCGGCGCCGGATGGGCATTCGCGCCGCTTTGTACGGCCAGTGCCGTGGCCAGCGCTTCATCACTCCAGATTTCCGAGAAGTGGCGTCCCGGCACTGCCGGTTTGCGACCGCCGCCCCACAGCAGCAGGCTGTTGACCACGGGCTGACCGCGGGCTTCGCGCGCCTGGTTTACCGGGTGTTCGTGCAACACCATCTGCGCTTCAGTCAGCACGCGATGCCAGTGGCTGGCGCGCGATCCGGCCAGCGGCGGCATGGCCCGGCCTGCCGTTGCACCCAGAGTCGATGTGGTGATGCCGGTCAATTCGGTTTGGCGGATATACCAGCGTGTCGGATGCGGCGCGACCACTGACATGCCGTCGGCGCTGAAATGGGCATTCAGCGCGGCGACCAGTGCCGCGGTTTCTTCGTCATTCAAGGTCAGCGCCGGCGCGGCCAGCACCCGTGTGCCATTGCGCTGCAATTGCAGGTACACCGGGTCAGCGCGCAACCAGCAGTCGTTGCCGATGTCGATGCCGTCAACAGCGGCAGTCAGTGGCGCAACCGGCCAGTCTTCGCGTTGCTCGACCTCGAAGGCCTGGCACAACCAGATTTCGCTGTCGATCGCCGGAAAGCGCTGCAGTTCGCCACGGCCGAATATGCGCCGCAGCACGGGCGCAGTGTTGGCATCGGCAATCGCAGATTCCGCCCCGCTCGGTGGCAACAGGTCGGGTATGAACAGGGTCAGATGCACGGGATGAGATGGGCGGAATGAAATACGCGGGATGAAATACGCGGGATGAAATAAGCGGGATGAAATACGCGGGATGAGATGAGCGGGATGAGATGAGCGGGATGAGATGAGCGGGATGAGATGAGCGGGATGAGATAAGCGGTCTTCAGAAAAGTTCACCGCGAATGTGGGTGCTGCGGCGTGAGGCGAGTCTAGCATGCGTACGCCGCCGGAAGACGGACCGGAGCCGGGCATTTATGGCAAACTGCGTTTTTTCTTTTTGCGGTTTCCCGTGAATTCCTTTCCCCTGTTTGTCGGTCTGCGTTACACCCGCTCGCGGCAGCGCACGAAATTCATTTCGGTGATTTCGCTGATCTCAGTCGTTGGCATCGCGCTGGGCATGACGGTGCTGATCACCGTGCTGTCGGTGTTCAACGGTTTTCAGCGCGAGGTGCGCACGCGAATGCTGAGCGCGGTGGCCCATGTGCAGATCACCGGGCTTGGTGAGGCGTTAAAGGATTGGCAGGCCGTGGCCGACATCGCGGCAAAAAATCCGCATGTGGTCGCCACCGCACCCTATGTGTCGGCGCAGGGTTTGCTGACCAACGGCGGCAGCGTGCGCGGCGCGCTGCTGCGCGGCATCGACCCGGCAGCCGAGGAGCGGGTCAGCGAAATCGGCAAACATATGCGCTCCGGCACGCTGGAGTCCCTGCGCGACGGCGAATACAACGCGGTGCTGGGCGCGCCGCTGGCGCGTGCGCTGGGATTGACGCTCGGCGACAAGGTGGTGCTGGTGGCGCCGCAGGGGCAGGTGACGCCGGCGGGCATCATGCCGCGGATGCGCCAGTTCACGCTGACCGGCACCTTTGAAGTCGGGCATTACGAAATCGACTCCAGCCTCGCGGTGGTGCATATCAGGGACGCGCAACGCTTGTACCGCATGGATGATCAGGTGTCGGGCGTCAGGCTCAAACTTGATGACCTGTTCCTCGCGCGACAAGTGGCCCGCGAACTGCTGAAGGTGCTGCCGCCCGAAGTCTCGGTCAGCGACTGGTCGAATTTCAACGCGACGTACTTCCGTGCTGTCGAACTCGAAAAACGCATGATGTCGCTGCTGCTGTTTTTCATCATCGCCATCGCTGCCTTCAACATGGTGGCGAGTTTGTACATGATGGTCAGGGAAAAACAGGCCGACATCGCGATCCTGCGTACCATGGGCGCCTCACCCGGTGAAGTGATGCGTATCTTCATGGTGCAGGGCACGCTGATCGGCGTCATCGGCGTCGGTTGCGGCATCGTGTTCGGCATCCTCGGCGCGCTGAACGTCGACAGCATTATCGGCTTGATCGAGTATGTCTTTCACGTCAAGTTCATGCCGCAGGATGTCTATCAGATCGCCGATCTGCCGTCGGAACTGCAATCGGGGGATGTGGTGATGACCGCGGTTGTGGCGTTTGTGCTGTCGGTGCTGGCGACCATCTATCCCAGTCTGCGTGCGGCGAAAGTCAATCCGGCGGAGGCGCTGCGTTATGAGTAATGCCTCAGTGCTACATCTGAAAATAATATCCCCGTTCGTGCTGAGCCCGTCGAAGCCTGGCGCCCTTCGACAGGCTCAGGGCGAACGCAATTTGTTGGTTTCCGCTGATGAATAACCCAACAACCAACACCCCGGTGATTTCCTGCCGCGGCCTGCGCAAGGCGTACCGCGAAGGGGTGGATGCGGTGCCGGTGCTGCTGGGCATAGACCTCGATGTGATGCCGGGCGAACGCATCGCCATCATCGGTGCTTCCGGTTCCGGCAAAAGCACGCTGCTGCATCTGCTCGGCGGGCTGGATGCGCCGAGTGCGGGCGAAGTGCGCATCCTCGGTGAACTGCTGTCGGGGCAGAGCGAAAAGCAGCGCGGCAGGGTGCGCAACCACGCGCTGGGTTTTGTTTACCAGTTTCATCACCTGTTGCCGGAATTCACCGCCGAAGAAAACGTCGCGATGCCGCTGATCATCCGGCGCGAACCGCGTGCTGCGGCATTGGCTGCTGCGAAAGCGATGCTGGTAGCGGTGGGCATGGGGCATCGGCTGACGCACACGCCCGGCGAACTGTCGGGCGGCGAACGCCAGCGGGCGGCATTGGCGCGGGCACTGGTGACCAAACCGGCCTGTGTGCTGGCCGATGAACCCACGGGCAATCTCGACCGCCGTACCGCGGAAACGGTGTTCGACCTGATGCTGCAACTGAACCGTGACCTGCACACGAGTTTTGTCATCGTCACCCACGATCCACGCATGGCCGAAAGCGCCGACCGCATACTCGAGCTCGAAGACGGAAGTCTGAGACCGTTTACGCGCGCACGCGCGTGACGACCTGCATGATCCCGGCGTGCACCACGTCGCGGTAAAGGCTTTCGTCTTCCATCATCTGGTGCATCAGGAAACGCGGTGCGCCACGCTTGATCAGTCGCGGCACGATGATGCCCAGCGCAATCACTGCAAATCCCGTCCAGAGCCTTCCCGTTAGGGCGAGCCCCACGCCGATGCCCAGCACCGGCATCATGAACAACGGCAGCAGCAAACGTGCGCTGATGAAACGCGCGGCGCCCTTGGGGTCGAAGGTGACGGTGATCGAGTCGTTATGAAACGCCGCTACGAAATCATGATGCGAGAGTGATAGCGCCGGTGCTGCGGAAGCGGTGTCCATGGGTTAAATCATAAGTTATTGATTTTATTGATATTTTTAATGGAATGCTTTTGAGTCCCACCCCCTGCTTCGCTGCTCTGCTTCAAGTGTTCCCTTGATCCCAATCTTCTACCTGAGGGGGAAGGAGATTCCCGAGAAATTCCCGCCCCTTCAAGGGCAAGGGCACAGTTGAAACGGAGCAGAGGGTTAGGGAGGGGATGGGTTCGAGGAAAGTTTTTATCACGCGCATTCAATATTCCACCGGCACCGGATCCAGGCTGCGCCACAGATACCAGGTGGCGACCGAGCGCCACGGTGTCCACAGCTTGCTCAGTGCCGCGATGCGCCGGTCCGACAAAGGTTTGCCTTTATTGTAGTGGAGGTTCAGCGCGCGTCGTACGCCGAGGTCACCCAGCGGAAACACATCGGGCCGTGTCAGATAAAAAATCAGGAACATCTCCGCGGTCCAGCGGCCGATGCCTTTGACCTGTGTCAGATCGGTGATCAGCGTTTCATCATCCATATCGTGCCAGCGTTCAACCACGATGACGCCACTGGCGAAACGATCGGACAGGTCGCAGAGGTATTTTACTTTTTGGCCTGACAGCCCGCAGCCGCGCAACTGTGCTTCGGATAATTTGAGTACGCGTTTCGGTTGCATGTCGCCTGCCGCCGCAGCGAACCGGTCCCACACGCTCTGCGCGGCCCTCACCGAAATCTGCTGGCCGACGATGGACCGCGCCAGGGTCTGGAAGGCATCGCCGCGGCTGGCCAGCGTCAGCCCCTTGTAACGCGTGATCAATGCGCCGAGGACCGGATCGGCTGCGCTGAGCTGGCGTTTGGCACGGGTCCAGTAGGCAGGGGCTGTCATGAAATTCTGCGTCTGCGTTGGTCTTTGCGGCAGCGCCACGCCCATTGCACATGCAGGCGCCATGCGCTGTCAACCACGACATAACCGATGGCTGCGAGCAGCAGCGCCAGCAGGGGCAGGCCCACCGCCAGCGGTTTGCCCAGCGACAGCATCCAGTCGAACATCGCGGGCATCCAGCTGGTCAGCGTGTGGCCCGACATGCTGAAGGTTGCCGGCAGATGATCACCTGCATCTTGAAAGGTGACCAGCGAGCCCAGACGATAGGCGAGGTAATACAGCGGCACAATGGTCAGCGGGTTGGTATAAAACGTGGCCAGCGCCGCCACCGGCAGGTTGACGCGAAACAGAATGGACAGTCCGACGCCGGTGATTATCTGCAGCGGTCCGGGAATCAGCCCGGCAAAAAGCCCGATCGCCAAGCCCCCGGCGACCGAACGCCGGTGCAGATGCCACAGGTTGTGATGTTTGAGCCACGGCCCGGTCCACGCGATCCAGCGGTTGCCGGTGATCGACTGGTGGGTGGGCAGGTATTTGCGGAAGTATTTACGGGGCATTTGCCGGACGTTTGCTGTGGAGTGTTGACGCCGATTGTAGCGTTTGTCAGCGGTGGCGATGACGGTGCCGGGTCATGGCTTGGGCAGGTTTTTGCGGTGACGCCAAAAGTGGTCCATCATCGGCTTGACACTGGTGCCGTGAACGAGAATGGACAGCGTTACCACGATCAGCGTCAACTGGATGAGTTCCAGGGCCAGATTTTCGGGGAGACCGTGCTGAATGGCATACATCAGGTAATACAGCGATCCGATGCCGCGCACCCCGAACCAGCCCACCATGCCGCGGATCGGCCACGAAGTACGGGTGCCCAGCAGGCTGGCGAGGACGCTGACGGGGCGCGCCACCATGAATAAAAACAGGGCCAGTCCCACCGCGCGCCAGCTCCACGAATCGATAAACATCGTCCCCCCGATCAGCAGGATCAGGATCATTTCCGAGAGCCGCTCCAGATGCTCCTTGAAGATCAGCGATCCTTCGCTGACGGACGGCGGGGGCTCGACATCGGGTTTTGCGCCCGATGCATCCTGGCCGATGCTGCCGGTTTGCGGCCGTTCAGGAAGATCCGGACCGGCGCCGGCGAGTTTGACTTCGGTCTGGCGCAGCGCGACAGCCGCAAAAAATACCGCGAGAAATCCCCACGCATTGACCATTACACTCAAACCGTAAACCACGCCGATCAGTCCGAGACCGAGAAAGTCGTCCATCAGCTTGTGGCCCGGCGACTCCCGGCGCAGTTTCCAGCCCAATCGGGCCAGTGCAGCGCCGGAAATGACGCCGATGGCGATGCCCGCCGCCGTGGCCCACAGCACATCGACCAGCGCCCAGCGCAGGCCGAATTCGCCAAGTTCATGCAATCCGAGCAATCCCAGGCCCAGCAGCACAAACGGAAAAGCGCTGCCGTCATTCATGCCGGCCTCGCAGGTCAGGGTAAAGCGGAGCTGGTCGCGGTCACCGGGGTGACGGATCTGGACATCGGTCGCCAGTACCGGATCGGTGGGCGCGAGGATTGCGCCCAGCAAAACACCGGCACCCAGCGGCAGGCCGAGCAGGTAATGGGCGAAGGCGGCGACCATGCCGACGCTGACCGTCATGGAGACCGTGGCCAGCAGGATCGGCGTACGCCAGCGCGCAAAGCTGACAGGTACGGGCATTTTGACGCCGGCGGAAAACAGCGAAATCAGCACGGCCACTTCGGTCAGCACCTCCAGCAGCGCCGATTGCTTGAGCGGATTGAAGTGAAATGCGTTGAGCACCGTGGGTCCGACCAGCAGTCCCACCGCCAGATAGATGATGGCCGGCGTGACCGGCAGGCGCTTGAGTAGCGAGGAGGTCAGGCCCCGGGCGAGCAACAGGCCGCCCACCAGCAAAAACCATTGTGCGTTAAGCATTGTTTGTTCCGATCACTTTATTTCCGGGTTGCCGCAACCGCGTGTCTGCCGGATTCTTGTCGTGTTTCCTGTGGTGTTGCGCAATCCGGCGACCGATTGTCAGAATGATTGCCGGGGTTGTCTGTTCGTTGCAGTACTCATGCCGGCAACCGGGTGGACAGGGGTATTTGCATCCAGAAACCCGCTGGCGGCTGTTCCGGCGATGGTTAATGGCGGCATGCTGCGTCAGCGGTACGGGCCGCAGCGCGTTAGAAATGCACTGTGATCGTCCCCATTATCGCCTTCGCCACCGGTATCTGGTGGCTGCAGCAGCAGGCAGCGCTGCCGGCCCTGACCTGGGTCGCTGCGCTGGTGCCCGGGGTATTGCTGTGGTTTGTGCTGCGCGGTGCCGGGCCGCTGCGTCGTTTGCTGCGCTTGGGGGTGACGCTGCTGCTGTGCGCAGCTACGGGTTTCATGTGGGCGGCGTCCTGTGCGCAATGGCGACTGGCCGATGCGCTGCCGGCGGAATGGGAGGGGCGCGACATCACAGTCATCGGCGTCGTCTCCAGTCTGCCGCAATCGTATGAGCGCAGCCTGCGCTTCGAGTTCACCGTTGAGCAGGTCATCACGCCCGATGCGCGTGTGCCGCAACACATCGTGCTGTCGTGGTGGGGTAGCGCCGCACGCGACGAGCGGCCTGCGAGTTTGCCCGACATTCATCCCGGCGAGCGCTGGCAACTGACAGTGCGGCTGAAACGGCCACATGGCTTCGCCAATCCGCATGGTTTTGATTACGAGGCCTGGCTGCTGGAGCGCGGCATCCGCGCCACCGGTTCCGTGCGACCGAAAACTAACGCGCAGAAATTGCAGGCGATGGTGCATGAGCCGGGTTATTGGGTAGAAGTCGTGCGCGAACGTATGCGCACACGCATTCAGTCCGTCCTCGGCGATGCACCGGCAGCAGGCGTGATCATCGCGCTGGCAATGGGTGAGCAGCGTGCGATCCCGCCGGAGCAGTGGCAGGTGTTTACGCGCACCGGTGTGAACCATTTGATGAGCATCTCCGGACTGCATGTGACCATGTTGTCCGGCCTTGCGTTTGCGTTGATGAATTTTGCATGGCGGCGCAGCGCGCGGCTGACGCTGGCCTTGCCTGCGGTCAAGGCCGCCGCGGTTGCGGGCTTGCTGACAGCCATCGCTTATGCACTGCTCGCCGGCTTCGCGGTGCCGGCGCAACGCACGGTGTTCATGCTCGCCGTGGTGGCGCTTGCGTTGTGGAGCGGACGCGCCAGCGCTGCCGGGCCGGTGCTGGCCACTGCCTTGCTGGTGGTATTGATCATCGATCCCTGGGCGGTGCTCGCACCCGGTTTCTGGCTGTCCTTTGGCGCGGTGGCGATCATCATGCTGGTGTCCGTCAACCGTTTGCGCCAGCCGCACTGGCTGGTGACCTGGGGGCGGGTGCAATGGGCCGTGACGCTGGCGCTGGTGCCGGCGCTGCTGGCGATGTTTCAGCAGGTGTCGCTGGTGTCACCGCTTGCCAATGCGCTGGCGATTCCGCTGGTCAGTCTGGTGGTGGTGCCGCTGGCGCTGGCCGGGCTGGTGATCCCGGTCGATGCGATCCTGCATCTGGCGCACTGGATCATGGCTTTGTGCGCCGATGCGCTGCAATGGTTGAGCGCATTGCCCGATGCGGCATGGGAGCAGCATGCGCCGCCGGCATGGACCGTCGTTGTTGCGATGGTCGGCGCGGTCTGGCTGCTGCTGCCGCGCGGATTCCCGGCACGCTGGATCGGCGCCTTCGCATTTCTGCCGATGCTGCTGATCGTTCCTGCGCCGCCGCCCGAAGGTGTGTTGCGCCTGACAGTGCTGGATGTCGGGCAGGGTTTGGCGGTGGTGGCGCAGACGCAGAATCACGCCCTGCTGTTCGATACCGGCCCGGCCTTCGGGCCATCCGCCGACAGCGGCAACCGCATCATCGTGCCCTACCTGCGCGCCGCGGGCATCCAACGCCTCGACCGCATGATCATCAGCCATGACGACCTCGATCATTCCGGCGGTGCCTTGTCTGTTCTACAGGCGGTGCCGGTGGCGGAAGTGCTGTCGTCGTTGCCTGACCTCGATCCACTGGTACTGCTGTCGCCGCAGGAGCAGCGTTGCCGGGCAGGGCATCAGTGGATCTGGGATGGAGTGCGTTTTGACATGCTGTATCCGGATACGGCGGATGACGCGGCCAAAAGTAATGACCGCAGTTGCGTCATCAAAATCACTACAACCGGCGGCAGTGTGCTGATTCCGGCGGATATCGAACGGCGCGGTGAGCGTGCGCTGCTGGCGCAGTCAGCGGAAATGCTCAAGGCCGATGTGCTGATCGCACCGCATCATGGCAGCAAAACCTCATCGTCAATCGAGTTCGTGCAGGCCGTCGCGCCGCGCGCGGTGATTTATCCTGTGGGTTATCGCAACCGTTTCGGGCATCCGCATGCCGATGTGGTGGCGCGGTACCAGCAGATCGGTAGCGCTGGATATCGCACCGATGATGGCGGCGCGATCAGTGTGGAATTGCAGCAGGGCAAGCCGTTAGTGATATCGCGTTACCGGGACCGGTATGTGCGCTACTGGCATGCGCCGCGGGAGGGTGGGGCGGCGGAAGAGGTGATGCCGGCGGCTTGGTAAAATATCATTAAAATCAATTACTTATAATTATTTCTGCGGGATTTGCTGATTTTGATATTTGTCGAAAACGTCCTGAACGGATAGCGTCTTAATCCCTTCTTT
>Ga0163149_10001458_pt1 | contig 30333 bp, 25 predicted proteins | sample OliLakLV19MP5G1_FD_148604 | JGI IMG/M metagenome (GOLD analysis project Ga0163149, IMG submission 148604) | Freshwater microbial mat bacterial communities from Lake Vanda, McMurdo Dry Valleys, Antarctica - Oligotrophic Lake LV.19.MP5.G1 | ecosystem: Environmental > Aquatic > Freshwater > Lake >... | reverse complement strand
GGTGCAGCACACGGTCGCGCGAGTCGTGGAGTCCGACGGCGAAGCCTATCGGCTGTCAGGTCGTGCACTCGATGAGATGGCGCGCCCCAAAGAAACTCGCCGGCTGCGCGTCGAGGGTCCGCGCGTCCACCCGCAAGTGCAGATCACGGTGCAGCTCCTGGATGCCATCGTGAGCGCGTGGAGCGTCCCGGTCGCCGAGTCCGCCTTCCTCGCTCTGACGGAAACGGATCGAACCCAAGCCGACATGGCCGAACGCCAAGGGGTGAGCCAGCCGGCCATATCTCAGAGGCTCGGTGCAGCTCGGTTCGACACCGTGCTCGAGCTCCTGGATCTCTACGCGAGAGCGCTGGCCATCGCGCCGGCGTGACCCATGGAAGTCGTTCTCCTCCTCCGACTCCTGCTGGCGCACGTGCTCGGCGACTTCTACCTCCAGCCGGCCGGTTGGATCGCAGATCGTCGCGCGAAGCAGGCCCGCTCCGTGTGGCTGTACGTCCACGGGATCCTTCACGGGCTCCTCGCGTGGAGCGCGCTCGGTGAACTCACGCGATGGCGAGAAGCGCTCTGCATCGCGGGAGTTCACATCGCCGTCGATCTCGTGAAGTCGCACGCGGATCCGCTCGGGCGAAGCGCGACTTGGTTCGTGATCGATCAAGCGCTGCACGTCGCGGTTCTCGTCCTCGTCGTGAACACTCTGAGCTCGGGCGGCATCGCGGGGGGTTGGAGCACGGACGCGTCGTCCGTCCCGCTGTGGGCGATCACTCTCGCAGTGCTCGGGATCACGCGACCTGTCGGGTTCTTCGTGCAAACGTTCACCGGTCGTTGGGACGCGGAACTCGGGGACCGAACCGATAACCTTCCCGGCGCCGGGATGTGGATCGGGATCATCGAACGACTCCTCGTCCTCGTGTTCGTAGTGATCGGCGCGATCGAGGCGGTCGGGTTCTTGCTGGCGGCGAAGAGCGTATTCCGCTTCGGCGACCTGCGGGACGGGACGGACCGCAAGCGGACGGAGTACGTCCTCGTGGGCACGCTGCTGAGCTTCGCCATCGCATTCGTCGCGGCGCTCTGCACGCGACGGCTCGTGCTGGGGATGTGGACGTAGGCCCGGGCGATGGTTGCGGTTGAGCGCGTACCAGCGCTCGGTGAAACCCAGAGGTCCTTGGACGCAGCCCGCGAACGCGCTTCGCCTACTCGAACGAGTCGATGACGTGCACGACGTGCGGCCACAGGAGCATCACCAGGTCGTCGTTCGAGGTGACTTCCGTGCGGATGCGGCTCACGAGCATCACGACGCCGAACAGGGCATGGTAGACGAGTGCGAGGACGAGCACGACGCGCACGATTCGTGACGTGTGGAAGCCCCACGCGAGCTTGGCCAGCCACGCCAGGAGAATCGACGAAGCTGCCAGGATTCCGCCGACGAGGGGGTGCGGTTGGAAGTTCTGCGACGAGTCGGAGAACGTGCGCACGAGGTATCCCGCGTAGAGCACGAGCGTCAGGATCACGAACGAGCGGAAGAGTCGGGCGGAGATGGTCGGGTGCGTACTCGAGCCGGCCGACAGGCTCACGATTCGACCGGTTGCTGCGCACTCTCCCACGCGCCGATGCCGCCGATCAGATCTTCGACCCGCTCACATCCTGCGGCGAGCAGGAGACTCGCGGCGATCGAGCTGCGGTAGCCGCCGGCGCAGTGGATCACGATGCGGCGGGTCTTCGGAACTTCACCGACGCGCTGCGCGAGTTCGTCGAGCGGCACGAAGGCACTCCTCGCGATGCGTTTCGCGGCACGCTCGCCGGGTTGGCGCACGTCGAGAACGAGCGGCGCGTCGGTGCCGGCCATTTGAGTGGCCAGCTCCGCTGCGGTGTGGCGATGGAATCGACGCACCCAATCCGGTCGTTCCGAAGCGAGCGCAGCGAACCCACCCGCCGCGAATCCGCGCACGTTTTCCAGGCCGATTCGAGCCAGGCGCAGCGCGGCTTCGCGCTCCGAGCCCGGTGGCGCGACGAGGATCACAGGGCGCGCACGATCGAGAATGGTCCCGCACCAGTGCGCGAACTTGCCCGACAGTCCGATGTTCAAGGCACCCGCGATGTGACCGCGCGCGAAGTCATCGGGTTCGCGCACGTCGAGGAGCAGCGCGCCCTTCGCAACCGCAGTGAAAACGGTCGCGGGAACCAACGCCACGAGTTCGCTCGCCAAGACGTCGTCGAGCACGGGCCTGTGCTTCTTGTTCGCCGCAGCCGCGTGCGGGAAGTACGCCGGCGGGTTCGGCAATTCGAAGGTCGCGATCTCGACGAACTTCTCCTTCGTCATCGGTTGCAGCGCCCAATTCAGCTTCTTCTGCTCGCCGAGCCGACCGCTGCGCTCGTTCGAGATGTTCTTCCCGCACGAGGAGCCCGCGCCGTGCGCCGGGTAGACGATCACGTCGTCACCGAGCGGCAAGAGCTTCGTGTGCAACGATTCGTAGAGCATCCCGGCGAGCGCCGGAGCGCTGATTCCCTTGGAGGCCATCAAGTCCGGACGTCCGACGTCGCCGAGGAACAACGTGTCGCCCGTCAGGACCGCTTGCGGATTCTTCGCATCGGCGACGAGGTCGAAGACGAGGATCGAGATCGCTTCGGGCGTGTGGCCGGGCGTCTCCAGCGCGCGCAACACGACGGTCCCGAGGCTGATCTCGTCGCCATCGCCGAGCGGCTCGAACGCGTACTCGGGCCTCGCGCGCGCACCGAGATGGATCGATGCCCCGGTGCGCCGCGCGAGCTCGATGTGCCCCGACACGAAGTCCGCGTGGAAGTGCGTCAGGATCACGTGCCGAATCGTGAACCCGCGTCGCGCTGCGTCTTCGACGTAGATGTCGACGTCGCGCCGCGGATCGACGATCGCCGCGGTGCCGCTCGCCTCGTCGGCGATGAGGTACGACGCGTGCGCGAGACAAGCCAAGTAGTACTGCTCGAGGATCATGGTTCTCTGCACGATCCTATGCGTTGCGGCGATCCGCTACACCCAGTCGGCGATCCGAAGTCGGCTCGAAACGCATGATTCCGTGCAGCTTTGGCCGCGACCTGATGACCTGTGCGCGGTTCTGAGTCATTCTCCTCATCGAGAACTCCATGATCCGAACTCTTCGCGCTGCCGCCCTACTCACCCTGCTCGGCCCCAGCACGCTCGCCGGCGGCATCGCTTGGACCTCGGGGTTCGAGAAGACGCTCGAGCGCGCCGCTGCCGAGAAGAAGGTCGTCTTCCTGGCCGTGAACATGGACGGCGAGCGTGCGAACGATCGCATGGCCGAAAAGGTCTACCGCGACAAGGCGGTCGTCGAACTTTCCGCCCGCACTCTGAACCTGATCGCCAGCGCCGCCGAGCACGCGACGATGGACAAGGATTGTCCGCGTTTTCCCGGCCTTCGCTGTCAGGACCATCGGCGCGTCGACAGCGCGGCGCGCAAGGACGTGCTGAAGTCCGACGCACAGGGGCTCGTGCTGGCGCCGCAACACGTTTTCCTCGGCAGCGATGGCCAGGTCCTGCTCTCCGTGCCCTACGAGATCACGGCCGACGAGCTGGCGTGGTGCTTCGTCACGGCCCTCGCCGAAGCCGATCCCAGCGCGGCGCCGGCGATGCCGACTTCGGCGCGCAGCCCTCAACGACTCGTCCTCGGTGCGACCTACGATCCCTCCGGCGACGAGGCGGGTAGTTCGCTCGTCCCGCCGACGAAAAAGGAAGTCGAAGCGATCATCGAGCGCCTCGAGAAAGGCCTGCAGACCGCCGAGCGCATGACCGAACTGCGCCGTCTGATCCTGAGCGACGAACCCGACGCGATCGAGTTCATCGAGCGCGAGCTGAAGAGCGGCGGATTCGGCGGTGGTCTGGGTGGCGGGCTCGGCGGAGGCGGAGGCAAGGGCGGTGGAGGTTTGGGTGGACGAGGCGGCGGCGGAGGAGCGCGACAGAAGCTCATGCTCCGCGCGATAGGCACGTTCTCACCACCACCGTACTGGGCGGTCGTGGCCGAATTCCTCGATGATTCTGACGAGGACCTGCGGCGCGAAGCGACGGTTGCGCTCGAACAACTCGGGGCGCGCGAGGCCGTACCCGCGCTCACCAAAGCTCTCGCTCAAGAGAAGGAGCCGGGTCACCAGAAAGACTTGATCCGCGCGCTCGGCGCGTGCGGCGCCGCGGATGCAAAAGTCCGCGCGGCGCTGATCCAGCGGGCGAAGAAGGACAAACAGACGCTCGTGCGGCAGAACGCGGTGCTGGCGATGGCTTGGAGCGCGAACGACGCGGACGTCAAGGCGTTCTTGCGCGCCGCACTCGAATCCGGCGACGACCTGGAGCGCGAAGCGGCGGCGCTCGCCGTCGGGATGTCGCGTGACGCGGCCTGGACCCGTGTTCTCGAAATCGCCGCGACCCGGGCTGTGGACCCGAATGCAAAGGCCGTCGTCGAAGCCGCGAAGCAAGTGCTGGGCGGCGCACCCATAGCCGGCCTGCGCGACCACGTGATCCGTGTCGGCCGCGACGAGATCCCGCGCGAGCGGATCTTCGGCCGCGCGCCCGGCGGAGGCGGACGGTAGCCTCTCGGATCTAGCGGGCGTCCGTCCCGCGCTCGACGTCCAGGCCGCTCCCCCACTGCACATGGATAAGAAGGTTCAGCCCCCGGCCATCGCGCTGCTCGTCGTTGCTGCGTTGACCGTGCTCCTCTTCGTCGTGAGCCTCGTCAGCAACGACCTCGCGCTGAAGATGATGGAGTCGGCGAACATGCCCGACGATCAGATGCAGCAATTCCGCGACGTGATGGAGCAGTCCTCCATGCTCGGGAACGTCGTCGGCGGCATCCTCAACGTCGGCGGCGCGGCTCTGATCGCGTTCGGTGCGTGGCGGATGAAGGAGCTGAGGAGCTACGGCCTCGCGGTGACGGCCAGCATCCTGGCGATGATCCCGTGCTTCACGAGCTGCTGTTGCCTGCTCGGTCTGCCCGTCGGCATCTGGGCGCTGATCGTCCTGCTCGACAAGGACGTGAAGGCCGCATTCAACGCTCCGACGACTCCGCCGGCGCTCTGAGAGCCAGCGAAGAAATCGATCGTACGGGCTCTCGGACTCTAGTGGCGCCGCTCCGCAGCGCGAGAGGCCGTGAATTCTTCACGGCTTCTGAGAACGTGGGAAGGAATGAGCCTTCACGCTCTCGGACACCATTTGCGGCCTGATCCCGTGAATTCTTCACGCGGGCTCTGACACGCGAGCGAGCGACGACTCGTGGCCGCAGCTCCGCGCTCCACCGAGTTCAGCGGCGCATTCATCGCGCGCAATCGCGAGGCGCGAAGTCGCGATCTCTACGACTTTCGGACTTGCGCAAGCTTTGCAGCAGGATGCGTTAGGTCTTCAGTCACCTGGTCGATCCTCGCGGGTTATGTCTCCCATGCGAGTGATCCCCCGACTCGTGGCCATCTTCCTGGCCTGTTCCCTGGTCTCGTGCTTCCAATCGGCGTGCACCGTCGAGGCCACGCCTGGTTACTCCGGTCCCTATCCCTCCGCCGCGGCCCAGCAAGCGCTCCATGCGATCGCGGGCAAGACGATCGTCAGTGATTCGCTCGGTCTGCACGGCGAAGCGCTCGTCGTCTCGGCCTTCGGCGTCGCTCCCAATCCGGTGACGGGCAAGGGGCCGGTCGTGATCCTGCGTCAGCAGGGCGCCGTGCCCACGCCGCACGATCCGAACGCGCCGCAAGGGGCCGATGGGCGTTGGTACTTGCCCGTTCTCACGGACGGCGACGCGGCCGATCTCGTGTGGCGCGCGACGGGCAAGACGCCGCACGATTTCGGCGGGTCGACGAGCTCCGCCTACCGCGCGACTCTCGGGCTCGAAGAGCGCTGAACGAGTTCCGCGCTCATCTAGGTCTCGCGAACGAGACTCGCGGGACGGGACACGAGTGCGCGGAGAGCTTCCGCGAACGCATCCACGTCGGACTCGCGCGTGTCGAACGAGCACATCCAGCGCACGACCGGCCCGTCCTCGTCCCACACGTAGAAGTACGAGTGCTGCTGCAGCGGTTCGACCGCGGCGTGCGGGATCCGCGCGAAGACGCCGTTCGCTTGTACCGGGTGCGCGAGCTCGACCCCTGGGATACCGCGCACCGCGTCCGCGAGACGCCGCGCCATGCGGTTCGCGTGGACCGCGTTCTCGCGCCACAGATCGTTCGTGAGCAGCTGCGCGAGCTGCACCGCGACGAAACGCATCTTCGACGCGAGCTGCATCCCCTGCTTGCGCGTGAAGCGGAAGTCGTCGCCGAGGCCGGCGCGCAGGAAAACGACGGCTTCGGCGCCCATCGCGCCGTTCTTCGTCCCGCCGAACGACACGACGTCCACGCCGGCGTCGGTCGTGATCGCGGCGAGCGGCACGCCGAGCGACGCGGCCGCGTTCGCGATGCGTGCACCGTCCATGTGCAGGTAGAGTCCGTTCGAGCGCGCGACAGCCGCGAGCGCCGCGATCTCGGCCGGCGTGTAGACCGTGCCGACCTCGGTCGACTGCGTGATCGCGACGACTTTCGGTTGGACGTGGTGTTGGTCGCGCAGGCCCTTCAATCGCGCACTCACGTCGTCAGGACGCAGTTTCCCGTCCGCGGTCCGCACGAGCAGGAGCTTCGAACCGAGGAAGCGCTCCGGGGCGCCGCACTCGTCGACGGATACGTGCGCATGCTCGGCACAGATCACAGCTTCGTGCGGGCGCAAGAGCGCCGAGAGCCCGAGCACGTTCGCACTGGTCCCGCCGAAGACGGCGAATGCGCGTGCGGCGGGGCCGAAATGCTCGCGGAAGCGCTCCTCCATCTGTCGCGTCCACGCGTCGTCGCCGTAAGCGCGGACATGACCCGAGTTCGCGCTCGACAGCGCCTCGATGATCGCGGGATGGACCGGAGCGTTGTTGTCGCTCGCGAACGAATGCGCGGATGCCATCCCGAGGAGGATCGCCGCGCGGGACCTCGGGCGCAACCGGGTGAGTGGCGCCCCGAACAAGGCGGTGCGGCATGCGACTCGGTTCGCCCCCTGAGGCACAGAGTGGTGCGCCGCGAGGCCGCACACCTGGACACCTCGTTGTGGATCAGGTCTCCTCGTCGCACGAAAGGACGGATCGAGGGAGACCATGCACGAAATTCGCATGCAGCATCCGGGCAAGAACGCGCTCGGGACCGACTTGATCGGCTGGCTCGACGAGGAACTCCGCCGCGCTGGCGACGCGCCGATCCTCTTGACCGGCACGGGGGACGCGTTCTCCGCGGGCCTGAACCTGAAAGAGGTCCACGCCGCGGATCGCGCCGCGATGGAGACCATGTTGCGCGCACTCGATGCGCTGTATGGGCGCCTCTTCCTCCACCCGGCGCCGACGGTGGCGCTCGTGAACGGCCACGCGATCGCGGGCGGATGCATCCTCATGCTGTGCTGCGATTGGCGCATCGCGACGGACGAGCCGAAGGCGCGCATCGGCATCAACGAGGTCGCGATCGGCGCGACCATGCCGCCGGTCACGCTGAACATCGTGAAGCGGCGACTTCCGTCGCACACTCTCGACAAGATCGTTCTCGGCGCCGGACTCCATGCGCCGGAGGCTGCACTCGCGCTGGGCCTCGTCGACGAAGTCTCCGCCGATGCTCCGGCAGCGGCATCGAAACGCCTGCACACGCTCGCGTCGTATCCGCGTGCGAGTTACGTCGCCACGAAACAGGCCCTGCGCGCGGGAGTCACCACGGTGACGGCCGAGGACTTGCGCCGATTCCGCGAGATCGAAGTGCCGCTCTGGGCCTCGACGGAGATGAAGGATCGCGTCGCGGCGGTGCTGAACAGGAAATAGCCGCGTGCTGGTACTAGCCGCGTCGCCGTGATCGCTGCCGGTTGGTTCGATCGCAACTGGGTCACGACGCGTAGCGGTTCGTGAAGCCCGACCGAACGCTCACGGCGTTCGTCCGTAGACGCGCACCCCGCAGCGGGAATCACCGACCGCGAACCACGTCCGGCCGTCCTTCCGAATCGGTATCAGGCCGGACGCAACGCCGGGCGTATCGATCGGCGACACGTCGGACTCGATCAGTTCGAGCGAACTACCCGTCGCGACGACATCGAGGACCGCGAGGCCGCGACGCGCATTCGCGAGCACGATCACGGGGCGCGCAGGATCGGTGTCGAAGTCGAGTTCCAAGTCGGTGACGTTCGCACGCTCGCCGTCGTAGGCGTCGTTCGGTCCGTACCACGAGGCGCCCGGCTCGAGCGCCGTCTCCGGATCCGTCGGATCTTCCGGCGCCGCATCGACGAGAACTCCTGCGGATACATCGAACGCGTGAACCGCTCCGCCGAGGTCGCCAACGAACATCCATGTACGCCCACGAACTTCAGCGACGCGAACAGCTATCGCGTTCCCGAACGGCACTCGCGGACCGAGCGCGATGCGAGCGAGCCGCGGCGGGTGCTGCGCGTCGACGTCGGTGACGTCGTACACGACTACGGACGCTCGATTCGCATGCGGGCCCCACGCGACGTTCGGTGATGGCACGATCCAGCCGGCGGCGATGGCGATGTACGCACGTCGTGTGCCGCCGACATCGAGCGAAAAAGGCTCAGCGCGGAACGTCAGTGCCAAGGCCGGATCCGCCGCGGGCGCGAGCTCGAAGTGGGTGGTCAGGACGTGCATCCACGAAGGCTCGATCCGTTGGCCTCGGCCGCGCGTTTGGCCGCACGAGCCGAGGGCGAGATCGACCACCTCTTCCGCGGAGCACACGAGGTATCCGTCGCGGATGGAACCGCGGAAGAGATGCAGGAGTCGCGGGTCCGCCTCGTCGATCGCGGAGCTCAGGTAATTGCGTCCCTTGCGGCCGAACGAATCCGGAGGCGAAGCGATCGACCAGTAGCGCATGTCCATCGCGGCACCGCCTACGGACGCGGCGCTGGTGTCGAGGCGCACGATCTCCCATCCCGGGGGCCGATCGTCCGCCAGCGGAGCATCCCCTTCTTCGAGCCAGGGATCGGCGCACCAATCGTCCGTCCAGGAGCACGGGTCGACCACGCATTGCGCCGAAACGCGCGATTCTCCGGCTGCGAACCACTCGCGGCCCGGGTCTCCGGCATCGAACCAATGCGCGCCCCCAGCGATGCTGTTCGTCCAGGGGCTCGGCGGCACGACGGCCTTCTCGGGCGAGTTGCAGAACTGTGCTTCGCGTGTCGAGCAGAGCGCTGCGGTATCGCTCACGATCTCGATCGTTCCGCGCGCGAGATCGAAACGCGGCAGGCCGGCCGGCCGCAAAGATATGCGGTCGAATCCGAGGTAGAGAAGTCCCGCGTCGAGTGTGCTCGCGGTTCCGTCCACGCCGGCGAGTCCAGATCCCGTGTACGGCGCGGCGGCGGAGCCGATATCGACTGCGGCTTCCGTCCACGGCGAGTCCTGGAGCATGACGGCCCTGGCACCGTCGAACCGCTGCTCGAAGAGGACGAGACCATCGCCGCGCGCGACGACGTCGATGGAACGCGTGTTCGCAGCGCGGCAAGCATTCCCCACGATGCTGACGATGGGCGCGACCTCCGTCCTGGAGCTGGTCGTTTGGCCGCGCAGGAGGATCATCTGCGGCCCACATCCTGCAGGCTCGATCGGCGGGCCATCGAGCCCGAGATCAAAGCTCCAGCGTCCCAGACACGAGAACGGCCCACCTTCCAACCTGTCCGCCGATACCGAGTTCGTCGCCAACACGGCGATCACGCTGCCGTCACATCTTCCGACGGCCGAGACGCGGAACCCATACGGAACACCCGTGAGCGCGCAGCCCGTCGAGCATTGGAGTAGAGGTCGCGCCGTCGCCATCTCTCGGCCGAACGGATTCGCATCCGTCACTTCGATCTCGGCGAGACCGCCGGCTTCGATGGCTGCGAAAAGCAGCGTCTTGTCCCCCGCGCGCACACAGGCGACGTCGCGCGCGCAGGCGGGTTGGTTGTCCAACATGTCCGCCGGAGCATCGAAAACGGGACCCGCCACGACGATCGGGCGAGTGAGGTCGCTCAAGTCGACGCGCCAGATCCCGGCCGAGCCCATCGCGACAAAGACCGAAGACGAATCGCCGGGATCCGCGGCGACCGCGAAGGCCTTTCCGCTCGGCCCATTCGAATCCGGGATCAACGGCACACGCGCGCGCAGTGCATGCGGCGGATCGCGATCGACGACGATGAGCTCGGAAGTGCCGAAGCCCGGACGGGCGGAGGTCACCGCCGCGACGAGAGGTCCTTCAGCGTGATTCGCGAGGAGCTCCACGTCCAGGCAGGGCGCGTCGCCTGCATCGAGAATGCGCACTTCCTCCGGCCAGGCGCCCGCGACCGTTCCCACTCCGTCGTCGCCGCCGATCGTCACTCGCCACAGGCCTTCCGTTCCGCCAGCGACGAAGACATAGGGCAGATCACAGACGAGCGAGTAGGGTGCCGCCGCGATCGGACCGCGAGACAGGACGAGCGTGGTTCCTGAAGCGAGCGCCAGACCGTCCAACACGGCGAGGGAGGCGCCTTCGGCCGCGATGTAGTACGCCGCGTCGGCTGAAGCCGCTCCACACAGGGAATCGCCGTAGGTCCAACTCGCGTCGAGCGCCAACGTCGGCTGCTGTCCGGACGGAGGGGCCACCGACCCGCCGGAGTCCGAGTTGCCGCACGCGGCCACGAATCCTCCCGCGACGAACAGCAGACCCACGCCGAACGTCGAGCGGCGCGACTTTGCGCTCCGAGCACGATGCCAATCCATGATGCGTAACTCCTGAGGTGAGCGGAGCGCCTGCGCCCAGGGTGCGAGGCCGAGCTGATCGAGTGCGATCCCCGTGCCGAACTCGATCGAGATCAGGGGTTCTCGGAGGACTGAGGGAACCCGAGCGCAACTTCTTGGACGAGCGAGCTGAGTTCCTCGGGATCGACGGGCTTCACGAGGTGTCGGTCGAACCCAGCGCGCAGCGATGCGGCGCGGTCGGATTCCGCCCCGAATCCTGTCAAGGCCACGAGGAACGGTCGGGCACCCGGCAAGGTTCTGAGACGACGTGCGACCTCGTATCCGCTCACGTCCGGCATGCGAATGTCGCAGAGGAGGAGCTCGGGACGGAAGCGTTGGCATTCGACGACCCCGTCGTCGCCACCGAACGCCGTGCGCACGAAGTGACCGCTGATGCGCAGCAGCATCGACAAGCTCTCCGCGGCGTCCTCGTTGTCGTCGATGACGAGGATGCGCAGGGCACGAGATGTGGTTGGGACGCGTACCACCCCGCGTTCCGGCGCTTGGTCGGACTGCCGGAGGATGGCGGGTAGACGCAACGTGAACTCGCTACCGGTACCGACACCTTCGCTGTGGACCTCCACGGTCCCCTCGTGCATTTCGACGAGCTGCTTCACGAGCGTGAGACCGATGCCGAGCCCACCCTCGACGCGTTCGACACGACCCTCGCCCTGCCGGAAGAGGTCCCAGATCCGAGGCCGCAGGTCGGTCGGGATCCCTTGACCGGTATCACGAATGCTGACGAGGAGACGTGATCCCTCTCGCTCGGCGGTGAGCCAGATCGCCGCGGCCTCTCCGCTGTACTTCATCGCGTTGTTCAGCAAGTTCACGATCACCTGCGTGAGTCGCTCGGGATCGCCCTTCACCCACATCGGTGCCGAGGGCAACGACACGGTCAAGAGTTGCTTCTTCTTCTCGATGGCGGGCCGAACTGCATCGATCGATTGACGCAGCACGTCGCGGAGGTCGATCTGCTCCAGTCGCAACTCGAACTTGCCTTGGCTGATCCGACTCACGTCGAGCAGGTCGTCGATCAACCGGACCATGTGACGGATCTGACGGTCCATCATCTCGAGCGCACGTGGCATGACTGAAGGCACTCCGGCCTTCAGCACCTCCAATCCGTTACGAAGCGGAGCGAGAGGATTGCGGATCTCGTGCGCGAGGAGAGCAATGAAGTCGTCTTTGCGCCGGTGCTCGGTTTCTTGCGCGGATTCCGACACCTTCCGCTCGTGGATATCGCGATTCATGCCGACCCACTCGCGCACGCTTCCATCCGTGTCGAGGACCGGAACTGCACGCGCCAGGGTCCAGCGATAGGTGCCGTCGGCCGTCCGCAGGCGATATTCGATCTCGTACTGGCTCCTCTCGGCGACGGCGGTCGTCCAGGCCAGGACCACGCGCGCGCGATCGTCGGGGTGAAGAACGTCGGCTCCTCCCATCCCCTGCCACTGCTCGTACGACTGCCCCGTCAGCTTGCGCCAGCTCGGCGAGTCCTCACGCACGTGTCCAGACGCGTCGGTCGTCCACACGACCTGCGCGGTCGCCGCCACGAGCGAACGGAATCGTTCGATGCTGCGCGCCAGCTCGCGTTCTCGCTCTCGACGCTCGCTGACATCGCGGAGCACGAGGACGGCGCCCTGCACCGCTCCTTCATGGTCCAGGATCGTGGCGGCGTTGGCCTCCACGGGGATCCGAGTGCCGTCGGGCAGCTGAATCGCGGTGTCGCCGGCGGCGCGATGCACGCCATGATCGGCAAGTGCACGACGGAACAGGGAATCGCGCGGTTCGTCGCCTGATTCCGCGATCCAGGTGGCGAGCTCGTCGACTTGGCGACCAATGGCTTCCGAACCGATGTGCATCAGGGATCGACCTCGCTCGTTGCAGAAAGCCAGTCGCCCTTCTGTGTCCACGACGAGCACGGCGTCCCCGATGCTTCCCAGGGTCACTTGGAAGCGCTCGCGAGCATCCGCCATCTCACGCGCTGCGAGGTTCCGCAACCGCTCGAAACGCCGCACGAAGTTGTAGACGAGGACGACGAGGACGATCCCCGAGATGCCCAGCGCGAGACCGGTCGTCCGCGCGGTCTGGTAGCTCGCTCGTACACGCAATTCCCGATCGAGGAGTCGTGCCTGCTCGCTCGCTTCGAATTGCGCGGCCACGGCGCGCACGTCGTCCATCAGGCGCTTGCCACCATTCGTGAACTTGTTGCGCGACGCCTCGTCCATGATGCCGGCGGGACCCTCGGCCACGAGCCCGTCGAGGTGCCTCGCGTGCGCTTCCACGCGCATCTGGAGCACTTGCGCGAGGGAACTCTGCTCTACGTCGTCGCGCGTCAATTGTCGGAGCACAGCCAGGCGACCGGGCAGCGAGCTCCGTGAGAGCTCATAAGACTCGAGGTGAGCCGGATCTCCCGACAGCAAGTAGCCCTGGGCCTCGGACTCGGCGCTGACGAGCTCGGTGAAAATGCCGCGCTCCTCACCGATGACGCTTTGAGTGTGTGCTAGGTAGGACTCCTTCTCGAACACGAGGGCCGTGTGCCGATGGTTCAACCATGCGCTGAGCGCGATCATGAGCACGAGCAGCAGGAATCCGATCTGGATCGGGATGTCGAGCCCAGAACGCGAGTGCACGACGAAACGCCGCACGTCGAACAGATCGAGCAAACCCGGTTCGTTCCTGTGCAGCATGGAGGGCGAGGAGCGTTATCGACCGTGAGCGAACTTCGTCATCGTCCGAGGGCTCGCCCGAGGCGCACTGTCATCGTCCGAGGGCTCACCAATGGCGGACTCTAACAACCAGGGGTCTGGGCCGGCGCTTTGCACCCGGTCTCGGATCGCACTCAGGAGGATCCGATCTTCGTCGACGGAGCGTCGACGCGTTCGAGGCCTTGGGTGGCGGGACCGTTCAGAACGCGTCCGTGCACGTCGAAACGAGAGCCGTGGCAAGGGCAGTCCCAGCTGGTTTCGGCCTGATTGAAGTCGACGAGGCAGCCCATGTGCGGGCAGATCGGCGAGAGTGCGTGCAGTTCGCCCATGTCGTCCCGATAGACCGCGATCTTTTTCATCGCGCGCGACATGAAGAGGCGACCGTGCCCGCGCTCGAGAGACTCGATCTCGGTCGACTCCGCGCTGAGTCGGTCACCGAAGAAGTGCCACGGGAAGAGAGCGTTTTCCTGCAGGAATCTCCGTGCGCCGGCCATCGGAGCGATCCGAGTTGCAGCCAGCGTCGCGGCCAACGGATGGTCGATGCCCTGCATGGAATCCGCGAGGATCCGCGCGGCGAGTGCGCCGTAAGCCCAACCCGTGCCCGAGAAGCCGGTAGCCTCGTGGACATTGCGCTCGAACGAGTTGCGCCCGACGTACGGCAACCCGTCGACGGGCTCGAGCACCTGACCCGACCAGCGACGCTCGACGGTAGATCCGGGAAGGCGCTCGAGCGCCCAGTCCTCGAGCGCCGTGTGACGCAGCGACGTGTCGTCTTCCTGTCCCGTCCGATGGTCCTCGCCGCCCACGAGCACGAAGCGCCGACCGGCTTGATTCGCCGAGCGGATGTAATGGTACGGAACCGCATCGTCCCAATAGAGGCCGTCGGGCAGCTCGATCGGCGAACTCAGTGCGACGACGTACGAGCGGTAGTGCGAGATCTTCGTCTGCAGCAGGACTCGATTGTTGAACGGCGCGTGCGTCGCGACGACGACGTGCCGCGCATGGACCACGCTCCGCTCCGTGACGACGCTCGGTTCGTCGCCGTCGTGGATCTCGAGGACACGCGTACCCTCGTGAACGTGCGATCCGCCTCCATCCACATCACGCGCGAGCGCGTCGAGGAACGGCCCGGGCGCGAGCTGCGCTTGCTCGTAACAACGCAAAGCGCCGGCGACTTTCCATGGAAGCGGGACGCCCGACTCGACGAATTCGAGAGGGATCCCCGCTGAAGCCGCGGAGAGGGCTTCGTCGCGCAGGTCCTTGACGCCACGGTTGTGCTCCGTGAACCGCCATCCGGAGACTCGCTGCCAACCGCAATCGACGTGCAACGAGCTGGCCAGCGATTCCAGGTCGTTGATCCCGAGCATCGCCCCAGTCCACAGCGAGCGAGCGAGCTCCGGCCCGAGATCCCCCACGATTTTCTGCCAACCCGCGTCGATCTGGGCGGTGACCTGCGCCGTCGAGCGATGCGATTCACCACACCCGACGCGATCTGCTTCCAGAACGATCACTCGCAGGCCCGCTTGCTTGCAGCGGTGAGCGGTCATGAGGCCGACGAGGCCCGCTCCGATCACCACCACGTCGGTTTTGTCGTCGTGGGCCAGCGCCGGGAACGTCCGGGTTTGCTCCGACGGCGTCCAGATCGGCAGCGATCCGCCCTCGTGCGCACTCACCCGGTCGACCTGCGGCATCCGGGTCGTGCTCTCATCCGTCCGTGTCGTTTCCATCGTTGCGCCTCCATCTCGATCGAGCGTTCTGGTGGATAGGTGGTCCCCCGCCGCGTCAGGCGGACGGGGGACCGAGTCCTCGTCGCGCGTCGACTGGAGTGGCAGACGAATCCCGTGAAAAGGAGCCGTGCCACGCGCGGTTCGAGGACCCGAACTCGAGCCACGAGCAACCCGTCGAATTGCTGGACGCCGGCGAAATCGATGTCTCGCCAGTGCGCCGTCCGGGGATCATCGTGACGCGAGGGACGTGCAACTGGCGTTCCTGTCGCGGTGCGATGGCCGGGCCCGAGCGAGGTTTCGGCTGCGATGGAAGCAGTCTGGCCTACGGGGATCAGGCCGCGGCCGGGAAGCGCAAGCGGAGCCCCGAACGGACGCCGGGCTTGCCCCACACCTGCAGGTCACCGCCTAGACTGATCATCAAGTCCTGGGCGAGCTTCAATCCCATCGCGCTCTCGACGCGGTTGGGACCGCCGTTGTGACGCAGGAAGGCCGGAAGCTCGATGGTGGGTTCCCGCGGGTCCAGCACGGACTGGCTGGCTGTGGGGCCAAGGCATCTGAGCTCGACGCGGAGTTCGGTCTGTTCCGTGTGGAATTCGAGCTCGGCTACGTCCACGGAGGCGGCGCAGTTGTCCTGCTCGAAACTCGTGTACGCACGCCAAGCGAACCCCAATATTTCCGCGTCCACACCGACGATTGCCGCCGGCGTGTTCGACGCAAGGCGGACGTGGCCGCGACCGCCAATGTCCTTCATGATCGACTGCGCGAGGATCACCAGGTCCGTGGAGGTGAATTGCCAGGGACGACTGGCCAAGCCGGTCGCGCTCGCGAGCAATTGGATCATCCGCGAGGCGCGTAAGGCGTTCTTGCGGATGCGTCGACCGAGATCCCGAACCTCCGCCCCGTCGGTGCCAGGGGCGGCCTCGAGTACCGCTGCGTAATTCACGATGGCACCGAGCGGAGTGCGGAGATCGTGTGAGAACGAGCTGCGAATTCGCTCCAAGAACCGAGCGAGCGGCAAGACGACCGCATGGGACGGATCAGGGCTTGACTGCATGTCGACGATCGAAGGTACGAGACCTTTCACGCTGTCTATCTAGTTGTGGGAGCACCGTCCAGGACGCTGCTCGTTCGTTGGCCCAAGGCCACCGACGCGGTCTTTCGAGCGGAGCCGCAAGCCTCTCACCCCGCGCGGGGGTGGGCTGCGTACCCCATCCGTGACCGGTCGGTCATGGAACCATGGGCTTCTTGCCGCTGATGAGGCTGACGACGAGCGAGACCAGGAAGAGTACGACGAAAACCCAGAATAGGATCGAGGCGATGCCCGATGCCGTTCCGGCGATGCCGCCGAAACCCAGGACTCCGGCGATCAGTGCGACGACGAGAAAAATGAGGGCCCAGCGCAGCATGGTGGTCTCCGCAGTGGAAGGGGTTTGGTGGACGCGCGCAGCCATGTGAGCCGCGACAGAACTGTTGGAGGCACACGGCGTGCCAGCGTCTCCTTCGCGTGCACGATCGGGCTCATCCCAATGTCCGCGAGGGTCGGCGGTCCGGAGGAATCCCTGCGCGCAGGCCTTTCCTGCCGATTCCACAATTTGCAGGAACGTGCGGACGCGTCAGTGACCCGCGGCCTCGTACACGTTCAGGCGGTTGTAGAGCGTCTTCACGCTGATCCCGAGTGTCTTGGCAGCCGCCGCCTTGTCGCCGTCGGCCTGCTCGAGAGTCGCCCGGATCAGAAGGCGTTCGAGATCCGCGATGGAGGAACCCACCGTGATGGCGATGCCGCCTCCCGGCGCCGCGGCGGCCGTGACGCGCTCGACACCCGCGACGGCGTCTTCTGCACGCAGGTCGTCGTCGCACAGGATGTAAGCGCGCTGCACGGCGTTGCGCAGCTCGCGCGCGTTGCCGCGCCATTCCTTCTGCTCCAGCGCAGCTAGAGCCTCGGGCTTCCAACGCTTGTCCGTCCCGTTGGCGCGGTTGTGGCCATCGAGGAAGTGCTGCGCCAGCAAAGCGATATCGCCCTCGCGTTCGCGCAGCGGCGGCAATCGGATCGGGAACACAGCCAAGCGGAAGAACAAATCCTCGCGCAACTTGCCCGTTCGAATGGCTTCCTCGGGCTCTCGGTTCGTCGCGGCCAGCACGCGCACGTCGGTCTGGATCGGAGCCGTTCCGCCGACGCGTTGTACGCGACCGGACTCGAGGACTCGCAGGAGCTTCACTTGGAGTTGCGCCGGCATCTCCGTGATCTCGTCGAGGAAGAGCGTGCCGCCGTCGGCGCGTTCGAAGAACCCGCGATGTTGGCGGTCTGCGCCGGTGAAACTGCCCTTTTCGTGACCGAACAACTCGCTCTCGATCAAGTGTTCCGGGATCGCCCCGCAGTTCACGGCAACGAGCGGTGCATCCTTGCGATGGCTCAGTTCGTGCAGCGCTTGAGCGACCACTTCCTTCCCCGTGCCGCTCTCGCCCTGGATCAGGATCCCGGCGTTCGTCGGCGCGACTCGCTGGATCATGTCGAAGACCGGTTGCATCGCGCGCGATCGACCGACGATCGGTCCAAGACGGCCGCGGTCGCGCAGCGTCTCGCGCAAGCTGTCGACTTCGAGCCGCAGCCCGCGCACACGCGTGAGCCGGGCGAGCGTGGCCTGCACGAGGTCGGGCTCGGTCGGCTTCGTCAGGTAGTCCGCCGCACCGCGCCGAACGGCGTCCACGGCCGACTTCACCGAGGCATGCCCCGTCACGACCACGACCTCGGTGGTCATGGGCCGGCAGGGGTCCTGGAGCAGATCGCACCCGTTGCCGTCGGGCAGCTCCTGATCCACGAAAACCGCGTCGAAGCGGCGAGTGGTGAGCGCGGCGCGGGCACTGGCGAGATCCCCGACGCTTGCTACCTCGCACTTCTCGCGAGTGAGAAGTCTCTGGAGGCTGTCACGAAAGTCCGCGTCGTCGTCGACGACGAGGACGCTGAGTTGATGTTTGGCGGTCGTCATCGAGCGGGATCTGAAACCGTTTCAGGGTAACGAACGAGGGGGCCGTGCGGTGGCAACCGGCCATCGGGAACTGCGCCCCATGCAAGCCCGAGGCCAGAGATGAGGGTGTTCTGCAGAAATCGCCATGCAGCCGGGGAGGCTCTCAGAGGCTAGGTCTGGTCCGGTCGGCACACGGGTTGCGCTGGGCCTGCGTCGGGCCAGGACCAGCTAGGGCCCGATCTCGGGGAGGAACGGGCCCACGCAGCCCATTCAGCCGCCACGGCCCTCGCACCCAGTCCACGAGACTCACCAACCGATATGAAGATCCAAACTCCGCTCCTCGCCGCCTACTTGGTCGCGCTCGGAGGCCCGACCTTCGCACAGAGCGCGGCTCCCGCCTCGCAGCAATCGGGTACGCACCAGCACTTCCTCAGCACCTCGAGCAAAGTGCTCGGCACTGCGGTTCGCAACGACTCCGACAAGAATCTGGGCGAGATCGGCGATCTGCTCATCGATCCGCGCTCCGGCGAGATCAGGTACGCGGTCATCGAAGTCGGTGGATTCCTCGGCGTCGGTGAAGAGCAGCGCATCGTTCCGTGGAGCTTCATCCAAATCACCGCCGACGAAAAGGATCTCGAGAAGTGCCACGCGCGCACGAATCTGACCGAGGCGCAGGTCAAGGCCGCCCCCAAAGCGAGGAGCGGCCAGAGGTACGACGCCGAGCTCGACCGTCGCGTCGAATCGACGTTCGGCAAGGACGACGCCTGGGCGTATGCGGGCAAGGGTACGCCGAGCTTCGCGTGGCTGAGCCAAATGAACGGCGTTCTCCTCGAGGACGAGGAGGGCAAGGAAATCGGCACGGTCGAGGAGGTCATCCTCGCTCCGCAGAACGGTTGCGTCGCCTACGCCGTCGTCGACATGTCGAAGGAAGCCGGTGACAAGGACCTCGCCTTGCCATTCTCCCAGCTGTTGTTCGGGTACGACCGCAACGACATGCTCGAAGCGATGACTTCCATCGAGGCTGCGCGCTTCGCGAGTGCACCCGAGTACGACAGCAAGGATTGGAAGCGCATGTCGAGCACGTCGTGGATGACCGAACTTTCCACGTACTACGCGTGCGATCCCTTCTGGAAATCGTCGCGGTTCGCCACGCCGCGCAAGCTTCCCGGTCAGGGTTCCTGATCCAGAGCAGGTCCCTGATCGCAGAACACCTGACACCTGCGCGAGTTGGAGCGGAGCCGACTGCGTCATGGCGTTCGCCACGGTGCCGGCCTGCTCCCACCGGGCATGAAGATAAGGCAGCCTGAGGGCTGCCTTTCTTCGTCGAATACCGTTTCTACAAAGCGCGCGATCCAGACTACCCCGATCGGGATCTGCAGCGTGCCCCGGCATGGAACGGCGCTTGCTCCAGGAACTTCGACCATCGGTCGCGCTCTCGAGAGCCGACGCGAACGCAACACACACCACTCCTAGGAGCCGAACATGGCCACCACGAACGAAGCAATCCAGAACCTCGACTCCACGAGCCGCTCCCACACCGGGGGCCGCGCCACCACGCTCGGCGAACAGACCAGCAAGGTCGCCGACGACGTGCGCGAACTCGGCAGCATGGCTCTCGCGGGAGCGGGCGAGGCGATCAAGACCGTCAAGGAACGCGGCAGCGAGGCCGTCGACAAGGTGCGCGAACGCGGCCACGAAGCCCTCGAGAAGGGTCGTGAGCGCATGGGCGAAGCGCGCGAAGGCTTCGAAGGGTATGTGGCTGAGAATCCCTTCAAGACTGTCCTCATCGCCGCCGGAATCGGTGCGTTGATCGGGTACAGCCTGCGCAGCCGAGACTGAGCGGACTTGCGTTTCATTGAGACCACGACAACGCCATTCCGAGCGCGGCCCTCACCATGAAAACCATCGACAATCCATCGGCGGACGTGTCGCGTCCAGGGCAACCTACGCCGGCAGCCGATCCGTTCCGTGAGGCAACGGGTCGGCTGCGCACAGAGGTCGATGCGACGTGGACCGCGCTCAAGCGCAGTTTCTACGTCGAGCGTCAATCCTTGGGTCTGTCGATGTTCGAAGGCGCCTTTCGGCTGATGACTTTCATTGGGCTCGGGGCAACAGGCATTGCGCTGACGATCTTGGCCGCGTTCCTCGTGGTCGGGAGTGCCCGGCGAGGCCTTGCGATGTTGACGAAAGATGCTTGGTGGAGTGACATCGTGGTCGCTGCTTTCCTCGGGCTATCCGTGGTGTTGATCGCGCACGCTGTTCGGCGGTACGTCCATCGTTCCGTGTTGGCCAGCACGCGCCGCGGACTCGAGTCCCGCACGGGGGCGACAACATGAGCTACGAGCAAGACGAGCTTCGTCGTATGTCCCGGAGAGAACGCCAAGCGGCCTGGGCCTCTGCGAAGCGTATCCCGGAATGCGCAGGTGATGCGGCCAGCGCATTCGCACGCCAGCATCCTGTCATGGCGGCGGGCGCTGCTGCAGCGCTCGCAATGGGAATAGTCGCACGCAAGCGCCGCGCCTCGGGCGCTGCAGGTCCAGCATCTTCGTTGCCGGCCGCGATCGCGGCGATCGGAGTACGCTTCTTGCCGGACCTCTTGAGCATGGTCGGCTTGCGATCTCCAAAGCAGGAAAAGAAGCAAGAAGAGTTGCCGGACGAAGCCCCTGCCGCAGCCACGAACGGTCGAACCTGATCCCTCATGCGGAGAGTCGGATGGACTCTCCCGCTCTCGTCCATACGCGCGGCCAAGTGCCGCGCGTTCGCATGTTCGTGGATGGGCGCGGCACGATTTCGCGGCATGAACCTTGCCTTGACTCGGCACTCTCGCCCATCGACGCTTATCCGCTTTCCTGCGGTCGCGATTGCGGAGAACTCACACGAGCAAACCAGAAATCATGACCATCCTACCTCTCATCGCAGCGAGCTTCCTCTCACCGACGACTCCGACAGTGTCGGACACTGTTCCGGCATGGCTCTCACCCCCGGCCCTCCTCGCCACAGAGGCCGTCATCGATCCGCGGGTGATCGCGGAACAGCATTACGAGCACAACTCGCACCAGTCGGCCGGTTTCTACATCCGCGCCACGGGCGGTATCACGACGACTTCGAAGTCGGACGGTCCCGGCGAAGAGATCGACTTCGACGAGGGCTATCTGCTCTCGCTCGGTCTCGGCCATCGTTTCGGAGCCTCGGCCAACGGCCTCGGTTTCGCCGTCGAACTCGACGGAGTCTGGACCGACCAGGACGCTGACACCGACGATGGGTCCGTCATCAGGGAGGTGACGGTGGCCGGGGCGCTGCTCAACGGCCTGCTCGACTATCGCTTCGCGGATCGTCTCTCGCTCTATGCGGGCGCCGGAGTCGGCCTCGCTTGGCTCGACGTCGGGACGATCAGCGATGACCTGAACGACTTCGAGGACGAGGATGGACCTTTCCTCGCGTGGCAAGGCCGTGCCGGCCTGGCCTGGAGCTTCACGGAGAGGCTTTCCCTCCACCTCGGCTACCGATTCCTGAACATCGACGATGCGGAAATCGACGAAAGTAACGGCGAGACGAGCTTCGACCTGGAGACACAACAGCACGTGCTGGAGGCCGGCCTGCTCTTCGGCTTCTGATCTCGTCGCGAATCATCGAGGAACGTGCGGCGTGCCAACACGCCGCGCGTTCCTGCATGAGGAGGCATCGAAAGCACGGGCCGGGTGAACATCCACTTTGTAGTTCTTGCCGAGGTCCATCTCCGCGAAACCTCGGTGAGAGCACAAGCCCATACGGCACGGACGTTGCCTCGTGTTCCTTGTCCGCAGCGGTCGTCTCGAAGTCGAGGCGCGCTGCCCATCCAAGGGACCCACATGATCATCCAATCCAGTCTGCTCGGCGTCGCTCTCCTCCTCGCGACCGCGTGCAGCCGTACCGAGCCCGGTTCGGTTCACGCCTCGACCGGAACCGTGAACTCGGACTCGAATCGCACTGCGACCAGTCAATCCAACGAAAAGTCCGACCTGGACCATTTGGCCACGATTCGCAAAGCGCTCGTTGCGGACGATTCGCTGTCGGTCGCGGCCAAGAACGTCCAAGTGCTCACGCGCAATGGCGACGTATTGTTGCGCGGCAAAGTGCCGAGCACGGTCGAGCGCGAAGCGGTCGAGGCCCACGCGCGCGGTTGCGCCGCGACGCGTGCCGTGGACAACCAGATCGAAACCGAAAAGAACTGAGCCTTTCACTTTCCACATCTCCCTCCTGTTACCCACGCGAGTTCATCGTCATGACCAAGTCCATCATCTGTCTCGTTCCCGATGCTCTTCGAGCTGAAGCCACCGTCGGGGATCTCCGCGCCGCTGGTTTCCAGAACAACGACATCTCGGTGCTCTTCCCCGATCGCTCGGGCACCCGTGACTTCGCCGTTGCGCAAGGCACGAAGGCACCCGAAGGCGCGCTGGCTGGTGCCGGTGCGGGCGGTGCGGTTGGCGCCACCGTCGGTTGGCTGGTCGGCATCGGAGCTCTCGCGATCCCCGGAGTCGGACCGTTCCTGGCCGCGGGCCCGATCCTTGCCGCACTGAGTGGCGGCGCCATCGGTGCGACCGTCGGCGGGATCACCGGTGCGCTCGTCGGTATGGGCGTGCCCGAGTTCGAAGCCAAGCAGTTCGAGGGCAAGCTCAAGAGCGGTCACGTGCTGATCTCCGTCGGCGTCGCCGACGGCGAGATGACGAAGCGTGCCAAAGAGGTCTTCGAGCGCAACATGGGTGAGAGCATCACCGTCACCAACGATACGAGCGTGCCCGACGACGCCGCGAAGAAGACTCACAGCGCTTCGTCCGGAATGCGCTGAGTCGAACAACAAGCCATTCGACAACCCACTGTCACGCGACGGACGCAGATCCCACTTTGAGCTCTCAACCTGGTTTCCCATCCGCGCCCGTCGCGTCTAACCACTAGTTTTCTGCAGGAGTCCACTTCATGTCCTCACGTGTCCTCGGCATCGTCTTGCTCGTCGTCGGAGCGGTCCTCCTGGCGTTCGGATTCAATGCGTCTGACTCGGTGTCCGACAACATTTCGGAGGGTTTCACCGGTCGGTTCACCGATACGACGATGTGGTATTTGATCGGTGGAGCCGCCCTCGTGATCGGCGGTGGCGCCTTGGCCTTCCTAGGCAAGTCGGCGCGCGCGCACTGAGCGCGATTTCTCGTTCGCGGCGGGTGATCCAGCGAGTTCCCGGGGGGGCACAAGCACAGGGTTGCCCGCCGCTTCTTTACCTCGACGCAGTCATCTGAGTCGCGTCCTTCCGCCCCAAGGGTTCGCATGGACACGAAGCTCCTCTCGACGCGCGCCACGACATGGTTCGTGCTCTGCAGCGTCGTCGCGATGCTGTACTTCGCGCGGGATTTTCTGTTGCCCGTCGCTCTGGCCGTGTTCGTGGCGTTCGCACTCGCCCCTGCAGTTCGACGATTGGAGCGCGTGGGTCTACCGCGCCTCGCAGCGACCATCGCCACCACCGTGGGTGTCGGGGCGCTGGTCGCCGGACTCGGTTGGATACTGGCTGGGCAAGTCAACGACTTCGTCGTCGAGATGCCCGAGTACCGAGCCAACGTGCGCGCCAAGGCGGCGGATCTTCGCTCGATGTTCGGAGACACGTTCGAACGCGCGAACAGCACCGTGCGGGACCTGAGTGAAGATCTCTCGAACGCAGGTGCGGCCGAGACCCCGCTCGCGACGACCGCAGAACCGCCAGTGTCGGTCATCGCGAACGACGGAGGACCTTGGGGATCGCTACCCGACACCCTGGGCTCCGTGGTGGAACTCGGTGCCGTGTTCGCGCTGGTGTTCCTTCTCGCGTTCGTGATCCTCCTCTGTTGGGACGACTTGCGCGATCGTCTGCTCGCCCTCGCGGGCGAGCACGACTTGCTGACCACGACGCGCGCTGCTGACGACGCTTCGGCGCGCGTGAGTTCGTACTTGCGACGCCAGCTGTTCGTGAACGGCATTCACGGGGTCACCATGGGGCTCCTGCTCTGGTGGATCGGTGTGCCGAATCCGCTCGTATGGGGACTGCTCGGTGTTGCGCTGCGATTCGTCCCCTACCTCGGCCCCGCGGTCGCCACGTTGGCGCCGATCCTGGTGTCCTTCGCAAGCTCGGACGGGTGGGAACAAACTTGGCTCACGGCCGGCGCATTGATCGGACTCGAGCTCATCACGAACAACGTGGTCGAGCCGAGGATCTACGGCGCTTGTACCGGCATTTCCCCGTTCGCGCTGCTCGTGTCGACCGCGTTCTGGACATGGATCTGGGGACCGATCGGCCTCGTGCTCGCGGCCCCATTGAGTGTTTGCCTGTTGGTCCTGGGCAAGCGTTTCTCGACCCTGCGCTTTCTCGACCTTCTCTTCCGCGAGGAGCCCGCCCTCTCGCAGCCATCGCGACTTCACCACCGGCTGATCGCGAACGACCCCTACGAAGCCTGGGAGGTCCTCCGCGACGAGCGCACGCGCAGTTCATGGGTCGATACGGCCGATCGCGTACTTCTTCCCGCGCTGGGAATGACAGGCATCGCGCACGCGGAGAATCGGATGGACGGTGATACGCGTGCCCGAATCGGGGCACTCGCACATGGACTCGTGGACGAACTCGACGAGCAAGCGCCGGCGAGTGAACAACTACCCGGAGCGAGTGATGTGCGCATCCTGTGCCTGCCTGCGCGCGACGAGTTCGACGCCGTCGGCTGTCGCCTCGTGGTCAGCGCGCTCAAGTCCCGCGGATTCCAGCCGGCTACTTCTCCAGAGAATCGATTGTTGTCCGAGGTCCTCGAGGCAGCAGCTCGGGGCGAGTACGACGCGATCATGATCTCGTCCGTGCTTCCGACTCACTTCCTGCACCTGCGCTCGTCTTGCAAGAAGCTCTTGGCCGTCGAGTCGCGCGTCGAGATCCTCGTCGCGCTGTGGGGTGAAGACTTGTCGGTGGAGGAAGTGCGTAGGCGCCTCCCGGATTCGAATCGTGTTCACGTGGTGACGACCCTGGCGGGCGCGATCGCGTGGAGCGAAGAGTTCGCGATGCGTGCTCGCTCCTTGCGCACGACCGACCCGATTCCCTCTGCAACCCCTGCGACTTCACCGTGACGTTCGCTGGTACACAGCCCAATCCGCTCCGATAGGACCCGCATGCCGTGACGTGCCAACGAGCTCGTAGAGCTCGTTCCCGATCTGAATCGTCGCCACCGGATCGCGCTCGAACTGCGGCTCCTCGATCACTGCGAAATCCGGAGCCAGAGCAGCCATGTCGCGACGGGCCACGTAGCGCACCGTGCGCCCCACGGGCAGAGAGCGCGCGTGCCATTCGAGTAGCGCGCCGACGTTGAAGTCGAAGTTGCCTGTCACGACGATCGGGTTCGCCGAGCTCGATGCAGCCATCCCGCGAACGAGCGCGCCAATCGTCCCTCGCGGGGAGCGTAGGAAGGGCACCGTGTGAGCAGCGTTTCCCGCGGCGAACAACGCGAAGAGCAGCGCGGCGATTACGGCACCCGCCCTCCCTGAGTCGGCGATGCGACCGAGGACGCGTGCGAGCGACAGGCCGAAGAAGACGATCGGCACCAGGAAATAGCGTGCCGCCAGGTAGTCGTCCCAGAGGAGCCAGACGGTGACGGCGGAGGTGACGCCGACGACTCCCACCTGAACGACCCCGAGTCGATTGCCCAGCGACGCGAGGTGGCGCACATCCAGGATGACGATCACCAGCCCGAGGAACGCGCCGAGCGCGATCGCCCAACCGACTCGAGGCAACCCGAAAGCCACGGCCACGGTGTCGGACAGGACCTCGGCGAGATCCCACGGCGGAGCGCCGGCGTTGAAGACGTGGCGAACATTGAGGAACCACCACGCGACCGTGATCCCGAGAGGCGGCGCGAGGAACAGCGCAGCCAGCCCCAGCGCTCGCGAACGGCGCTCGCCGCGGAGTCGCGCCAGGACTCCGACCGCGATCGCGACGAATGCGACGACGAAGAGCGTCTGGAACAGGAGTCCTATCGTGAACGAGATCCAGGTCGATACGAGCCAACGGCGCCGTCCACCGTCGAGCCAGGTCCAGGCGCATTCGAGCGCAGCGAGCGAAGCACAACACATCGGCGCGTAACCGCGGGCCTCGCCCGAGTACACGATCGGCAAGTAGGCCACGCTGGCGATCCAGGCCGCAGCGACCGCGGCGTTCCGGCCGGCACGCGATGCGATCCGAGCCACCAGCGGGACGCACGCGACGCCCCCGACGAAGGCGGGCAGCCGGTAGACCACGAAGTCGCGCGCGTCGCCGCTGACCCACATCCACAAGGTGTTCAGCGCGTGGCTGTTCGAGCTCCGGATCAGGAAGATCTCGGCCGCGCTCGCGCGGCTTTGCGCCAGCCCCCACGACCAGATCTCGTCGATCCACGGGTCCTCGAAGAGCCCCGGCAACCGCAGCGCGACAGCGATGGCCGTCGCGCAGAGCACATGGAGCCATGGAAAGCCGCGCCGCGTCGGCGAGCCCGTGTTCGCGCGAGCAGACGCTGCGTCCGACATCGAACGCATCGTAGCGGAGCTCAGCACGGCGCTCTGCTCTTCCGAAACGAGGTTCGCGACGCCGCGTGAGGTCGCTAGGATCCGCGAGGTGTCGGGCCAACTCGCGCTGGTGCTCTCGGGAGGCGGTGCGCGCGCGGCGTATCAAGCCGGCGTTCTCCGGGGACTCTCGCGGCGTTTCCCGGATCTCGAGCCGCCCATCGTGACCGGTGTCTCGGCCGGAGCCATCAACGCGGCTTGGCTCGCGACGCACACGGAGCCGTTCCTCGAGAAGGTCGATGGCCTGCGGAAGATGTGGCGCGATCTACGCGCGGACGACGTGTTCAGGATGGGCAGTCTCTCGCTCGCGAAGAACGTTTCGCGCACTGGCCTCCGTCTCATGTCCGGCGGTCTCATCCGCGCACCCCAATCGAGCGCACTCGTCGACACGCGGCCGCTGCACGACCTGCTCCAGAGGACGTTGTCCGCGCCCGACGGATCGATGAGCGGCATCGAAACGAACCTCGCCCGCGGCTCACTACGCGCCGTGGCGATCACGGCCTCGTGCTACACGAGCGGCCGCTCCGTCACGTGGGTGCAGGGCGGCGAGATGCCGCTTTGGAATCGCGACCATCGTGTCGGCGAGCGAACCCGGCTGCGCGTCGATCATGTCCTCTCGTCGGCGTCGTTGCCGCTCTTCTTCCCCGCAGTCCCGATCGATGGTCGCTGGTACGGCGACGGCGGCATTCGTCTGACGGCACCGCTCTCGCCGGCGATTCACTTGGGCGCATCGAAGATCCTGGCCATATCGACGCGCTACACGCCCAGCGATCGGGAAGTGGACTCGCAACAACCTGCGTCGTATCCCCCGCCGGCGCAGATCGTCGGCGTGCTCATGAACGCAGTGTTCCTGGATTCTTTCGATGCAGATGCGCTCTCGATGCGACGGGTGAACGAACTCATCGAGACCATGCCCCCCGAGCGTCGAGGATCCTTGCGCCCGATCGAGCTCTTCGTCCTGCGACCGTCGCGCGACCTCGGGACGCTGGCCAACGAGTTCGAGGCGCGGCTCCCGTTCGCCTTCCGATTCCTCACGCGCGGCTGGGGTACCCGAGAAGCGCGTTCGAACGATTTCCTGTCGATGGTCATGTTCCAGAGCGACTACATCGCGGGTCTCATCGCGATAGGCGAGTCCGACGTCACGGCGCGGATCGACGAGATCGAAGCCTTCCTTCGTCGTTGAAGCCGTGTAGATGTCACGCGTCGCAGGTCGTCAGCCGCTAGGCTCTGGACCCCCATGCTGCCGATCCAATCCGTTCTGCTCTTGACCGCGTCCCTCGTCGCACTCGGCTCGATTGCGCGCGGCACGGCGCAAGACACCCCACCCGCGGATCGCCGGGTCGATGTGCTCGATGCTGCCGCGCTCGCGCGCGCCCTGGGCGAAATCTCGGCCGCGCATCCCTCCGACGTCACGACGCTCCCCGTGGGCACTTCTCGCGGTGGTCGTCCGATCGAAGCACTGCGGGTCGCGCGCGGAACGATCACGCCCGGCCGACCGGCGATCCTCGTCGTCGCGGCACTCGACGTGGAGCTCGCCTGGACGAGTGATCTAGTCCTCGATCACGCTCGCGAATTGATCGCACGCGCTGCAAGTGACGAGAACGTGCGCACCTTCCTCGAGACGACGACCCTGTACCTGGTGCCGCGCGCGAACCCCGATGCGGCCGAGAATCGCACCGGATCGCCTCGGGGAGAGTTGCGCGCGACGGCGACAGGTGTCGACGACGATCGCGACGGTAGGAACGGCGAGGATGGTCCCGCGGACGTCGACGGCGACGGAGTGATCGGCTGGATGCGCGTTCTCGATCCCGAGGGCGAATGGCTCGAGGATCCGACGGATCCGCGTGTGCTCGTGAAGGCCGATGCGTCGAAAGGCCAGCGCGGCCGTTGGAAACTGCTCGTCGAGTCGCGCGACACGGACGGAGACGGCGAAGCGGGCGAAGATCCGCCGAACGATGGACTGGTGAACCGCAACTTCCCGCAAGGATGGGTCGAGCACGCGAGCGAATCGGGCCGCTATCCCACCGAGTCTCCCGAGGCGCGCGCGTTGGCGGACTTCGTGCTGTTGCATCCGGACATCGCGCTCGTCGTGACCTACGGGCTGCTCGATGGGCTCGCCGAGAAGCCCAAGGTGAAGGAAGACGCTGGTCGCCGCAGCGCGAATCCGTCCGACGGGATCCCCGCGATCGACGCGGACATCTACGCGGAACTCGGGTCGCGCTGGAAGGCGCTGGGCGGCGCGAGCTCGAAAACCGAGTCGCGTGACTCGGGCACTTTCCAAGCCTGGATCCAGTCGCAGCGTGGACTGTGGACCGTGAACATCGCGCCGTGGTCCGTGCCGCTCGACGAGAAGACGCCGGGGAAGACCGCGGACAAGGACGCGACGAAACCGGCCGAGAAACCGGCCGATCCGAAGAAGTCGGACGAACCGAAGCCCTCGGACGACGCGAAGCGCTTGCGCTGGTTCGACGCGCGCGCGGAGTCGAACGGGTTTCGTCCGTGGACGCGCATCGAGCATCCGGACTTCGATCACGTCGAGGTCGGCGGTTTCGCACCGTTCGCGCTGCACGAACCGCCGCCGGAGATGCGTGCGGAGATAGCTGATAGAGCGCGTGCGTTCCTGCTCGTACTGGGATCGGCACTGCCGCGCGTCACGGTTCGCGACGTCGTGGCGCGCTCGCTCGGCGCGGACACGTGGCGCGTCGAAGCAGTGATCGCGAACGAGAGCTTGCTCCCGTTGCAGAGCGCGCTGGCCAAACGCGCGCGATCGCTTCGCCCGGCGCGGGTGCGCCTCGAATTCGGCGAGGACGCAGCGCTCGTCGCCGGTCCGCGTGAGGAGCTCGTCTCGGAACTTGCCGGCAGCGGAGGTCGCCGCGAACTCGCTTGGATCGTCCGTGCACCGTCCATCGATCGAATTGCGGTCGCGGTCGACACCGACTCCGCTGGTTCCGTCCGCGTCGTGCCGGAGGCCGCTCGATGATGCTCTCGCTCCTCCTAGCCGCCGCACAGTTCCAGAGCGGCTTCCCTGGCACGCCCGTCGGCTCGCGTCCGAAGGTCGAGATCGCTTGGAATCGCTTGTACGACGAGCCCGATATCCACGCGCACTTCGCGCGGCTCGAAGCGGCATTCCCCGACCTCCTGCGTCACGAAGACATCGGTCGTAGCGTCGAAGGCCGCGTCATGCGTGTGTACACGCTGTCCGATCGTTCGACTGGAACCGACGAGGACAAGCCGTCGATGTGGATCGACGGGAACGTCCACGGCAACGAGGTCCAGGGCGGCGAGGCCGTGCTCTACGTCGCGTGGTATTTGCTGGAAAACAAGGCCGAATCTCTGGTGAAGGACCTTCTCGAAGGGTCCGTCTTCCATCTGCTGCCGCTCGTCAACCCCGACGGGCGCGCGCACTGGTTCCAACGCGCGCACGATTCGTCCAGCTCACGCACGGGCGTCCAGCCGACCGACGACGACCGCGATGGTCGCCTCGATGAAGATCCGCCGAACGATCTCGACGGCAATGGCCACATCACGCAGATGCGAAAACACGTGCCCGGTCGCGGCACGCACCGCCTCGACCAAGACGATCCGCGCATCCTCGTTCCTGTGC
>Ga0163149_10001457_pt1 | contig 30356 bp, 33 predicted proteins | sample OliLakLV19MP5G1_FD_148604 | JGI IMG/M metagenome (GOLD analysis project Ga0163149, IMG submission 148604) | Freshwater microbial mat bacterial communities from Lake Vanda, McMurdo Dry Valleys, Antarctica - Oligotrophic Lake LV.19.MP5.G1 | ecosystem: Environmental > Aquatic > Freshwater > Lake >... | reverse complement strand
CTAGATTCTTTTTCAGCGTGCCGTTCCACGCGCCTTCGCCTGCGTTGAACGAGAGATCAATCAAAACGTCGAACATTCGCTGACTCAATTTAACTTTATTTGCTTCCATCCATTTATTTAAGTTACCGGTGAATCTAGCAATGTCACGTCTTTTCAGTTCATGCACTTGCACGAGAGTCAAGGCCGCTGAGCGTTGCAGAAACTGCTTCCGGTCAGTCTTGTACATGCCGTGAGCCTGAGCCACTGTCAGGCCGCCTAAATAGGTCTTTTCTTCACCGGCGACGATCACATGGCCTAGTCCAATTGTCAGCTGCCCTTCTGGTGCCATGTACGCTTGGACACGTTTTGTGACACCACTGCCGGTGACATTCGGGCCTAGCCCTTCGAACAATTCGACTAGCTCTAAAATTTCATTGCTAGCGTCCATATGTGCAGGTGCCATAATTATACCTTTTCCAATTCGACATCTTCGGAGTCAGGCACCACTGGTGGTGGCAGTTTTTTATGCAGCTCTTTCATTTCTTTTACCATTTCATTTACTAGCTCTGTCTCAATAACTTCGTCAATTTTGGCATCAATCATTGATGCCGCAATAACGACAATTAGGCCAAAACCCTTGATGACTTTAACTGGTGTTCTAAGCAGGGTCAGAGCCCTTCTTGTCACTGCATTTGCCCCGGCCGGTAAATTTGAGCTCAAAAAAAGCAATGCCACCACTGAGAGTATCACAATATTTTTTTTCATTTTATCCTTCCGGGAGTGGGTAAATGTCATCGAGCAAGTCGTTAATCGTATCCACTTTTGCTGCTAAAAGTGGTGTCAAGACAAGTGAGCTGTCCGAGATAATTTCAGCTTCTGCGATTAGTTCAGCAGCTTTTTCGTACCTTGGCTTTTCTTCCGGTGTCACGAAGTAAGTGCCAGGGCGGACAGTAGGTGTCCTTTCTGCTTCAAACTGTTTTTCTCTCCTGTGTTCAATTTTTTCCGCTCGGATTGAAAGAATACCGGACAGCGTCAAGATAGTAGTAGCAGCAAAAAAAACACTAGTTATTAGAGCCACAATACTTTCCGGTATCGGATACGCAAAAGTTCCAGTGACACAAGCCCACGCATTCAAGCCGACCATGGCAAACAGCAGCACAAGGCAGGCCGCTACCACCATCCCCGCTATCGTCAATAGATACCTGAGCATGTGCCACCAGTTTTTTTAAGGGAGTCTAAGAGTGACCAAGACAGCGCCGTAAGCCAGGGTCATCACAAGCACCATCAGTAGTGCCAACGGAATTGGCGTTTGCTTAACGGGTTCTTTTAAATTTTCGAGTGTCAATCTCATACCAGCATTCCTTATGATCCGGCTTGTCTTTTTTGGGCAGCTTCAAGTAATTTGACTGCGGCAGAAAATTCTTTTACTGCGACTTCCAAATGATTTTTTATATTGACGCTATCAGCGATACCGTCACCGTCACCGTCTTCGGCTAGCTCGTCATTCAGAGCGTGAGCCTCTTTGATTAACAAAGCCATAATTTCAGCCGGGTTTATTTCGTGAATTTTTTTGATAATTTCTTTGCCAATTTGCGCGGCAACTGCGTTTTTACCAAGATCGAATAGTGACATGTTATTTTCCTTTTTTGTTGTTGTAATTTACGGGCGCGGTAAGGGCACACCACAGGTGGTGCAAAATTATTCTGGTGCTGGCAGTGGGACGTTGCACGCAATAGCGATATTGACGAGAGCGGCTTGCTGCTCTCGTGTGCCCGTCATGATTGCCTCTCTGAGCCAGGCGTTACGGATTGACTCTTCTGGGATATTCTGAGCCATTTGCGAAAGCAAGTATTGCTCACTGTCGAAAATGCGCTCAATTAAAGTGGCATAGCTGAACATCTGATTGAACTTCAAAAGATCAGGTACCGGTGGTGGCGCCATTGGTGGCGTATACGTTAGAGCTTTCCCGTTGCGCGTGTAGTTTTCAGCTACGCTGTCACCGCCAGGCGACCACTCGACAGCGACATCAGGGGCCGATATCCGCAAGTCATCGGAATAAGCGACTTCGTTTGATTTTGTCGCACCGTTGCGAAAAATAATATAGGTTTTCATTGTTTACCACACAGTTCTTGCTGGATAAGTTGCACCGCCGACAATATCGGTGACACCGGAAGAACCAGCCACCGCCGCCACCGATACCACACCGTTGGACGTTCCAGCGCCGCCACCCGACACCGTCACCGTCCCCGAAGTTGTTGCTGTGCCTCCTGCGCGCACCCAGACCCGTCCGCCACCACCACCGCCACCACCGGCGCTGTTGCCGGTGGTCCAGCCATTGCCGCCAGAGCCACCAGCCACTGATATTGTACAGCCTGATCCAAGGGTCCACGCACCATCGCACCGCATGTCAATTCCGCCGCCAGAGCCACCGCCGCCGCCACCATCGGAGCCGCCAGTGCCGTTGCCGCCAGCGGCACCAAGTGCGCTGATAGTTACAGAACTACCGATCGTAATTAACCCGGTAGCCTCGATGTAGATGCCACCGCCGCCAGCGCCGCCAGTTCCACCGCCTGAGGTCCACAAGCAAGCGCCGCCACCACCAGAGCCGCATAATTGATTAGCGACGCTGTACGTCGTCCCGCCAAGCCCCATAACGCTACTGGTTCCGTCAAATTTAGCGCCATTCCCGCCGACGCCGCCATGGCCAGCGCCGCCACCGCCGTTTACATAACCAGAACCGCCGCCACCACCGAGACCGGAACCTATCAATCCTTGATTGTGAGTAGCAGCAACTGGGCCGACTTTGCCGCCCAGAAGCTCAGTGCTAGCGATGATATTGTGCTGAATTGAAATATCACCGGAGCATTTCAATCTGAAATTTATAGCGACAATAGCGCCGGTCGTTGTCCAGTTCCCAGTGTGTTCGTAATCACCAGTTAAGGTGCCGGTAGTTGGGCAAGTACGCCGACCAGTGCCACCAAATGTAGACGGCGACACGGAGCCTTGAGACCAGCCACCCGAGCCGTCCGGCACTAAGAAGCCAGTCGAACCAGTCGACACTGGCAGCTGAAGATTTATACCCCGAGCAATCTCTGCCCAAGTGGTGCCAGTCTTCGTAAACTTAATCCATTTATTGCCGGTAAGTGAATAATTCGCGCTATCGGACATGGCCATCGAGTTTGCGGCGCCGCCACCACTCGCGTGTGTGATTGTGTAGACGTGTGCCGCATTATTCGGTATCAAAGTAACTTCTTGTACGTCAATATTTTGCGCTGTCTGAGTCAATAAATTCAGCGTGTCAGCGGCGCCGCTGCTAACTATTAACTTGTTAAGCGACTGTAGCGGCGCCGCTGCGTTTGTCGCAATAGTCAGAGTAGCAATAGCTTTGCCGCCTGGCATAGACTCTACTCTCAGGGTTTCATCGCGAGTAATTTCGTCCCAAGAATAATTTACACCGACACGAATTAGTTTGAGATCAAGAAACTGCCGTGTGTTTTTAAGACGGAAGCTAGCGGTATTGGCCGTAGGTGCCGTTTTCGTCTTGATGTGACCGTCACCGCTGACTGACTCCCAGACTGTAATTTGTTGAGCGTTATTCGCCAGCCGTATCCTGCAAATATAGCCATCTTCGACCGTTGCAGGCACAGTGATTGTTTTCAAATCGTCAAGAGCGACAGCAGATTCGGTACCAACTACGTAAATTTGCGCGTTGTCTTGCGCCGCAAACGAGTCACTCGCTAGTGTCTTAGCCGTTTCCGGCCCGCCACCAGGCAGTTCTTTTATTCTTGATACTATCGATTCTTGCCATACTTTCCCTTCTGGATTTGTGCGGCTTGAATTGGAAATATAATTTGCTGCTGCGTTCAATGTCATTTCAATAACCTTTTATTGTTGCATCCAGTCTACCGGTCGTTCCAGTTCCTGTCGAGTCAAATATTTTTACTAGCGGTCCGGTCGACAGTTTATCTAGTCGGTCTGCTCTAACTGCGTTTGGATACAGCACAGTGTCCGATTCTAGAGTCAGTTGCACGTTTGTTATTTCTCTATACGGGCGCGGCAAGCCGGTCAAATCCAGCCTCGCACCAGATGCCGCATTTGGTGCTGTAATAACAAAATCAGAAACATCAAAAATCAAATCAGGAACATCACGAATTAAAGCAGCGTGTGAAATGCGCGCTTGCACTAAGCCGCCAAACCCAACGATATAAAATGTATATTTTTGCCACTCGCCTTCTAGCCCGTCAGTCGGCATGGGCAGGCGCTCGGACACTGGATCGAGCCAGTATGAGCCACTGCCGGTGGCAGTGTTCCAGTATAATTCGGTGTCCGTAGTGGCATTATCACCCCAATACAAGCCACCACCAGTGACGGAATATTCCACTCTCCAGCCGCTAGCTATAATTGTTTCATCCAGCAAAATTCGGAACGGTTTGATTTCAGTAGTCGGCGGTGTGTAGTCACGCGATATCGTCAGCTCAAGGTAGCTATCACCCCAGTACAACGCCGTGTCTTGGCCCCAGTACAGCACATCGGCTGGTCCCCAAAGCAATGAGCCGTCACTGTCAGCAACTACCTCGCCACCAGATATGGTGCCGTTTGTTATCGTCCAATCTGTCCAAAGTGGTTCGGCGGTGTCCGTTATAATTACATTTTGAATTTCGACATCGCCAAACCCTACACCAATGTATGCCGGAGTCACTGAATAATTATTTGTCGTGTCAACTGCTTTGACCATGATCGTTTTTAGACCTTTGGCCAAGCCGCCCAGATCGTATTGAGTTGACGTGATCAACCCTGCTAGAATCGTGCCTTGGTCCCAGTTCCGATTATCGCCCAAGCACATGCGAACCTGAAAACCGGCATGGTCGCGTGGTTCCGTGTAATTCCATTCGACAATCGTCGAGCTGTTACGGCGCCGGAAGCTAGTTACGTCTGCCGGTTTTTCCGATTTCCCAATCACTGTGTAATTTGTGATTGAAGTGTTCCAGACGTCAGAAACTCTATTAGAAGTGGTGGCATTTCTGATCTGAACATCGTAGTTAGCGAGATCCTCGACACCTTCAATCGAAATTTCCAGCGAACTAGCTTTGACTGTGTATAGCGGTCCCCAAAAAAGTGCGCTTGAGCGCTTAACTTGATATTGAAAATCAGACACGAAACTCGGTTGCGGTTCCATTGCAATCAAGATTCTATTGTTTAGACTACCATCTAGCGCACGCACCAGTACGTCAATATTTGAGCGCACGCTAACGACTTGTGGTGTAGCTAAAGTCGTATTCGCACCAGGCGCCGGTCGAGTAATATTTGATACGAATACAGGTATGACACCAGTGTCAGCTAGCCAGATTGCAGGCGCTGCGTCAACTGCTGTTATAGTCGCAATAAAATCATTTTTTTGTTCAATCGCTAAAACTATTAAGTCAACTGCTGGATTGTTCGCAAGGCCGAATAGCACCAAATCACCCGCTATCGGCTTTACAGTGGTGGCGGCTGGAATTGGCGTAGAAAGAGTCAGCGACAAATTACTATCGCCAATTACAGCGACAACACTGCCGCTGTAGAACGAGCTAGCAGCAGAAGCTTGACGAATCACCACGCCGTAGGTTTTGGCCGCTTCCATAGTCAGCGGGGAGTCAATAGTAAAGCCCGTAACATCGCCACCGCCGGTGGTGGCAATAGTTTTTATTCGCGCTTGACCCAACCCGAAAAATGGCACGTCATGCACCACTTTTATAAGTGAGCCAATCGAGCACACCAAATTTTCGACATCGACATCAAACTGGTATGTCCACGGCCTGAGCCGGTTTGAAGCTAAGTGATACCGGCCGTGCTTGTATGCTGCCGTAGCGTCCATACAACCGGTGAGCGGAATAGTTTCAAATTTGGTGGCGTTTCCTGCGTCGTAGCCATCGTCGTAAACGAAGCGCTCATCCTGCTTCCAGTCTTTTGCCGGATTGATAAATTGCACTTTTAAGTAGTGCGGGGGGTCGAAGAAATTTACTTTTGCTGAGAAAGTATCTTTGATAATGTTTCTCATAGAAAACGCTTGGTCCGGCACAGTGACTGGCTTATCTATAAGAACTGAATATTTTCCTTCACTGTTAATAAATGGCACGGCGCGGCCAATCGCGCACACTGCGATTAATCGATCCTCTAATTTCTGATCGTCGTCTAGGACACCTTCGAACCGAAAAGAGTTTGTTTCGCAGAAATCGTAAAAAATTTTCCACGCCGGAAGATCAAGTTTACTGTCCGGTACTGGTCGATAGTTGCACGTGCCGGTCAGTAATTCTAATGCAACTGCCGCGCAGTTCGCTGTTATCGCAAGCGCTGACCAAGCCGTGCCATTCCAGTGCCTGAGCCAAGAAAACGCTACGCAAGAGTATTCGTCAAGCGTGCCTTGGATGCCTTGCGAACCGTGCGCTTGTATCGCGATTCTTGCAATTGGTTTTGCTACACCAGCAATATCTTTGATCGGGTTAAATGGATTCGCAGGTACCCACGTTCGTACTTTGATAAGACTGCTGCTTGAAACAACTTCAGGATGTTCCGGTGTATCATCGATTGAATTGCGTGTGATTTTAAATTCCCATAGCGCTAGCCCTGGCAGCTGCGATGAAAATGCGGACCGGCAAGTCGAGTTAGTCGCATTAACGTAGACGTGCTGCGCAAATGGTATCCAAGGATTCGCTGTATTTGCTTGTCGATACTCGATAGTGTGGCGGCATTCTGCTAAAACGAGGCCACCGTTGACGACACCATAAAGACCTTCGTCATACTGAAAATCTATTCCTACGAATGAGCCCTGCTGCCCTTGCGGCGGCTGTTTGACGAGAGGCACATTGTATAAAAGCGGCTCATTTGAAATTTCTTCAGCGTTGACATTTTTGTAATAAGTGAACGGCAAATCAGTATAACTGGGAATGCCACCGTACTGAGTTTCTGTCGCAACTTCCGGCACCAGCTCTGCAATCGGGCGGCCGCCGATTCGGTGATCACCCAGTCCTAGCGGCCCGTAGCCAATTTCGAAAACCGCAAAAACCCACTGATCAGAGCCTTGCAATTCAGTGTATTGATTGGCGGCCAAATAAGGAAAAACCTTGTAGCCGTTTTGCGAAAATAGCCGATTCACACGGCCGAATTTATTGTCACGATTGCTGACACCTTGCAAAGATGGTATCAACCGGTCTTTCTTGCCACCATAATCAGTGACTGACTCCAGCGGTGGATCTGGTGCGTTTTCTTCATACGCCGGTGTGTACGCATTGTAGAGCTGATCAGAGTTTTGGGCGGTGCGGCTAGTGCCTTGGAAAGCCGATTTCATAGCGATATGGCGAAGTTTGCCGTAGCCGCCGTTCAAGTCAATGACGCTTGCCTCTCGCGAATATCCAAGCGGATCGCCGTAATTGGTCTGAAGATTTGGGTCAGCGGCCCCTTTTGTGCCCCGCGGCGAAACTTTGATGTTAATTAAATCACCGCTGGTGGTGGCATAATTTGTGTCCACAGGTTCGCCGTTAGCGGTAACTTTTATTTTGTACTCTGGCCGGATTGCTAGCGACTTAAGAATGGCGTGAACGGCTGTCCCTACCTCAAATTCCTGGACAGTCATTTCGTCTTTAAAAGGATTTAAAACCGCTACTACTCTAATCAAAGTGTCTGCCCCCTGAAGCGATAAAAACCTTCGAAGTGTAAGCTCCAATAATTATCACTAGTCAGACGTTCAGCTACAGCGCCGTTCACGGAATCGGCGTGAAGAAAAAATTCTGCATCGATCATCAAGCCACAGTGGTAAACAACACCACTGCGCTGGAAAAGAATAACATCGCCTGCAATTGGCTCTCTGACTGCATCCCACTGCGTAGAATCTACGTTAAAATCATCTGGCACCATGACACCAAATTCGGAGTCAAGCACCAGTTGAACTAATTGACTGCATTCAAAACTGGAATAGTCCAAGCCAACATACTTAGCAAATTTATTCATCTACGGCACTCCAAATGCGCCTGGATGGCTTGCCGGACTGACAATGTCACAAGGCACCACGCCGCCCAAAACGTCATCGTTAGAGAGTGTCATAGCGACAGCATCAGATTTTAAAATGGCATCTTTGACAATCAAATCAAAAATTGTTCTTTCTACTGTATTGGGTGTAGACGCAAGAACCACTTTCAGTGACGCTTTTGGCTTAATTGTCGGGGCCATTTGCAGCAGCGCTAAGCCGACTGCACCGTCTGTGTTGTCTATTAATAGCGCTTGCGAAGGTGCGCCGGATCTGGTTTCGCTAGCAAGCGGTACTTCAAATCCGCGCGCACTATAAAGAATGGAATTGCTAGTCAAGTCGGTTTCAGAATTTACGTATCTGAGCGGCACAGATAAGCTAGTGTGTGTAATTTCCAACAACAACAAAAAACATTCGTCTGTTTGAGCCGCTAGTACAGCCGCTCTAGCCCGGGCTGATAGCAGGCTCATGGCATTTGCTCCAAAATCATTGAGGCTTCCCAACGGTCACCCGCCAAGTGCTGATACGACGGCGCTTGGAAAAATCTGAAGTCGTAAGTGGTATCATTGGCGGTATCAAGGAATTGAAACGGCAGAGTGCCATAAGAAGTGTCCGACTCGTAAAACGTCTCCAGCTGCAAAGTCTGTACTTTGTTTAGAGACAGCGTAGCAGTCACGGTTTTCGTAATTGTCCTGTCACGCAAACGCAATTTGTCAGGGCCAGATTCCATCGCTGTACGCTTCACATTGTTGTCTCTGTAGCCGCGCGAGGAGCCAATCTTGACGTTTTGGGGGAAGCTATTTGCAGTAGGCCAAGAGATGCTCATCTCGGGAATCTCCTATTTTGACGGCCGATAGATCGGCCCAGTGTCTGATTTTCGTCAACCTGCATTGCCATCATTTTAAAAATGTTTATTTCAGCACCACCACCCGCGCGCGGCGTCGTCTGTACTTGAACACCAGCATGATTATTGACTGTAATAACTGCTTGAGCTGTTGCTGGCCCTGCGCTACTCCCATTTGGGAGTACTTGACTAGCCGCAGCTGGCCTGATCAGCTCCGGTCCGTGTTCGCCCACTAGTGCCAGTTCGCCACCGCGCACGGTGCCCCCCGAGGCGTAACCGCGCTTGCCCCGATTCACTGCCCATCCACTTGTCGGCTTGTTTCGGTCGTAGCCCATGCCTGCTTCGACGGCGCCAGCGGCCATCGGGTTGAAGTTATTGCGGTCAAAATTATTTGAGTGAGTGGTATCGGAGAAAACATCATAAGATGGATTTGTTGCGCCTGATTGAGTTTTCGACAACCGGCCCGGGGCACCAGCGGCGCCACCAAAAATAGGATTTAAAATTCCAAAAGTTTTGGGTTTTGTGCCGTCATTTAGACCGATTGGCTTATCGTCTGAAAACGAGTCATACTGCTGTTTTGCGGGTGGGTTGAAGCTGTTTGTTTTAATAGCTTTTCTTATTTGCTTGTCGGACATACTAAAATACTTTGGGTTAGCTTCGTAAAATAATTGTCTTTCATGATCTAGATCGTTTCCCGCGCGAAGTGTGGCCTCGTCCGGCTCTAGCGTGCCCCACGAACCAGCCGGGCCGGTAGCTTTGGCGTATTTGCCGCCGCGACCCATTGCCTTTACAAGAGCCGGATCATCTAAAACTGCATTGTAATCAGGGTTTTGACTATTATTGTTAGAGCCTGGATTTTGTCCGTCAAAGACACGATTTGGACCGTTTCCTTTATAGTTACTGCCAGGAAATTTACTGCCGTCTTCCGGGAAGTAGCCGGAGCCGTAGCCAGCGCCATTCTTGTCAGCTGTTGATTGCCGTTTCCGCAGTTCGTCCGCCCACTGTTTTTCGCGATTACTTCCAAGTTGCTGCGCTATTTGTTTCTCAGATCCACGTCTTTGCACAAGCGCTGGAGAGAGATACTCAAGCTGATCTTTACTGTAGTCGCGCGGCATTGGTGGCATGTCCCACTCCGTGACGCCAGGCCCACCCTGGTTCTTTGTCCAATCTGTCATGCCGGTACCTTGACCGTAATTTGCTGCACTCCAATCTTTTATATTGCCACCAGTTAAAGGACCGCCAACAAATCCACGTGCTCTTTGATAACCGCTGCCGTGGAATGTGCGCCACATTTGATCGTTGCTAAGCCCGTCGTAGCCTACTTGTTTGCCCTTATGAAAGAAATCCCAAGCGTTGTTTTGGGCCGCCGAATAATCGCCACCGTCAACGCTCAGCGCGGTGTCACCGCCGGCAATGCCCTGCGATTTATAGCTGGAACTCATCCACCGATCGGCTTTTATAGCTTGCGTCGATTGGCCTTCGTCAAAGCGCGTGTCTGTGTCTTTGCCGAATTGCAACATGCTGTCGGATACGTGTACTCCGAGCGATTTTGAGCGCATTAACTCGTTGTATTGTTGATTTCCGTTGCCCATCCCGACTTGATAAGCTTGCTCTGCACCCGCTCCCTGAGTCGATATCGAGCCGTCTTTCACCGCAGCAAAAGAATTTAAATATCCTTGAGCAGACATATTCAAAACCATTTCACCGCGCTGAGCAGCTTCCAGTCTGCCGCGAGCCTCTGCCATGGCCGTTTGATCGACAATGCGCCTTAATTCTTGACCGAATCTTCCGTTATCGCCGTCTAGCGAAAAAGTGCGTTTGTATTCGGCATTTATTTGAGCGTTAAGATCACCGTTCGTGTAATTATCCCACTTGCCACCACCTGGTCTACCTAGCTCTCTTTGTTGCGCTAGCAGGCTCTCTAAGCGCGGATTATTGCGAGTCGCGCTGCCGCGCGTACCTGCGTTATTTTGCATGTAACCGCCGTTTGACGGCCACATAATTTCTGGTCCGCGCTCACCGACTAGCATCGGCCCGCTGTCGTACCAGCCGCCATCTTCGTGCCCCGGTATACCCAGTGCGTTAGCTAAGCCGATAGGATCATTTGCTAAGCCGCCGCCCAAACTTCCGCCACCACCGGCGCCACCACTAGCAGTGTATGGACCCTGCCCGCTGGTGCCCGGCATAACTGGTTTCGGAGTGTTTTTTCCAGTGCCAAACATTTTCGAAGCTATACTATCCAAACCTCGCGCAAGTGGCTCAAACACTAGCTTTTGCGCCGCCAAAACAGCCAGCTGTTTGCCCATGGATTTGAACACTTCGGTTAATTTCGTGCCGTTCGCAATCGCTTGTACCATGGACGTGCCCATCGTCTTGACGGCATCACCGATTGTTGTATTAGTCTTTACTTGAGTTTTCCAGAGTTCTTCAGCTGTTTTCGACCACTGTTTTTGCGTGATACTGCCGTTTTTATAAGCTAGATCCAATTCAGCCAGTTTCGACTTGTAACTGCCAGCGCTATCTTTGATATTTTGCAAGATCTCATCTTGTTTTGTCAGCGCTGCATTCAGTTTGATGTTTTCGTCAGCCCACGTTTTCGTGCTAGCGATTTTCTCTGTCGCTTGAGCCCGCAACGCTTCGTAGCCCGATTTTACTTTACTGACTTGCCCGGCTTTTTCGTCGTCATTTAAGCCGGAATTATTTTTGATTTCTTGTAAGTGCTTAGCTTCTTCGGCCACATACTCTGCTATCTGTTTTCTAAGATCACGTTCAACGTCGAGGAATTTTGCCAGGTTTTCTTGACCCAGTAACTTCTGCTTAAGCTTTTCGTTTTCGTCAGCAAGTGACTCACCGACTTTATCTAACTTCTTCGATTCTGCTTCAAACTGCTGCTTAAGAATCACGTCGGACATTTCTTTTGCTAAGTCGCGGATTCTTTTTTGAGCAGCTTCGTTTTCTCCAAGACCGGCTGTAATCGCATCTCGGATTTTCTTTTCCGCTTCGATTATTGGAATAAGCTCTTTTGCGTAATTGACTTTTGCTTTTGACGACTCAAGTTGCTGCTTGTAGGATTCTTCAATCTCTTTCAGTTTGACAGCATCGTGCAGGACAGCCTCTTCCTTAGCCGCTTCAAGGATTTCTTGACGCGCCTTGGCAGTCTCTGCCATGCCAACTTTTACAGTGTCCTGGATTTGCTTTTCAGCCGCTAGCAGCGCGTTATTTTCTTTATTGCTTTCAAGTTCATTCTTCAGTAGCGCAATTTTTTGGCGATGCCCTGCAAGAATCGAGGAGAGTTTTTCTTGCTCTTTTTGTATCGCTTCTTGCTTAATCAGTTCGGCGTGCCGCGCTGCTAATTTGTTGATTTCAACAGCGTATCCGTTTCTTTCCTTTTCAGTCAGTGTGCGGTCTTTAGATAGCTTTAGAAGCGCTTTTTCTTGTGTGACTGCTGCGTCGTCTTTATTTAATTTTGCTTCCAGCTCAACATTTTGCGCACGCATAGACGCCAGCATATCGTCAGCACGCTGGATGTCTTTTGCGTGTTTTTTTTCTGCTTTACCGTCTCCAGTAGAGGCTTTTTTGATTTTTGGTGCTGCTGCGTGACCTTCCGAATCTGCGTAGTCCGGCATGTCAAATTCGTCGAGCGTGCCGGTCGCGGCCAGGCGGAAATTTTTATCTAAACTTGAATCACGTTGACGCTTCCGCTCTGCTTGATCTTTTGCGCTCATGCCTACGCCGAATGACATTAGGCGCCACAAGTTATCGCCTGCGTCCGCTGCTCTATTGCTGACAGATTCAGGGAGCGTTTTAGCGCTAGCCCCGGCTAGCTGTCCGAGTGAAGCGGTTTTTTTCCCGTACTGAACGCGACTGTCCATGCCACCGCTAAACGCCGCCGAATTTTCGCCTATTCGGCTAAATGATTCGCCTAGAGCATCCATCATGGCTACCGCAGATTGTGTGGCGCCAGTTATTTTATCAATTTGAGAAACTACCAAACCCACTGAAGTAGCCAAACTCTCGTAGCCTTGTTGGATCGAGCGCGGCATTTTGTCAAATTCTTCAGCGATTTGCGCAGACTGATTGAGCAGCGAAGCCATCACATCTTTTGATAGCAGCTTGCCAGATAACATTAGCTTATTGATCTCGCCATCGCTAAGACTCATGCCAGTAGCGATACGGTGAGCCACTTCCGGCATGTTTTCAACGACTGAATGCCATTCTTCCGCGCGTACAATGCCGCCAGCAAATGATTGGCTTAACTGCCGCAAACCGTCTGACATGGCTGTCGCAGACGAACCACCGATCACGCCCAACTTTTGGATCGTGTCTGTCAGCGTGATCATCTGTGTGTTTGTAGCGTGTAATTCTTTTGCAGTACGCGCGAGAGCCTGGAAAACTGTAACCGTGTCAGCCAAAGACGCGCCATTCTGTTTAGATACTTTATAGAGAGCTTGCGAAACAGTATTAAAATCGTGGGTGTCTTTTGTCGCAGTTTTTATACGCTGCGTCAGCGTGTTGTAGGTGCTTGCCAGCTCTAAAATAGACTTGACGGAGCCTACACTTACAGCCGCAGCAAGGCTTACGGCCATCGCTGCGAGTGGTGCTTTTATTGAGCTGATTGAATTTTTCAGACTTTCAAAAGATTTTCCCACTTTCCCTTGATCGTGCTGCACTTGTTTTGCAAAAGATTCCGAATCCATTTTCGCAAGCTTATAAGCCGCGCCGACTTTTGCTAACTCTGTGCGGCCACTCTGTGCAGTTTTTTCAAGGCCCGCTCTGACTATCGCGTTTTTCTTATCAAGCAATTCCATTTCTCTGCCAGCTAAAGCAAGCTGCTTAGCTGCGTTGGTTTTGAAATCTGATAGGGATGTGCCCATAGCCTTGGCACTAGCGGCAGTGGCGGCTTTAGCGGTCTCCAGATTTTTTCTGAAGGCTACTATATCGGCCGTCACTGCTAGAGATAACTTCGCTTGGACGTTGTCAGACATTCGCTTGTTTATCCCTTAGTTGTTGCTGGATTGCTGCGTACTTTTGGAAAAAACTGTGCTCTGCGTCAGCTTTGTAGCCTTCTTCCTGTGCCTGTATTCGCCGGTATTCTGCTTTTTCTTCTGCTGTATATTTTGGTTTTAATCTTGTAAAGAAATCAGATTCGTCAAACGGCTCAGAATATGCCTCAGTGTTTCGATTTGGTTCGGCGATTAATCGGGCTAAAACGCCAGCGCGATGATCTTCTACTTCCGTGCCCCACGGCTCATATTCGTGAAATACTTCCCACTCGATCAGCTGTTTGAAAGACATATAATCAGTCAAAAAATCAGGATGGGCTATTCCGAGACGGGCGCAGAGTCGGAAGTGGAATCTACGCCGATCATCTTTTTTAAATCCACCATAAATTTGTTGAAGTCAGGGATGCCTGTAATTTCCCGAGCAGCTGCATACAACTTAAATATAATGGGCTGTCCAGTAGCTTTCAGCTGCTCCAAACCTTCCCCGCCCGGGGGGAATAGCGGCAATTTATCGGCATCATATATAGTGCGCTGAACAATAAAACTAATATCGTCAAAGTCTTCTTTTTTTTCTTTAGCGGCATTTGTCAGCTTGTCCAGTTCCATTTGTTCGCCGCAATTAAGCGCACGAACTTGCACTTCAGCGTCCCACTCGTCAATTCTAATTGACAAATATTTTACTTCAGTTTTCCAAATATCTTCACGTCTCACGAGAGCCATTGCTATTCCCCTTTCTAGTGATTATTGAGTTATAAAACCAACAGAATTAAGCGCCAGAAACGGGTGCTCCCATCGGTGTTACTTCGGCCATTGCTTCAACGATTCCTTGCGCATTCGCGGCGTTCACTTTGAATTTAGTGACGGCGCAATTGTACTCAAAAGCACGGCCGCTAGATGTGATCATTTTAAAACCGCGCGTTTCGCCGGACGCTAGCAAATAATGCAAGCCTACAGTTGACGTGAGCGTGTGCGTGGGCGACGAATCGTCATAGATCAAATCCAAATTCATCGGCGCAGTATCGCGCAAAGTTACTTCTCTTTCCGCATGTCTGCCCGTTGATCTGTTATGCGTTACATCAACAGTGGCATTACTGCCGTCAAAGAAATCATTCTGTTTGCACTTTGCGATTTCCACGTAGACGCCGTCCAAGCCTTTGACTTGAACGACTGAATTATATCCTTTTACTGCCATGATTTAGTTCCTCTCTGAGTGATTAAAAGCGGCTTTATAAGCCACCATGGGTGGTGCGTGCGCCTCGGATTAGAGAGGCAAATTAGCAGGCAAACGAAGCACTGAAAATAGCACTTCGGCGTGTGAGCCTGCGATGTACAGTGAGCCGTCAGCCTGCTTCCAACCGTCAGCTTTTAGTGGCGGGACAGCGGCCGAAGCGCCTGCTGGAATTGAGTACGTAGTGATATCACCGGATCTGCCGTTGATGGCATCTGGCAACGAAGTAACTGTAATAGTTCTTGCTGAAGCACCAGAATTGCGAGCTATCAAAATTTCGCGGCTTGTAAGCGTGAATTTATTTCCGTTAGATGTATCCGCTGCTGTCTCAGTTATAGCAAATTCACCGGCCGCTGCTGCGCCGTCAAATGCATTAAGTTGAGTCACTGTCAAAGCTGTTTGTGGCATGATAATTTCTTCCTTTTTTTGTGTTAATCAGTATACGAAATTTGAAAATCAACGATATGTCGAAACAGCCCGACATCCGCGCTCCAGTCATCATCGAGTCTATTAGTTACTCGCGATTCTTGGATTTTGTTACTACTCTGATTGCCGGTAGAATTATTCAGCGCTGCAATAAGTGCATCACCAATTAATTCGGCCTGGTCTGAGCTGTTAGACACACAATCAAATTGGATTCGGCACTGTTTTGTTAGATCAGTACCACGATCGAAATGGATGAAATCCGTATTTTTTACGTTCATCAAAATAAATGGAATCGAGCCCTGAGAGACGTTCCCAGAGAAAATTTTAGTGCCGACTAATGCCACCACGGGTGGTGACGCTAAAAGCTTGGCTCTAACATTGCTTTTTATGCTCATGGTGTTGCCTTGTTAGCCATTTTGGCGGCCTGGCCTTCAATGCTTTTTTTAAAAATGCCGGGCAACTTAGCCGAAACAGCATCGAAGGATGGCTGTACAAACGGGTTTGGCGCGACATACTTGTGGCCCATATGAGTCACGTTTGCGTCATATTCTTGATTTGAAGATGATCGAAATGCGCGAGTTCCTGCATAATACCCACGCTCGATCATCAAGACATAAAACGGTGGCCGGTTTACTTTGCTTTTTAGCGCTTGCTTAGAACCCGTTATTGACGCACCTACTAGCACTCCTGTAAGCGCACCGTCACGGAGCGGGCGCAGAAACTTTATTGACATTTTAGCTTTTAAGTTGCCCGTCAAAACTGGTGCGCGTGATTTTAACTCTTTAGTCAAAACCTTGGCGCAAGCCGTCAAAGCCACTTTCACGGCTTTTGGTCCGACAGTTTCGCCAAACTGATCGAAGACTGCTAAGCAGCGATCCAGATCTCCGATATGAATGTGATCACCCCACGGCATCTGCGCGTCTCCTTTTTGCATAAACTTGCCAGCCTTGTTTGTTGCCTAGTTCCACTGGTGGTGCCATGATTTCCCAATCCGCACCACGCCAAGCAATACTGCCGTTCACGGCCGGAGTACCGGCCAGGTAACGAATCACAAAGACGGCCAGAGCCTCGGAAATTTCCTGCCCATACACTTCTCTTTCACGGCCTTTTAAATCTCGGTGAGCACCAAAGCAAGTGAATGAGTCGGCCCAAGAAATAGACATGGCGCCAGACTCTGACTGCGTTTCAACAGCAGTTTTAAAAACTAACTGTTGGTTCAGCCAGCCTACCGGCATCCACTCGTTGCCGCCGCCGCTCACAAGTTTGTTCTCGCGTGCGAAGCGCAAATACCTGGTGCATCTAAATGCACCGGAAATTCTCGCAGTTGCAATCCGGTGTGGACTAATTCCCGATATTCGTAGAAGTGATTGACTAGCAAAAATGCCAGCTTCAAAAGATCGTTAGGCAACTGTGTCTCACCAGCCGTGGTATCAGCGGAAATTACCCAACCGCATTTTACTTGTATTGTCACTGCCTGCTTCATCGCATAAGTCTCCGGCCAGGATTTATACGGCCTTAACGCAATAATTGAACGGAAGCCGCGCATAAACCGGTAATTCACCGGATCAAAGGTCTGCTCAGTGCCGTCTTTATCGAGATACTTTATCGATAAAACTGAAGTTATCGGGCCAAGATCTAAAATAACTTCAGTGCCGTCGAAGCTATCGAATAGAAGATTTACTGTCTGCCCGCCCACGCGCTGACCTGTGTGCGCTTGAATATAATCTTGCGCCATGCGGCAGCAGGTGCCGATCAGAGCATCGTCTGCCGCATAGTCGACACGTGCATGTACTTTAGCGTCTGCCGTGCTGATCAATTGCGCTGGATAAGTGACTGTAAACGCTTGCATTCTGTTTTCTTCTTATTTTTTGCGAGGCTTGAAATCGGAGTCAGCGGCCGGTGCAGACGCACCGTTTTGTTTGCCAAACAATAAATCTAGACCTTCTAGAGCAGGGTCTTCACCCGCTGCTGGAGCCGGTTCAGCTAAGACTTCAGCATTCAAGCCAGCATTATTTTTCGCGCCTTCAATGCGCTGCTGCCGATCGCTCAGCAATTCAGCGCTGCCGTCTTTTATCCAAATTGCTGCCAGTTCTTCCGGCGCGTCAATGACATCATCCGTGGTGCCAAAAAATGGTGGGCAAGCTACGCTACTTTTTAAAACTACGCGCATAAAACCTCTTTAGGTGTGATTCAGGGGCCATCTGCTGACCCCTGAAAAGGTGGGGAGAACAATTAACTAGGCTGTACCGGAAGCAGGTGAGCCAAGGCTTTCAGAGTCTTTGATCATCAGCCCTTGAGTCACTGGAGTGACACGCATACCGTATTTAATTAGCCAAACACCACGAACATCGCTATCAGCAGTTGCCCTGGTGATATTTGGCGAAACGTAGGCTTTGCGCGGCCGAATGACACCAGACAGAAACGATTTATTGTCATCTGTTGCTGTCATTTGAGTCAAAGCGCTGCCTTCGGCATCTGCTAAATCACCGCCACCAACTAGATCTCCGTGCTTTAGTTTAAAATCGACGGTACCTGTTGCGGCAATACCGCCTATCGCTGCAAGGATTGCAAATGCTTCGCAATCGCCTACAAACGCAGGACCAGAATTTAGCGAAACTAGTGTCTGAGCTGCTGCCGCCGGATCGATAATTTGCGAAAAAACAGCATCGTCAACGAGAGAGAATTGATTTATATTATGCACTGTAAAAACCTTCCTTTTAAATCAGGCTGGTGGGGGCACCAAGGCCCCCGCCTGTGTGTGTAGAGTCGCTGGATTAAGGCATCTTGCTGATTGCAAATGCTTCAGCGCGCCGTGGCTGTCCGTCGTTAAACATCGTCATTGAAATGCCAGTTTCTTTTGTTTCCCAGTACAGATGCTCTTCTACCGAGATCAGTATTCTGCTTGAGTCAAGAATTTTGTATTCGCTGAAGTTTGCAAAAGCACCAACTAAAGAACCTGAAGTGATTGTTGCTGGCATCTTGTTTGAAGTGTAGACAGGATAGCCGTTAAAGCGGTCTGGAGCACCAGCCACCATGCTCGGTTGCCAGTAGTAATCACCCGAACTGAGCGATTTTTGAATACGCATTTGGTACTGAACATCGGTATGCACCAGGTATGATCCACCCGCTCTTAAGCGCTCGTGCACTTTAGTTGCTAGCAAAATAAAATTGTCGATACCAATAGCAGTGCCGCTCACGTGACCACCCGAGAACTGTCGGCTAGATGGCACACCGTCAGCCGACGGATACATGAAACCTAGTGGTTTTTTGACGCCGTCTGCCAAAATAAATTCATATTCTTGTTCGTCAGCAAGCGATTCTGTCATCTTCTCTTTGACTAATCCGAGCATGTTTGCATTTGGATTATTCAACAATTTATTTGTGATTTTCTGCGTCAATTCTTGATCGTGAGTGAACATTTCGCGCTGACCAAATACCAAGCTGGTATCAAATGCGGCACGCTGTCTTTCTCCGACGCGAGTCGGTCTGCCCATGCTGCTTGCCGTCAGTTGGCCCCAACCGCCGGGCGAATCAAGAGCTGGCATGATATCGCAAAGCTGTCTCATTACAGATTGATCACGCAAAGCATTCAAAATTTCGGTTGCGTAAGGCACTGGTGCAACGACTGCGTAACCGCCTTGAGTCATAACGTCTTGTCTGAGATCGTATTGCTCTAGTTCTTTTCTTTTTATATCAGAGTGGAAATAAAGCTCTAGTCCTTCGCACTGTTTCGCGTAAATTTCTTTTGCTTTGTCAGCTTCTGTCTTGTTACCTTCGCCCTGGCCGCCCAAAATAGTGGTGCCTGGCTTGTCACCGATAATCAAACCAGGGCCAACTGCACCGGCTTTTAGAGCCGAATAAATTTCAGCTTCGCGCACTTCCAGTAAGTGGACGTTATCCAATTTAGATTTTTCAGCGTCGATTTGAGATTTGAATTTGTCCATGTCAGCATTCATTGCGCTGAAAGTTTCTTGCTCGACTTGAGTTAACGCACGCTTTTCAGCGGCCTGCAAATCTACAAGTGCCTTCAACTGAGAGAAGCAGTTCATTCGCTTCTCTGTAAGATCTTTAATTAATTCAAGAGACATTTGTGTTCACCTTTTCCGTGTGCGGCATCAGGTGAACACGTGCCAAAAGCGCCATGGTTTACTGATACCGTCTGTGTTAGACGATTTTTGCAACCACGGCGCTTAGTGAAAACTAGCGGGCTATTTGCTTGTCAGTCAGTGTGCCGATTTGAAAAAATCTTTGCACCGCTGAGCCGGATTCAATTTGCGTAAATGATAAACTGGAATTTTTTAACTGTCAAGCTCAATCAACCGAAGTTTGTTTTCAAAATATTCCGCTGGCATCAGATTTGGTGCCTTTTCCTTTTGCTTACTCTTATAAAACTCTCTCATTTCTGGTGAAGAAATCGAAAATTCTGATACTCCAGCAGAGGAACTCGCAAAGGCTGGACAAGAAGTGAATGCGAAGTGATCGAGCATCCCGCATTGCACTAATCGTCTGACTTGATAACCGTCCTTTAGGCCCGTCCAATCATCCTCAGCGACCTCAACACCCATCGATACGCCTTGCACATTACCGAATCGAATCTGCTCAACGAGATCGCGACCAAGCTGTGTGTTAACTGGTGCCATTTCGTACTTCAGGCCGATTTCGTCAACAGACAGTTTTATTTTTTCTACCCCGGCGCTAGGTTGATATCGCGCAACTATATTTAAGCCGTCAGTGTCATGCGTGTACGACGCCAGCACACACAGATCAGGGTCGTCTAAAATGCCGTTAAAAAAATTCTGGTCAACTATTACCTTGATGCCGTACCAGGGACTGGAATAAGCGTTAAACTTGACTGCGTAACCCGAAATCACAGGTAGGCCGCCGTCGTCTTTGTTTTTCGAATCGAAAAGCTGGATGCCTCTAGTAGAGAATTGTTCACACGTTTTCGTCATGATTTTTCTGTCCTTCTAAAATGTCTAAGATTTTTCCCGCCGCCAGTTCACCGATGGTGTCGGGCAGTTTGAATGTTTCACCAGATTGATAAGTCGCGGCAACGACTAGCAAATCTGAAGCATACTGATCGACTAAATTTGTGGTGGCAGTTTCAAGCATTTTTAAAACAGATATATCCAAATCACCACCCATGGATTTAGCCAAGCCTATAACTGTCGGTTTTAATTCAGCTGAATAAGTTTCTGACTGATCGACGAAAAATGCCGTCATTGATTCTACTAAAGCCGCGCCTAAAATCTTCTTCGCTTGCCGATCCATGTGCTGAGTGGTTTTCGTGTGCATCCTGCCGAAAAGTTGCTGGAAAATGCCTGAGAATGCCGCTTTTATGTCGTCTTTACTCGCTTTTACTGACTTTTTTTCTTCTTTTTTTGCGGCATTTGGTGCTGGAATTTCCGTGTTTTGATTTGCCGCTGTCGGATTATTTGGCTTGTACGGCGAATCAGCTGGTGCCATATTTTCCGGCCGCCAAATCTCAGATCCTAATTCGCCGCCCAAAGGCACCATGTTAAACTCGGATCGGCCTTCATCGCGGCTTAGCAAGCCAGCGTAGCGCTGATTTAAAACTGTAATAGAGCGTTTTTCTTCATCCATTTCTCTGAATGCCGATTTATCAAATTCGTAAAAATATTTGCCCTGATTTTTTTCTGGTATCAAACTCGCATTCAGAGCCATTTCATAACTGACTAAGTGAGACTTCAGGCCGTACTCTAAGAAGTGCCGGTTTGCTTCAGTCAAATTATTCCAAGTAGCATGGCTGTTTTCACTGAGCAAAGATTCCGGTACACCAGTAAATCTACTACAGTCAGCAATACCAAATCTTTTATTAGCCAACAATTCCATGTCAGCCGGTGTCATCGCCGTTCTTTCATACTTTGCGCCGTTATCTAGTATCAAAGTTTTCCCAGAGTTTTTACCACCTTCGTTTCGTTCTTTCATTTGCAGCGCGGTTAATTCGTAAGCTTCTTTAGACATTTTGCCCTGCATCGTTAAGATGCCGGACGGCTCTGCGCGATTCTCTATTAGCCATTCCTCGTGCTGTTGTTGTTTAATCGCGAGACCAATACTTGCAGCTGCGTAAGTAATCATGCTCACGCCTACAACGCCATCAATCGTCTTGCCAGGCCAGTGTATAACGTCTGAATTTTTTAACGGCTGTATTTTGCCATCAGCGTCAGTGTAGTCAAAATACACTTCGCCATTTAGTTTTTGCTTAACTTGTATGCGCCAAGGCGCAAGCGGTATCAGTGCATTTACTAATCCAGTATTCGGATCAATTTGCTTATAAACAAACATATTTCCGTTGAAAAATCTGTGGGAAAAAATGTGCTGCTTAAATACGTAAGCGTTTTGACTTAAATTTGGTTTCAATAAGACCAGCCTGTGCAGCGGGTTGTCGGCCTGTACTTCACTGCCACCACCCTTCAATCGCTTGTGAAATTTCAGCGGGCAAAGCGCGAATTGCTCAGACAAAATACGGTCTGCCGCATACCACGCGCTGACTTTCAAAGCCATATTTATATCAATGTCCAGGCCGGTGTCGGTCCTTGCGGCCTGTGGCGTAGGTAACGTCCGAGCGTATTGAGACGACGAGCTAGTCAGCGTTTGAGAGTTACCAGCCAAAAAATCGCTAAGTATTCCCATTCAATTTACTCCCTAGAATTATTCGTTGATTTCAACGAGATATACAAGAATACGCTACCGCACACCGTTAATGATACTCCCAAATTGAAAATTAGCCAAGCGCCAGCAAACACTGATACCATGCCGATACTGAAAAATATTTCTCTCAAATCGGCCTCTGTCCACCGCTTATTTCTGAGGCCCCGGGCCAGTTTAGCTGTCTTTGCTTTTATCTGTTTATACAATGTAAAATCCTCTTTCTTCCGGTCCCGCTGCTTCGTTGTTCATAGCCCGGAGAACGGCCGCTATTGCCATCGCCAGTGCCACCATGCCGTCAATCTTCGAAGCGTCTGAAAGCTTCCCAAATGCACACGCTCTGTCATTCCCGGTCAGCACTACAGTCTTCGCCATCCAATCCAAAATCGGATTGCAAAAGACAATTCTATTATCTTTGACTCTCCTTTGCAGCTCTTTGATCGGCTCGGTCATGGTGGCAGATCCTTGCCCAATAAACTCAATACGAAGACCATCTACTAAAGTCAGTTTCGCGGCTAGTTGCATTGCGTTATAACGGTCGCAATTCAACAAGTCGATATCAAACATTTTGTCATACGCTTTTATTGTTTCAACGACGTAATCGTAGTCTGTAGCATTGCCCGGAGTGGCAACTAGATAGCCCTGCTCTTTCCACAGATCGTAATTCCCGACTGTTTTTTTTGTCGTCACTGCATTTTCAGGGCACCAAAAGTGAGCGTGCGCATACCAAATTCCGTCAAAGCCATCGGGGCAAAAAACTCCAACTAAAGCAGTTAAATCGTTCACTGAAGCCAGATCCATGCCAGCATACATTTTCATATTTTTAAAATCGCGCACGTCAAACGGCTTGCTATTTTTTATCCATTCATCAAAATCAAATGCGGCCTCTCGCGCACCCACAAATTGATTTAAATTCTGTTGCTTGTATGTCCGTTTTTTGTGCGGCTTTATTTTGCACTGTTGTATCTGATCGATGAAAAATTTTGGTTTCAGAGACAGCCCAAATTGTGGGTTACATTTTGCGGCAGTTGCTAAACTGTCCCAAGGATCGTCTTCACCTGCTTCGAAAATTACCGGCAAGTAATTTGGCACCACCAGCGCACCATCTCTAACGTTTCTCGCGATCAACAACTCCTCAAAGCACGGGCTGTCCGGGTTTTCACCGGCGGTGGTATCAATAATTACTAGTGACTGACCGCGCACGCCTTGGCCGCCTTCGCCGACATCGCGCATAGTGTCATTTTTGTGCGCGTGATATTCTTCGACGATCGCTAAGTGTGGATTTTTGCCGTGGAAAGCATCAGCATTAAAGGGTAACGGCTGGAAGCTGCCACCGTTAAATTCGCATGTGATTGCTTTTGCTCCGACTTCCGTCAACTCTGTCAGTTCGGTGTCGGCCCACGGGAATGGCTTTTTCTTTTCATCAGTACCACACATGCACTGAGCCATGGCATACAGCGTGTCTGACTGATCTTTGGCGCTGCCCATGCAGTAAATTTCTGGTGCCATTTCACCGTCAATCAACAAAACTCCGAGCGCGACTGCCGCTAGCCAAAGCGTTTTTCCATTTTTGCGCGGCACAAATTCAAAAAGATATTTATACCTGCGTAGCGCCGTGCCAATTTCGCGCCAGCCGAACAATTCCATCGTCTGCCAAACTTGCCAGTGACTCAATATAAGCGGCTGGCCGCGCCATTCTGCTTTACTGTGCCTCCCTTTTTCTTGGATGAAATCAATCCACCGAGCTGCTTCGTGCGCGTCAAAATAATACTGGATGACACCATCATGGTCACGCCAAACCGTAACGTCATCTAAGACGACATCTTTTCTGACCTCTAGCTTCTCTACGATCTCAAGAAATTTGCACTGGTTTCGCGCGTAAATCGCTAGTGGCTCCAGCGGTGGCAGATTGTAATTTAAAAGCCGCCGCTGTTTCGACGTGAATTTACACGCCGGGACCAAAAAATCTTGATCTGTTTGTTGGTTGATCACTTGCACTCGATTTTGGAAGCGGAATACGCATACGCGCGCGGCTTGCTGGAGTCATGCCAAACTTTTCAGCACACTGATAATAAGCTGACCAAGCATCTTTAGCAATTTTTACTTCTGGACGCTGACAAATGTGGCCGTTCGGCGATAAAAACGTAGCACCACCACCAGTGCCTTTTTTATTTAAGACACGCTCTGCTTTGACTGCCTGGCTGTATTTCGAGCACATCGCACCAAGTGCCGGACCGTCAAGGACGGTGCAAAGTCGGTACGCGATCAATAACGGAACGATTTCTTGCCAGTGTTCTTTTGCACCAGAGTCGAGCCAGGCCGGCATATTTGGCTCTGCTGTCGCTATCGAAATATCCATGCTTTTTCTGTCAGCTTTCCCGCGCTTGCCAGGAAAACCATTTTTTTTATTTTCTTCGTACGATTTTGGGATCGGTCCAGACATCTTTTTCGGCCTCGCTTGCGTGCTCAGGCAGTCTAAATGAGATTAATTCTGCCGTCAAACCCCCTTACTCTCTAAAATGCGCGAATGAACGGGGTCGAGACGCGCGGCTTAGAGCCAGACAGAGAGCCGGTTTCGACCCCCCATACCCCCTTCTAACCAATTGGACAGGCCCCGAGAGTGCCAGCCTGTGCGGTTCTCCGAGGATTGCCATTGCGATGACGCGACCATTGATTATCGATAATCAATAGTCAAACGTAGTGTTTATTAAATATACTCAAATGCCTTGACTTAATAGACGACATGTGAATGATTCTCTATTAGCCTTGTTTGTTAATTCAACGTAAGATGCCTTGACTTAATAGAAAACGTGTGGACGGTTTTCTCTATTTGTTTTCCGATCATGACATGTCTTACAGAGCCTCTGCCAATTTCCTTGGTCCCACGTAGCACCACCCTTAGTGCGAGGCACCACATGGTCAACCACGGCACTGCTCTGGTCGAGACACCCAACGATCACATCATGCTTGCATTCTGCTGCCATACACGCGCACCACTGGTTGGCCCTTAGGAAGCTCTTACGGGCCTTTGTCCACCGGTAGGTGGTGTACAGCGAGTCATGCTCATCTTTAACGCTATTGTGAGCCGCACAGAAGCGCTTATCTGTGCTCTGAGTACAGGCCGGGTGATTGCATTTGTGCAGTGGTGAAAAAGGCATGAGTCTGGCCTCTCGATTGAGTAGTCAATTACGGTCAAAAATAGCACGAAAAACGGCCTTTTCAAATTTCCGGAGGATAGATTTCCAGCGCAAAACGGCATGGTTGGCTGATCGAAGTACCAAAAAGCCCATTCCGGAGGATAAAAGTGCCCACTAAACCTTTTGTCGATTAGTAGTGAGTAGTAAAAACCTTGATTTCAGTATCAATATTATTGATATTTTCCAAAAGGACTATTAGGAGTGATCTATCCTCCGTGCCTCCGGAATGGGCAATAACTACCCTCGGATCCGGAGGATAGCCGGAGGATAGAATTTTGCTGGTATCTATTGCGTATACGTTGATAATACTAACGAGCAAGTAGACGTACAACATTTTATATAGTGGTCTTTTTTTGCTCAGAGCAAATTGTGTTTCTCAAAATGATTTATGGGGTACCTCGCAAAATTTTTCGAGAGAGGTTTTTTTTGGAGTGAAAATATCGCAATATAGATAAGTACAATTGAGGATATAGATAAGTGCAATCGAGGATATAGCGTATATCGCTAAGGGGGTAAAAAAGTCCGGAGGATAAAAAATATACAATCAATATCGAGTAGATCACACTGAGTAAGACACGTTAGATATGCACAATATATCAAAAAAAACGTTGCTACTATTGCGACTAACAGACTAAGCCGCCGAATCTCATCACATCTCTATCACATGAGGTATCTATGCGCCTGTGCTGCTTTTGGCGCTTTTGACTGTTTTCTGCGGCGGGTGCTGTCACGTGTGCCAGTCATCTGTATATAGATTGTAAAAACTTTCAAGCTCTCTTGTATTTCGCTCGCGCGCTTGCAATAATTTTTGTTATCGAGTCAATTAAATACGACTCGGTCGTGTCCACCGAAAAATTAGTTCGTCGTCGAACACACCTTCATTCTAGAGATAGCAGCTACGAGCTATCTCTAGAGTGGACACGTTCACGACAGAAACCAAAAAGAACGGCACCACTGCTGGTGCTAGTCACTGCTATGGGGAAAAATCAAAATGAACGACCCGGCTGGACAACCGTTAATCCGAATCTTGCCGCTACCGGCCGCGCTAAGGCAAGAAGCTGCTTTATCAACGGAGTGGGTAGAGCGACTTGCTCACTTGATCACAATGATCGAAGAATCACATACGGCAACAGCAGCTAATGCAAAAAGAGGAAAAATAAAAATGAATGAACATCAGATCAACGCTACAGTAGACCGTGTAGCAGTACTGACAAAGCAGCTGCATCACCAGAAGCAGGAGTCAGAGTATTTGCAGAAACCAGACCTACTGCCGCTCACCGCGACAGTGTCATTTTGCTGCGTTACCACCAGCAGCAATCAGGAGCCGAAATACGTGCGCATAGAAATGAGCACTTCCGAAAATCCCGACACGTTTGCAGCACTATTGCAAATGTGCCGTGACGCTGACTTGCAGCAGCGAGTTTTGAAAACAATCGAGCGAAACCGACTGCTGGTCACGTTAGCAGAAATCGGTCAAGAATGAATATTTTAAGCGCTACATATACTCGCCAACTTGGCTTGTTTCAAGAATTGATTGTAGATAACTTTGCCGGCGGCGGCGGGGCATCAACAGGAATTGGGCTCGCTGGCTATACAGTCGATATTGCAATCGACTACAACCAAGAAGCTCTGGTAATGCATGAAGCAAATCACCCGTTGACCAGACACTATTGCGAATCTGTTTGGGACGTTGTGCCGTCGGTAATTACCGAAGGTAAGCCGGTGGCGTTGGCGTGGTTCAGTCCCGACTGCAAGCATTTTTCAAAAGCGAAAGGTGGTGCGCCCAGGTCGAAAGAGGTCAGAGATCTGGCTTGGGTAGCGGTGCGCTGGGCGGCAACTGTAAAGCCTCGAATAATACTTCTCGAAAATGTTGAAGAGTTTGTCACTTGGGGACCGCTTAAAGAAGGAATGCTTTGTCTGAAAAACAAGGGCAAAACATTCAAAGCATTTTGTACTGCTTTAGAGCGCCTAGGCTACAAAGTTGAATATAAAATACTTAAAGCGTGTGATTACGGCGCTCCTACAATAAGAAAGCGGCTTTTCTTGATTGCGAGAAGCGATGGTTTGCCGATTGTTTGGCCAGAAGCTACACACGGAGCGCCAACTAGTATCGGCGTAAAGAATGGTCAGCTGAAGCCTTGGCGAACTGCGGCGGAAATTATTGATTGGTCGTTGCCTTGCCCTTCGATTTACCAGCGGAAGAAACCGCTAGCTGACAATACTTTAAGACGAATTGCTAAAGGCATCCAGAAGTACGTAATCGATGCAAAAAAGCCGTTTATTGTCACCTGCAATCACCAGGGCGAATACTTCAGGGGCCAGGGCTTAGATGAGCCTTTTAAAACACTTACAGCTAGTCGAGATGCACACGGCCTAGTGGTGCCGACGCTGATTCAAACCGGTTACGGTGAGCGAGTGGGACAAGAGCCGCGAGTGCTAGACAAGCCGCTTGGTACAGTAATGGCCGGCGGTGGAACTGGGCTAGTGCGAGCTTTCTTACTGAAGTATTTCACAACTGGCAGCGGGCAATCACTCGACGAACCGGCGCACACAATCACGACAAAAGACCGCTTGGCCCTGGTCACTATCGCAAATGTCGATTACATAATTGCAGATATAGGAATGCGAATGCTTGAGCCGCATGAACTCTTTGCTGCTCAAGGTTTCCCGAAAAATTACATTATTGCGCCTGAATTAAAAGGTAAGAAATTGAGCAAGACAGCGCAGGTGCGCATGGTCGGAAACTCAGTCAGCCCCTGTGTCGCCGCAGCATTAGTCGAAGCGAATCTGACAGTTCCATCTAAAGCGAAGAAAAAAAGGACGGCACCACCAGTGGTGCGATATGAGGAGAGAAGAAAGTGAACGACGATTACATCAACTGTCCATTTTGTAATAGCCCAGACTTTGATTTTATTGGCCTAAAGGATCATTTTGAAGCAGGGTTTTGCAGCGTCTACAACGAAACGCCGGAGGTGTTATCGCGCGCAAGACCGAATTTAACGACCGAAGAATCAGATACGGCACCAGCAGCGGTGTGATATGAGGATTAGAAGAATGAATTTAAGCGTTACGCATAAAGGGGGCTAAATGCCAATTTTCGGAATAGAACTAACAGAAATCCAGACAGAGCGCTACTTCGTTGTAGCGGCCTCTCTTGAGGATGCAAAGGAAAAATACAAGGGTCAACTGACTTTTGCGATTGACGAAGTCGACCTAATTCACGAGTTCGACGGGAAAATGACAAGCCCCGGCTCTTCGGCATCTACAAGCGGAAGAATAAAACGATTGTTTGAAACTATTGGCCTGTCTGATTTGCGAGAGGCATCAAATGCTGACTGGAGTAGCGTTATCGTGAAAATAGTGGATGAGCAATCCGGATGACTTTTGTTTAACGAGCGAAGAAAAAAAGGACGCCACCACCAGCTAATGCAAAAAGAGGAAAAATAAAAATGAATGAAGAGCCAAACGAACTTGGACTGCAAATGAAGATAGTCTGCCAGGCCAGGCACCAGATGCGGTTCATGGGTGACCAAGAAGGCGTAGGTATTATCAACGCATTCTTTAAGCAATGCGAAAAACTGAGTCCTGATTTCAAGGAAACACTTGAGATAGTTGACCAAGCAGCGGCTCGCAGCGGCTTTTCTTTTTCAAAAGATCTACTTGAAAAAATAAAAGCAGATTTAAAAGGTGAGTTACGGCCGGATGGGGATTAGAAGAATGGATTTAAGCATCACATATAAAGATATCGTAGCGCTAGAGCCTTGTTACGACCCGATAAAATACGTCGATAGCGACTGGCAAGGCACGCTTATTGACGTGCTGAAAATGGCACATGTCCCCGCGCAAGATCGGCTTTGGGTAGTTAAACGGTTTCTGAATAAAAAACCGCAGAGACTATTCCTAGTTTTTTGTGCGCGGCAAATACTGAAAACACTTGGCGAGTGCACGGAAGCTGTTGAAGCTATTGACGTAGCCGAAAAATACGCTCACGGCACAGCGTCGTTCGACGAGCTGGAATCCGCAATGGATCATATGCTGCGCGTTTTGCGGCGCATCGAAAGCGAACAACAAAACGCAAACGACGAGCATCTTGACGAGGATCTGGCTATCGCGTGTAACGTAGCTTTATATATCTCGCAACAACGCGTAACTGCGTACACGCACAGGCTAATCACGCAAAAATCAGGCATTAATAACATGAACAATAAACTAAAAAAGACTCTATCGCAACAGCAAGTCGCTTACTTGATTGAATTACTTGAGTAGGCACCACCAGCGGTGCGATATGAGGAAAAATAGGTACTGTTCACGAAAAACCGGGTATCGTTCACGAAAAGGTTGCATCTGTTCACGAAAAAAGGTATAGCGTTCACAATATGACAGAAAACGTTCACGACAACAAAAAAAGAGACAGCGAACTAAGCGAACTTGCGCTGCAAATGAAACTAGTCTGCCTGGCGCGGCACCAGATGTGGTTCAGTGGTGATCAAGAAGGCGTAGATATTATCAACGCATATTTTAAACAATGCGAAACACTGAGCCCACGTGTCAAGGAAACACTTGAGTTAGCCGACCGATCAGCGGCTCACTGCGGCTTTTCTTTTTCAAAAGATCAACTTGAAAAAATAAAAGCCGATTTAAAAGGTCAGTTACGGCCGATAGGAGATTAGAAGAATGGATTTAAGCATTTCGTATAAAGATATCTCGCGGCTAAAGCCGTGTTACGATCCGATAAAATATATCAGTCGCGAGTGGACCGGCACAATCCTTGAAGTGCTGAAAGAGACTGCCTGTCCGGCAGTCGACCGGATCTGGGTAGTTTCAAATTTGCTTGATATCAAGTCTAGTGATCTCAAGTCTAGTGATTTCAGGTCTCAAAAACTTTTCGCAATTTTTTGCGCGAGACAAGTACTGTCGCAGCTTGCAGATCCGACACCAAAGGCGGCCACAATGCTCGACCTAGCTGAGCTGCGCGCGCGTAGCCAGGCAACAGATTTGCAACTGTACAATG
>Ga0163149_10001454_pt1 | contig 30390 bp, 26 predicted proteins | sample OliLakLV19MP5G1_FD_148604 | JGI IMG/M metagenome (GOLD analysis project Ga0163149, IMG submission 148604) | Freshwater microbial mat bacterial communities from Lake Vanda, McMurdo Dry Valleys, Antarctica - Oligotrophic Lake LV.19.MP5.G1 | ecosystem: Environmental > Aquatic > Freshwater > Lake >... | reverse complement strand
GAGCCTTCCCCGCAAAAAAAATATAGCGCCTAACGTGTGTATTGTCGAATATACGAACATTGATCTTTTAAGGCATATTAAAATTGTTTAACTGATTCTCAATAAATTAGATAGCCTTATGCAAGATTTTTTGAAGGCATCAATAGTTGCGACAATACAACAGCAAGAATTTGAGGCCAACCCAAATAAGATTATTAACTCATCCCCTGTAACGTCCCCCAGAAAAGCAAAACCCTTGTCAAACTCAATGCTGAAAAGCGTTTAAAGTTTAGTTGTGCCAGACCTGGATTACCTGCGGTGATCCTTTCGGGTTAGTCTTACCCAAGGCCCTTCGCCCCGCTTATGCCGGGCTGGGACTTTTTTTATCCACCTGCTTATGAAAGCAAGCTTTCAACGCTTTTGAATAAAAAAAGCCCCGGCTATCGCCAGGGCCTTGTGCCCAGAACTGGATTCGAACCAGCACATCCTTTCGAACGCTGCCACCTGAAGGCAGTGCGTCTACCAATTTCGCCATCTGGGCAACAGTACTTATAGACGGGGTGCAAATTTATTGCTTTACAGCTAATCAGTAAAACTTTTTTACACTACCATCAAACTGCAACCCCGCAGATCACTGCCATCGATCCGGCCCACTACTTCAAAATCTCCGCCGGGCCTGAGCTTTCCTACATCATCAGTGGCTATAAAGGAACAGGAATAAATATTGGCCAGGTCAATAATATTGATTGTACCTGATCCGGCCCGCTGAACCACAAAGGGATCTTCTTCATCCCGCAGCAAGATCTTCATCCAGGGCGGACAATTAAAAACCCCTTCCCCAACGGAATAAGCCTGTGATAAAAGCTCCGTCATCCCGTATTCGGAATGGATAGCGTCACATTGAAAAGCAGCCTGCAGCTGCGCATGCACTTCAGGCCTGATCATTTCTTCCCGCCTGCCCTTCATACCACCCGTTTCTATGATCACAGTATGCGCAAAGGCTGGCCCCCTGCTAACAGAAGTATAATAATCTGCAAAATCAAGCAAGGCAAATGTTACCCCGAGCAGCCATGTTTTTTGTTTTGCTTTTTCCAGTTCGCTGATGGTAGTGGACAATTGCGCATACTCCTTCAAATAAAACCTGCTTTGCGGATGCCCGCTCAATTTGATCAGCTGGTCCATCATATAAACAAGGGAAGAATTGCTCCTCTCCAGGTAAGAAGGCAGCAATCCGATAATACACCAGTCCCGGATGGGTCCATAGAATAACTCAAATCCTTTTGTAAAACTGTCCACGTATATACCCATATCCTTTACCCGGTGCTGGCTGTTGATGCTCCCCGTGGTACCACTGCTCTCAAAAATAGTGACCGGCTCAAAGCTGGTCGTTTGAACGGTATGTGATTTAAAAAAGCGGACCGGCAGAAAGGGGATCTGTTCCAGGGAACTAACCGAAGCAGGATCAAGCTTCAATGCCTGTATATATTCTTTGTAAACGGGGTTCTGGCTGGCCTGGAACCTGAAAATCTCCAGTGCCAGTGCTTCAAAACCATCCTGATTAACCCCAAAAACTTTATGATTCCATTGCTCCGGCATGACCTTTATGTGTATTAAAAATTGTAAATTTGTTTTCACTCAAATCGCACCAATGAAACTCAGCCTGTTTGTGTTAGTGTCCGCTGTAGCCATCCTGATCGCCTGTAACAAAGATAAGTTCCTGACAAAACCGACCATCACTGTTAAATCCATTAATGGAAACTTTGTTCCACTTAACGGTACTTTTGTCATTACCCTTGAATGTACCGATAAGGAAGGAGATGTACAGGATTCGCTGATCCTCATCAAAAAACGATTGAACAAAAGAGTGGTTGCCACCAACAGGGATACCATCCGGTACAAGTTCCCGGTATTTCCTAAAAATACCCGAACCGAAATCCAGGCTATTTTAGATTATCAAAGTATGTTATCGGCCCTGAACCCTCCCTTTATTCCCGGTTCTAATCCACCCCGGCGTGAAGTGGATACCCTGGTCTTTAGGATGGCAGTTCGGGATAATGCGGGTAATACCAGCGATACGATCACTTCTCCTACTATCTACGTTTTCCGGCAGTAACAGTGCCGGAAGCCGGGCTTGTAAAATGGGCAGATCAATTTTTCAATTTTTTATTTACAGCAATCTTTTTATTGCGGGTTGTGCCATTGCAATGGTCAGCCAAACCTACACCTTCCTGTTGCATACAACCATCAACTGGTATTTTACTGGCTTTGTTTTCTTTTCTACCCTTTGCAGTTATAGTTTTCACTGGTACCTGACGGTGAATTCGGTGATCCCTTCTCCCCGGATACAATGGGTGCAAAAAAACCGGAATATCCATCTTATATTTTTCATAATCGGAATTGTAGGTGCTGGTATTTTATTGTTTTATTTATTACCCTACTGGCATTTGTTACTGCTTTCCGCCATTATTACATTTCTTTATTCGGCACCCAAGATCCCACATCCCTGGTTCAGGGCCCTCCGGAAAATAGCCCTCGGCAAAACGATCTTTCTGGCTGCCGTGTGGATGAATGTGACTACGCTGTTACCTATTTTAATTGCCGGTCACACCTGGCAACCTGACTTTACTCTTTTTATACTGAGCCGGTTCTTTTTGATCTATGCCATCTGTATTTTGTTTGATTACCGTGACCGGGCAGATGATAAGGCCGCCGGTATCCGCAGCCTCATCACGTACTTAAGTGAAAAAGGAATTACTTATGTGTTCTGTTTTTCGTTGTTGGTTTTTGCCCTGAGTACCGCTGGCCTCTGTTACTACGACTATCCTGTTTTCGCTATTGCCCTTCTTTTTATCCCCGGAATTATCACCGCCGCATTGTACAACTATGCCCGAAAGAATTTTTCAGATATGTTCTATTATTTTATCCTCGATGGGTTAATGGCCCTTTCCTCCCTGCTGCTGTTTATACCGGGCATTTAACTATTTTTACACACCTTAATTTTAATACTTATGGCAAAAGCAGTAAAAGCTAAAAAATCAATTATTTCAGCAGAAGCATTTAAATTTCTGCAGTCCTATATTAATAATGCATCTCCCGTCGGCTTCGAAACATGGGGACAAAAGCTCTGGATAGAATATTTGAAACCCTATGTGGATACACATTTTGTAGATTCCTATGGTACTGCCGTGGGTGTTATCAACCCGGAACATCCTTTTAAAGTGGTGATCGAAGCACATGCAGATGAAATAAGCTGGTTTGTAAATTATGTAACCGCCGAAGGCCTGATCTACCTGAAAAGAAATGGTGGAGTGGATCACCAGACAGCTCCCGCATCAAGAGTATTGATCCATGGTAAAAAAGGCGCCGTGAAAGCCGTATTTGGCTGGCCGGCCATTCATACAAGGATCGGGAGCCCCGATCAAAAAGAACCTGCACCAAGAACAGATAATCTTTGGCTCGACTGTGGCGCCCGCAACCGCAAAGAAGTGGAAGCATTAGGTATTCATATTGGTGCGGTGGTAACTTACCAGGATGGTTTTGATGAACTGGCCAATGGCAATTATATCGGCCGGGCTTTTGATAATCGTATCGGTGGATTTATGATCGCAGAAGTAGCCAGGATGCTCAAAGAAAATAAAAAGAAACTCCCCTTCGGCTTGTATGTGGTGAATGCGGTGCAGGAAGAGATCGGGCTCCGCGGTGCAGAAATGATCGCCCGCAGGATAAAACCCAATATCGCCATCGTTACCGATGTAACACATGATACCACCACACCGATGATCAATAAAAATATTGAAGGCGATGTAAGTACCGGTAAAGGTCCTTCGCTTTCTTATGCGCCGGCAGTACATAATAAATTACTGGCTATCGTAGAAAAAGTGGCTGCTGATAAAAAAATTGCGGTACAATGGCGGGCGTTGAGTCGAAGTACAGGTACCGATACCGATTCTTTTGCCTATTCCAATGATGGTTGTCCGTCGGTACTTATTTCTATCCCGCTCCGCTACATGCATACGACCGTGGAAATGTTGCACCGTGATGATATTGAAAGTACGATCAAACTGATGTATGAAACATTGCTGACTTTATCACCGAAGACTAATCTGCAATACTTGTAATAAGGGATTGGGGGGGGATCTTATGCAGAGAAGATTTTGAACACAGCCTGCCCTGCTCTTTGCGGGGCAGGCTGTGTTCAAAATATATTATAATATCTGATCGGTATAAGAAGGTTACCAACCAATCTTTTCACCCCATTTACCCAGGCCGAAATAATCATTCAGTTTCAGGTTGAGCCCCAACTGATCAAAAGCTGTATTGCTTTGATAATAAGCCCTTGCATAACGGATTTGTAATTTACCGAGTAACACACCAACTCCAAGAGAGAATCCGTTGAGCCCGTTGGCGGCATTACCAATATTCAATTCTTTCCTCCGCAGGAAATTATAACCGGCTACCAGTTCCACCCGATCGCCCATATACACCGTAGTGGCCAGCACAACATGATCCAGTAATTTATCAAAAGAGAATTTTTTTGCACTGCGGTTATTAAATCCATTTTCGTTATTGAACACTGTATCGTTATAACCGATATTGAACTGGTGTAAGCGCTGCGCCGTCAATGAAAAACTGAAAGGTGCATTGGCCAGTCGCTTCGTGAACCCAATCTGCAGGTCAAAAGGCAGATCATCCGGGTCGCTGCCTTCATACTTCTTCAATTGCGTTCCCATATTTTTGAACAGCAATGAAGCGGAGAACAGTTTGGCTGTATCATGAAATAAAATCCCGATATCCAATGCGAGTCCATTGGACCGGAATTGACCATAATTAGAACTGATGAATTTCAACGTGGCCCCATAGTTCCATTTCTCTTCATAGCTCCGCGAAGCGGATACCTGCATCACCCAATCCGTTGGACGGAATGTTCCCAGGGTATTACCTGAAGCATCAGTTGCTCCCGTTTTGCCATAGTCAAAATAATTCAGCCCCCCCGAAAAATTGGTATTAAGTTTTTCATTCCGGTAAGCCATTGACAAATGATAGACTTTGATACCGCCGTAAAAATTATTGAAGACGGCATTCATCTGTGTATGCATGTCCGGGCTAAGTAAGGCCGGGTTATTAAAAGCAAGTCCCACATCATTGGAGGGTTGAGAAATATTGACCCCTCCCAAAGCTGTTAATTGCGGGGTATTGGACAGTTTGATAAAATTGAAGACGGAACTGCCACCAAGGGTTTGTGCAGCAGCACTTGTTGTCAGCAATAACAGCCATATCGTGATCTTACCGTTCAAATCCTTACGAAAGTAAGCCATTGCCAAAAACAAAAATCCTCCCTTTTTCAAGAGAGGATTTCTTAATCCTCCCGCCAAAGCGGGAGCGAGCCTTAATCAACCAACATGAATCATTATAACAACAGGAAAGAAAGTTGGTTGACTGAACTGCTAAAATATTTTAATTCACCAGGGCGAGGTCCAGTACCTGGCTCATGTTTTTAACATAATGGAATTTGATACCCCTGATAAAGTCCGGTTCGATCTCGTCCACATCTTTTTCATTCTGCCAGCAAAGAATGATTTCCTTCAGTCCGGCCCGTTTGGCCGCCAGCACTTTTTCTTTGATGCCTCCTACCGGCAGCACTTGTCCCCGCAGGGTTATTTCACCGGTCATGGCTAAAAATGGTTTTACTTTTTTGCCTGTTAGAGCAGAAGCAATGGCCGACATCATCGTAATACCGGCGCTGGGTCCGTCTTTTGGAACGGCCCCTTCCGGTACGTGGATATGAATATTTTTCTTTTCAAATAATTTCATGTCGAGCTTATATTTATTAGCGGTTGACTGGAGATAGGTGTAGGCCGTACTGGCACTCTCCTTCATTACATTGCCCAGGTTACCGGTCAGCTTCAATTCTCCCTTTCCATCACTCAGACTCGCTTCAATAAAAAGTATCTCCCCACCTACATAGGTCCAGGCCAGGCCTACCGCCACACCCGCCATATTAGCGGTTTTATAAATATCATTGCTATACTTTGGCTTACCGATTATTTTTTCGATATCGTCCGCTGTTAAAGTAGCTTTTAGTTTTCCTTTCATTACCAATTGACGGGCCTGGTACCGCATAATGGAAGCCAGCTGCCGGTCGAGTTCCCGCACACCACTTTCTCTTGTATAATCCTGTATCACTTTTTCCAGCACTTTATCCGTCATTTTAAAATTGCTGCTCTTCAATCCATGTAATTCTTTTTGTTTGGGGAAGAGGTGACGTTTTGCGATCTCCATTTTTTCTTCTACGGCATAACCGCCCAGGTCAATAATTTCCAACCGGTCACGCAGGGCTGGTTGAATATTCTGTACATTATTTGCTGTGGCAATAAATAATACTTTGCTCAGGTCATACTCTGCTTCCAGGTAATTATCATAAAAAGTATGGTTCTGTTCCGGGTCAAGTACTTCCAGCAACGCAGAGGATGGATCGCCACGTAAATCACTGCCTACTTTATCTATCTCATCCAGTATCATCACCGGGTTAGATGATTTTACTTTACGGATCGATTGCAGGATACGACCGGGCATGGCACCGATATAGGTTTTACGATGTCCCCTGATCTCACTTTCATCATGCAGTCCGCCCAAACTAAGCCGCACATATTTCCGGCCAATCGCATTGGCAATACTTCTTCCTAAGGATGTTTTACCGATACCTGGGGGACCTACAAAACAAAGTATCGGGCTTTTCATATCACCCTTCAACTTCAGCACGGCGAGGTATTCCAGTATTCTTTCCTTGATCTTTTGCATACCATAATGATCGGTATCCAATGTTTTCTTGGCTTTCTTCAAATCATAATGATCTTCGGTATAAGTCTCCCAGGGGAGGTCCAGCATCAGGTCGAGGTGATTATACACCACTGAAAAATCAGGTGTGCTCGGATGCATCCGCTCTAATTTTTCAATTCCTTTTTTGAAGGCTTCTTTGGCAGACAGCGGCCATTTTTTGGTCTCGGCTCTTTTCTGCATCTCTTTTAACTCCTGTGAATTGCTGTCGCCGCCCAATTCTTCCTTGATACTTTTCATCTGCTGCTGCAGAAAGTATTCCCGCTGCTGTTTATCTAATTCGGTTCTTGTTTTGCTGGTTACTTTATTCTTTAACTCCACAAACTGCAGTTCTTTTTGCAGCAATTGCATCAGCAGATCAGCCCGTTGCCGGATCTGGTTCAGCTCCAATAATCGTTGTTTGTCTTTTATATCTGTATTCAGATTACTTGAAACGAAATGAATTAAGAACGAAGGGTTCTCAATATTGCGGAGAATGATAGATGCCTCTGTTGGGATATTGGGTGATAGTTGTACAATATCTGCTGCCAGGTCTTTGATATTGGCGACATACGCATTAAAGTCCTCGTCCTTGGGCGACTCTTCCTCGTCGATCTTTTTAATTTTGGCTTTGAAATAAGGATCTTCTTCAAAGATGGATTCGATCAGGAAACGGCTTTTGCCCTGGATGATGATCGTAGTTCCCCCATCCGGCATTTTGATCAGCTTCACGATCTTGGCTACCGTACCGACGCTTTCAATATCCTTGATCTCGGGATCTTCGACATTACTGTCTTTTTGCGCCACCACACCGATCAGTTTATCACCTTTATAGGCGTCATTCACTGCCTTGATGCTTTTATCCCGTCCTACGGTAATGGGCAATACCACACCGGGAAACAATACAGTGTTTCGCAGGGGCAGCAACGCTATTTCAGCGGGCACTTCTACCTCATTCGGGTCTTCCTGGTCGCTTTCATTCAGGGGAATGATCGGTAAAAAGTCCATCTCGTCCTCTGTCCGCAACAAAAATTTTTCCATATTTATGTCCATAGTCTTCTTTCTTCTTGGGTCAATCTGTCACCCCGTTTATTGTGGGGGATAAGTCGGTAAAAGTATAACCGGAAATCAGTATTCCCAAGATTCATGCCTGCCAATTATTGACTGACAAATTATGCAAGGAAACCGAAGTATTGGCGCCCGGCAGCAACGCTTTGGCCGACAGCAAAAAAAAACCCTCCCGGTTAAGGGAGGGACGCTATTCATAAGGGATATGATTTATAAGGCTAATCCAACGGATAGCTGGAATCCCTGGCTTTTCCACTTATCCTGGTTGTCAATATCGTTCAGGTTATTCAAGCCCACTGCATAGCGGCCATTGATGCGGATTGCAGCTACTTTTATTTGTACACCAGCCAGCATGGAGAAATCACCGCTTTTAAATGCTTCGCCACCATTTTGTAACAGTGTTTTGCTGTTATTCATCAATACGCTGAACTGCGGTCCTGCCTGTAAGGACAGGAAGCTGCCGATCAGTTTATAATTCAGTAAAATGGGGATGGAGAGATAGTTCAGTTTTACTTTCCGCTGGTTGGATGAACTAACGGCATTATCATAGATATTTTTGAAACTGCTGTCGATCGTCGTATTATACTGGTTAAATAATACTTCCGGTTGCAATACGAATTTATTGCCCATGCGAACTTCCACAAAGCCGCCGGCATGGTAACCATACCTGAATTCATCTTTAAATGATTTACCATCTATTTTGGTCACATTGGCACCGACTTTGGCACCGATATGAAACTGGGCCATCACGGCTCCTGAAAATAATACAGCTGCGGCCAGGGTAAGAAATTTTGTTTTCATGTTTAGTAGTTTATTTGTTTTTGACTTGCAAAAAAATTGACTATAAAAAATTCCAAGTATAATGCCAGTAACCCTTTTGGGCTGTTAAATTCCATTAACGACAAGGAGTAAATTCCAAAACTCATTGTGTAACCTTTCTATTGCGGTGGAAATGTGAAAGTTTTCTAAATCTGCTCTGCTGAGCCTGAAGAAGCAACGGATCAGAACATGCAACCAATATTCAACGAGAAGACAGTATTGAAGTTATTGCTCGTGGCAGGAAAATAATAATCCATCGTAAGCTGGGGCTGTATAAAAAATTTACCAATGGAATATTCACCCCGGAGATACATGGTAAGGGAAAGGGGTTGAAATTTTATCTCATCATCCAGGTACACATTCTCGGTACTGTAGAGAACATTAGAATTATTCCGGATAAGCGTAGCATAGGTATTGGAGGATTGATTAAAGCCAAATTTTTGTGTACCGCTTGTAAAAACGACCTGTGGTGTAAAACGGATATGATCTTTATACGTAAATATATCCAGCCAGTAAAAATCATGACGTACAGAAGCCATGATGGAAAAATCGCTAACAGTTTCTTCGGTATTAACATAAGTAAATCCTCTTCTGCGTAAACGCAGGTCCTGTATCAGCGATTCTCTTTCGATATAATCTTTCCGGCTTCCCCATCCATAGCTCATAGCGATCATAGGACGAACCCACCACTTCCGGTAAATAAAATAAGCGTAGAGTTCGTTTTGCAGGGGTGTTGTATAAAAGGGCAATGAATCTTTTGTAAAATATTTGGTATAGGATAGCCCGGTTGCAAAAGCTTTGTTTTTTAGATAGTCAAAAGAAGGCGAAATGCCTCCCTGGTAAAGATTCATATTCTCTCCATCATCCACGAAATACCCGGTACCCGTAATACCCAGTCCTCCTTTATGATAATAACCCAGTGTTGGTGACCAGGTGAGTTTCCTGGCTGATTCAACAGCGGAGTTGGTCTTTGAGTCAAAACTATAGTAGCCTTTACTCATGGAAAGACTGGTCAGAAAATAACTATGCGGCGATAAAATAGAATCCATAAATGCATCAAAGTCCTGGAAGAGGTCATCGTAGTCAATGGTTGTATCAATGAGAGAAAGATCAGCGCCGGGTGTAATAGTAGAATCCCCGGGGTTGCCTTGCGGGTAAGCAATGGCAGCCAGCATGATAAAGGCCAGTAGTATGGACCATTTTTTTAGCATTGGGCAGTGGTCCCGCCAACAACTATAGGGCGGTTTGTATTAGCGGCTCTAGGACTTAAAGGTTAAAAAAAAGTTTAATTCAAATCCTTTACAGGCCGAAAACGAACAAGTGGCTGAAATATTGGAGGAAACAGGGATAAAAACTGATTAACCAAGCTCCAGCAAGGTGATCTCGGGCAAAATTCCGACCCGGCCCGGGTAGCCCAAAAAGCCAAAACCCCGGTTCACATATAGCTTTTGAGCAGCTTTTTCATACAATCCCGACCATTCTTTATAGACATATTGGACCGGGCTCCATTTAAAGCCGGGTATTTCTACCCCGAATTGCATTCCATGGGTATGGCCCGACAGCATCAGATCAATATCCGGATAATGATCCAGTACCTGGGCTTTCCAGTGCGAAGGGTCATGACTTAGCAGTATCTTAAAAGGAAATTCTTCCGTCCCTGCAGTAGCTTTCTTCATATCGCCATACTTGGGAAACCGGGCTTTGGAGCTCCAGTTCTCTACCCCGATCACCGCAATCTTATCGGCACCTTTTTCAAGTACCACATGCTCATTCATCAGCAACCGCCAACCCAATTTTGCATGGACCTGTTTTAACTTTTCCAGGTTAGCCTCTTTATCGGCCGGACTGTTCCATGGCGCATAGTCCCCATAGTCGTGGTTACCGAGTGTTGAATAAACGCCGAGGGGAGCTTCCAGTTTATTAAATACATCGATGTACATATCCATTTCATCGGCTGTATTGTTGACAAGATCGCCGGTAAAAAGGATCAGGTCCGGCTTCTCCTTCATAATTTTATACACTCCTTTCATCACGGCTTCTTTATCATTAAAGCTACCGGAATGAATATCAGAAATATGTATCACCCTCAATCCTTTAAAAGCGGCAGGCAGGTTGCCGTAGCTGAGTTTTACCTTTTTTAGCTGGTAACGGTATTTATTCCCAAACCCATAGACCAGGGTGCCAAACAAACCGCCACCCACTATCATTCCTGCCCAACTTAGAAAGGCGGAACGGGAGATTGCATCGGAATGGACAATATCGGCCGCTTCTTTCTTTGCTGTAAAAAACTTAGTCCCTAACCATTGCACCACCCTGCGGAAGTCATCAATGAGGAAGAAGAAACAAGCCACGAGCTTGGCAAAAAACAAACCGGCTATCATGGCAAAAATGGTTGACCGGGCCAGTTTGTCCTGCTTTTCAAAATGGATATATGGTAATACTATCAGGCTGACGATAGCCGCGATGGACAAGGTCCAGTAAAAGATATAGATGATCGTTCTACTGCGGTCTGAGTTGGAACCCACCAATACTTTCAACGCCTGGAAAAAATAGATGTCAATCAACAGCATGAAGCCGATCAGGACCCACCAAAAGGGAGAGTTACGCATAAATCAAAGACAAAGTTAAGAGAGTAAATTAGAACCGGCATTGTTTTATCGAACACTTATTTTTGCTGTCATCGCCAGTAAAATGGGCAAAACTTAATTTTGTGCTCTTAGTTTCAGGCGGCAATTTTACTACAATCATTCAATCACAATCAAGGAGTTTTCGGCAAAATGGCAAGAATAATCGGTGTAGCAAATCAAAAAGGAGGCGTTGGCAAGACAACGACGGCCATTAACCTGGCGGCTAGTTTTGCCGTGCTGGAATACAGGACCCTGTTGGTGGATGGTGATCCGCAGGCCAATAGCACAACCGGTCTTGGATTTGATCTGCACAACATCACGCAAAGCTTATACGATTGCATGGTCAATGAAGCGAAGGCCAAAGATGTGATCTTGAAAACCGAAATCGCTTATTTGGATATTGTCCCCTCACATATCGACCTGGTAGGTGCTGAAATTGAAATGATCAATTATCCCAACCGCGAAATGGTGCTGAAGAATTTGCTGGAAGCGGTAAGAGATGAATATGATTTTATTGTGATCGACTGCTCCCCTTCACTTGGCCTGATCACAGTGAATGCACTAAGTGCTGCTGATTCTGTTGTGGTACCCGTACAATGCGAGTTCTTTGCCCTGGAAGGTTTGGGCAAATTGCTGAATACGATCAAGATCGTTCAAAACCGGTTGAATACCGCCTTAGTTATTGAAGGCATATTAATGACCATGTACGATGGCCGCCTCCGTCTCTGCAACCAGGTGGTCAGCGAAGTTCGCCGCCACTTTGAAGATATGGTCTTCAGTACCATCATCCATCGCAATGCAAAACTGGCCGAAGCCCCCAGCGCCGGTAAACCCGTAATTTTATACGATGCCAACAGTAAAGGCTCGGTGAATTATCTTAATCTTGCAAAGGAAATTTTACAGAAAAACGACATGACGAAGATTAAGAATGAGGAAAGGATTTTAGAATTGTAAGCTGCGAGAAATTGACGAAGAACAAAAAATGATCATGAGCTTTATGAACAAACTAAAGCTATAGTAAACTACCCGAAACTCATAATTCAAAACTCGTAGCTTGTACACATGACGACCCCAAAACAAAATAAAGAACTACTCGGCAAAGGGATCCGCTCCCTCCTGCAGAATATTGATGCTGATCTGAAAACGACCAGCGGTACCCTGAAAACGAATGTGGTTGAAAATGCAACGGGTACCAATCGTATTTCCATTGAAGATATCGAACCCAATCCCAAACAACCCCGTCGTGATTTTGAAGAGAAAGCCTTGCAGGAACTGGCCGAGTCCATTAAGTTACACGACATCATTCAACCAGTTACTGTTTCTAAATTAGCCAATGGGAAATACCGCCTCATTGCCGGTGAAAGAAGATGGAGAGCTGCCAAACTCGCCGGTATCAAAGACCTTCCGGCCTATGTGCGCCTTGCCAATGATGTGCAATTGCTCGAGCTGGCTTTGCTGGAAAATTTGCAACGGGAAGACCTCAATGCTATGGAAATTTCGCTGAGCTATAAGCGGATGATGGAAGAACTTGATTATACGCAGGAGCAGGTGGCGGAGCGAATGGGAAAAGACAGGAGTACCGTAGCTAATTTTATCCGCTTACTCAAATTACCACCCGATATCCAGCTCGCTGTACGCAGTGGCGAACTGAGTATGGGCCATGCCCGGGCCCTGATCAATGTAGATACGATCGACAAACAACTTTTTATTTATAAAGAGATCAAAGAAAAAGGATTGTCGGTGCGCCAGACCGAAGCCCTTGTCAGGAACCTCTACCGGCAAGGCGGTGCTGTTAAAAAATCTTCAAAAAGCCAGTTACCTGCTGCATTTCAGCGAATAGAGGATAAATTAGCATCGCATTTCAGTACCCGGGTAAAACTCCGGCATAGCCGGAACGGCAGCGGACAAATCCTCATTGATTATTATTCGCAGGAAGAGCTGAATAAGATACTCGGGCAAATGGATGCCTCTATTGATTAATCACAATTGAATATTGATCGTTGAGCATTGAATATTGTTTATTGAATATTTACTGCAAACGTTCTTAACATGATGATATTTCCACTGGCATGAAGATCCCTTTTTTGATATTGTTCCTGTTGTGCTTTGGTCTCTCCTTCGCACAAAAAAAGGAAATCGCTGTTATACCAGAAAAAGACTCTACTCCTGTTGTTGCGAAAAAACCCTACAGCAATAAATTTGATTCAGCCTTTGCCGCACATAGTCCCAAGAAAGCGGCTATCCGTTCTGCTTTGTTACCCGGACTTGGACAGATCTACAATAAAAAATACTGGAAGCTGCCCATCATATACGGAGCACTGGGCACTTGTGCGGGGGTTTTCTTATTTAACCTGGGCAGTTACCGGGAGACCAAGTTTGCCTACAGGGTGAAATATAATATGCGGGTCAATCGTACCGATTCGGCCCTGTTCCTTAAAATTAAAACAGCCCTTAAACCTTTAAGCGAAGAATCGCTACGCTTCTACCGCAACCAATACCGGCGGGATATCGATTATTCAGGGCTGTTCTTCCTCATCCTCTGGGGACTCAATGTGGTAGATGCCACCGTGGATGCCCATCTCAAAAGTTTTGATGTCAGTCCCGACCTGAGCCTGCGGTTCAAACCCGGCTACAGCGACCTGGCGAAGACAAGCGGCCTGAGCGTGGTACTTAAGATCGGTAAGTAATAAATCCGTACCAGCACTTATCCGCGTTAGCCTGTTAAATAATTACATTTGCTACAACTGGTAAAACTAGTACAACAGTGACTTTCAATCACAGAATGGAATGGTTGTATTAGTTGACTTCTAAAACAAAAATAAAAAGATGAAAATCGCATTGATCGGTTATGGGAAAATGGGTAAAGCCATTGAAGAGGCGGCCATTCAAAGAGGGCACGATATCCTGATCAAAATTGACCAGCCCAACCTCGATGAATTTACAAAAGAAAATTTAGCCGCCGCAGATGCGGCTATCGAATTTACAAGTCCGCACAGCGCTTTTGAGAATGTAAAAAAATGTCTGGAATTTGGTGTACCTGTTATCTGTGGTTCTACCGGCTGGACAGAACGTCTTGAAGAAATGAAAGAAATCTGTAGCGCTAACAGCGGCGCTTTTATTTATTCGAGCAACTATAGTGTGGGAGTCAATATATTTTTTGAGATCAATAAAAAACTGGCCGCCCTGATGGCAGCTCAGGCAGCATATGATGTGATCCTGGAAGAAACACATCATACGCAAAAGAAAGATGCCCCGAGTGGCACGGCCATTAGCCTGGCTGAACAGGTATTAGAACAAGTGAAACGAAAAAAACAATGGGTGAATGAGCTGAGTGATAACAGCGAAGACCTGGAGATCATCAGCAAGCGGGTGGACCCGGCTCCGGGTACACACAGTATCAAATACGCATCTGTGATCGATACCATTGAGATCATCCATACAGCGCATAACCGGCAGGGCTTTGCTACCGGTGCTGTACTGGCTGCTGAATTTATAAAAAATAAAAAAGGTTTTTTTACGATGAAAGATGTGTTGGGACTATAAATCCTGTCTCCGCCACGGCGGAAGACTCAGGTCAACTATTCATTTCAATATTGTATAGCACGTTAATAAAAATTCACGTTTTAGGAAACATCCTCTCTCGGGAGAGGATGCTAAGTACAGCCCTCGCTTAGCAACAAGTCTGAATGGGATGTGAAATGTTGATTATGTTAGTTAGGAAATTTTACACTTTAGGAAACATCCCCTCCCCGGAGAGGATGCTAAGTACAGCCCTCGCTTAGCAACAAGGCTGAAAGGGATATGAAATGTTGATTATGTTAGTTAGGAAATTTTACACTTTAGGAAACATCCCCTCCCCGGAGAGGATGCTAAGTACAGCCCTCGCTTAGCAACAAGGCTGAAAGGGATATGAAATGTTGATTATGTTAGTTAGGAAATTTTACACTTTAGGAAACATCCCCTCCCGGGAGAGGATGCTAAGTACAGCCCTCGCTTAGCAACAAGGCTGAAAGGGATATGAAATGTTGATTATGTTAGTTAGGAAATTTTACACTTTAGGAAACATCCCCTCCCCGGAGAGGATGCTAAGTACAGCCCTCGCTTAGCAACAAGGCTGAAAGGGATATAAAATGTTGATTATGTTAGTTAGGAAATTTTACACTTTAGGAAACATCCCCTCCCTGGAGAGGATGCTAAGTACAGCCCTCGCTTAGCAACAAGGCTGAAAGGGATATGAAATGTTGATTATGTTAGTTAGGAAATTTTACACTTTAGGAAACATCCCCTCCCCGGAGGGGGGAGTTTAGGAGACTTTATACTTTGAGACTTTGGGGTGGGTTTGGTTAGAAAAAAAAACGAAACCCACAACTGTGCAACCTTTCGGCCTTTATGATAAACCGTGCCGGATTGAAATAATAGTACAAGAACCTTTAATAAAATTATGAAACGATTTCGCTTTCTCATTGCCACTCTCCTCTTCACCCAGTTGTCACAGGCGCAGGTGAATGTGGATAGCTTACGGGCCGTGATGAATTCGAAACGCTCCTATGAAGAGAAAATAAATGCATCCATTAAAATCCTCGAAAATTTTGAATTAAAGAATTTTGATTCCGCCATCATCGAAGGCAATAAAGCTCTTGAACTGGCGAGGAAAAATACCGACTCCGTGGCGGTAGCAGAAATTAAAAGACATATCGGTGTTGCCAGTTATTTCCAGGGAAAATATGATGTAGCCGCAAAAAATTATTACGAATCAGTCGCCATCCTGGAAAAGGCCAATGAAAAAGAAAAACTGGCCCCGCTCTATAATGAATTGGGCAAACTCTACCGCAAGACCAGAGACCTGGATAAAGCGATGGAGAATTATGAAAAGGCGGCGGACATCTTCAAGCAATTAAAAGATACCGGGGGCATTTCCATGATACTAAATGAGTCGGGGGTGGTGTACGAATACAAGGCCGATTATAAAGAAGCCCTGAACCGCTACACGACTTCCCTGAAACTAGCCGAAGAAACCGGCGATTCATTGAGTGTGTCTTATTCCTTAAGCAATATCGCCGGAATCTATGTGATCGAAAAAAGATATGAAGAAGCAGAACAGAACCTTTTACGGGCCTTGCAAATCCGCCGACTGCTAAAAGATAGTTTTGCCATTGCCCTTACCTACTCCGACCTGGGAGTTGCCATGAATGGCAAAGGTGACTATGATAAAGCAATTGCTTATTTGCAGATCAGTAATAAACTGGCGGAAGCGTTACAATATGTAGAGCTGCAGTCTAACAATTATAATGAACTGGCCAGTGTGGCCCAGCGAAGAGGTCGTTACCAGGAAGCGTATGAATATTTCCTGAAACGATCCTACCTGCGGGACAGCCTCTATGCGATGGAAAAAACAAAACAGATCGCTGAACTGAATGCAAAATATGAATCGGCTAAAAAAGAACAGCAGATACAGCAACAGCAAAACCGGATCCGGATGCAAAATTTTTTATTTATCGGTATGGGCGGTTTGATATTGCTCACAGGTCTGCTGATCAATTCCCTGTATCGGCGCAATAAACTACGGCAGGAAACAAAAATGAAGACCGAGCTGATGAAGCAGCAGGAGATCGCCGTGAAAGCCGTCATCGAAGCAGAAGAAAATGAGCGGCAACGGATCGCCAAAGACCTGCATGATGGAGTGGGCCAGATGATGAGTGCCGCCAAAATGAATTTATCGGCCTTCGAATCGGAGCTAACTGATGCCACACCCGAACAAAAACAATCCCTTGAAACGGTGATACAGCTGGTAGATGAAAGTTGTAAAGAAGTAAGGACGGTATCGCATATCATGATGCCAAATGCCCTGCTCAAGAATAATCTGGCAGCGGCCATTCATGATTTTGTGAATAAACTCAATAATAAAAGCCTGCAGGCCCATGTGAATATTTTGGGCCTCGACCAGCGCTTGGACTCCAATATTGAAACGGTACTGTACCGTGTTATCCAGGAATGTGTACATAATGCCATCAAACATGCCGGTGCCAGCACATTAGATATTTCATTAATTCGTGATAAGGACGGTATCAGCGGCACTATTGAAGACAATGGAAAAGGCTTTGATGTGGCGGATAAGGGCAATTTTGAAGGCATCGGCCTCAAAAACATTACTACCCGTATCGACTACCTGAAAGGCACAGTGGATTTTGACTCCGCTCCCGGAAGGGGGACGGTGGTGGCCTTTCATGTTCCAATCTAAACCTCCTGTCCCCCTAAAGAGGAGACTTAGACCTAAATCTCATCTGCTTTCTTCCACTTTCTTTAAAGCATTCATCTAATAATTCAAGAATAGTTGACCTAAGTTCCCTTTAGGGACAGGGTCTTAACATTTCTACAACTGTAACCCGCCCCACTCCTGCATCCTTCATTACGTCAACCGGCTGACAAAAATGAACTAAACCAATTTAAACTTTTTACCCTGCCTGACGTAGCTTTATCGCCAATCAGTGCACCCAATCACTAACGACAATGAAAAACGGAAAGATCACCCTCGCCCTTGTAGATGACCACCAAATAGTAATCGATGGATTAACCTCCCTGCTGAAAGGTCATGATAAATTCAGGTTTGCTTTTGCTACCACCGACAGTAGTGAAGTAGTAGAGAAAATAGCCCAAACACCTATTGATGTTTTACTGACGGATGTGATGATGCCGAAATTACCCGGCAACCAGTTAGCCAAACAGGTAAAAGAAAAATACCCGGATGTAAAGATCCTGGCGCTCTCTATGAGCGGGCAGGGCGACCTGGTGAATGAAATGATCGAAGATGCGGACATCTCCGGTTATGTATTAAAAAACATTGGTAAGCAGGAACTGATCACAGCCCTGGAAAAAATTGCCAATGGCGGTATTTATTTCAGTGATGAAGTGATCGATGAACTTCAACGCACAAGCCAGCGAAAAAAACAGAATGCCGAAGCCCACCTGACCGACCGGGAGGTAGAGATCATCCGGCTAATTGAAAAAGAATACAATAACAAGCAAATAGCTGAAGCATTATATATCAGCGAACGGACGGTTGAAACCCACCGGAAGAATATTTTCCGTAAGTCCAATACGAACTCAGTGATTGGATTGGTAAAATATGCGTATGAGCATAAGCTGATATAGTAACGGTCCTCCGCTTAGGGCATTCGTAGTGGCAGTTGTTACTCCGCCACAGATTTTCATCTCCAATGTAAAAAACCTGCTAATTCTTTAAGTCCCCTGGGGGACATTCAAGATTTTTATAACAATTCAACAAATTGTCAGTTGTATTTGCGAAGTCTGGATAAGCAGTCAAAATCCTGCATAAACCGTTTCATCGCCTTGAAAATGAATGAAACAATTTCCTGCCTTTTAAGGAAAATGGTATTTGTATATTCACTAATACTCACGTTTAAGAAAGCCTAACACAGAGAGACTATGAACGCAGATTGGAACAAAGAAGTGCATCCGAATTGGTATAAGGATGTTTCTCCGATGCGATGTTTAATTCCTGGAAGTTTTCCACCTCATCCCACTAAATGGGAATATCCCTTTTTCTATCCTCATGGGCGAAACAGATTTTGGAAAATTCTAGCCAGTTTAGCTGACGAATCTTTAGAATGGAGAAAGGCTGATAAAGTAAATGCAGTTGAAGAACGATATGAAATAATGAAAAAGTTGGAAATTGGAGTCCAGAATTTGGGTTTAGAAATTGAAAGAAAAGGTAAAAGTGCACTAGATACTCATATCAGGATTACAAAGTATCAAGATATCATCTCTATTATTGAAAATCATCCTGAATTAACGACTATTCTATTGCCTGGTTACTCTGCCATTCATAGTACTGCGAAATCATTTATGAAATATTAAACAGGAAGGAATAAAAGCTTCTGAAATCGATCAGATTAAGCCTGAAACAACATTTACGATACAAATCAATGGTAGGGAAATCAATTGTGTTGTGCTAAATTCTACTTCGACAGCGTCAAGAATAAAGTATGATTTTCTTTTAGAGCAATTTAGGAGAAATCTGAAATAGCCTGAACAAAACCTATTTATAACAGTCGGTTTGGTGTAAGTCTTTTGCGTGCTGAATTTACAAAAAATAAAGTTGTATTTTAGTCTTCCTTCAGCTGCAGGGTCGTTTAAATTTTATCTGCCTGCGCCAAGCCGTATCATTGTAGATAATTTAAAAGAGCTCATGTAAAGAAAAGTGACAACTCATGAATAAATACATCTCCATTTTATTTGTATCACTGCTATGCCCAGAACGTTGTGTGTAAATACAAAAAAATCATTAGTTATGAAAAGATTTTTCTTATTGTTTCTTGTTCTTTCAACTGCAGCAAGTTGTCTTTGCCAGCAAAGCAATTTTAAATGCCCCTGCTCCAAAATTGGTATTGATAACTTATGGGCTGATAGTAATAAAGTTTCCTGTTATTTAATCCCGGTATTAAAAAACACTTCAAATCCTTCAAATGGGAAAATATACTTAGCTACAGTTGTAACCCCTTCTTTAAAAAAAAGCAATGAAAAGCCATTATTGTACCTGCATGGAGGACCTGGCATTGCCACCGTGGAAAATGTGCCCCGCTATCTGAAATCGAAAACATGGAAACTGCTAAGAGAAAAAAGATCTATTATATTTTTTGATTATCGTGGAACAGGGTTTTCAGAGCCAGCACTTTGTCCGGACATGAAAGATTCTTTATCCAAATTTTCAAAAATAAATTCGTCAGCAACAGCGAGACAATCATATAAAATTTCACTGTATAAAAAATGCCGGAATCAGCTTTTAACAGACGGGATAGACGTTTCTTCATTTAATACTGCCCAACTGGCTGATGACGCAGAAGCAATACAGAAGGCATTGCAAATTAACAGTTGGAATGTATACGGCGTCTCCTATGGTACTACGGTTGCGTTAAATCTGCTCCGCAACCACAGTAAGCATATCAATAGTATCATTCTTGATTCTCCTTTTCCGCCAAATGCACCATGGCTTGATTTTGTTCGTCCTTTTGATACTTGTTTTAAAGTACTTGAGAAAAACATATCAGATAATCCTGTCGCTTTCTCTCACTTTCCTTCCATAAGGACCGATTTTAAAAATGCTGTAACAAGGTTAAATAAAAAACCTGCTAAAATAAAAAACAAGGGGGATGCGAACGAGTCTAATTACTATGGGATCGATTTTGCATGGAGTATTTGGAATGCTATGCTGAATCCCAAATTTATTCCTTTCGTTCCTTTGGCAATACACGAAGTTGCAATTGGTAATGATTCAATACTTTCAAAATGGATTGAAGCGTTTAGCGATCCTAATTCCTTCGGGAAGTTTTCTGAGCCACAGAGCAATGCTATTGCTTGTTATGAATCAAGACCAAGAACCGCTGATGATACAAATGCTTCTTTAATTTCTAAATACCCGGATTTCTACCCATTCCTGGTAGAAAATGGAGGGGAGCTTTGTGATGCATGGCAGCCTGAGTCTGGAAGCCCTGAAATATTTAAACCAGTTGTAAGCAATGTTCCGGTATTAATTTTATCTGGTGAGTATGACCCTGTATGTCCGCCCCTTTTTGGAGAAATCACGGCTAAGACATTATCAAAATCAACCTTACTTATCATTCCTTCAGCATCGCATGCAGCTATACATGCAGACGATTGCCTTAGAAAAATTGCTGATGAATTTTTATCGAATCCTACACTAAAACCCGAGTCGGGATGTGTAAGTAATCGTTCTAAAATTGATTTTGTTTATGATAATTTAGCAAAAGTGCTATCTGAGTTTAAGTAAGGCATTTACTTTAGTACAGCAAACACCAAAAGTTATGATGCCAGCAAGGGGGTGAAACAATCGGCTGCAGTTCTCAATCAACAACTGTTCCGGCTGACTAATATCTATTTGACTTTTTGTTGTTAACTGCATCATCAGTTTTTTCAATCGGTTTCAGTTGCCGGGCGGCTAGTTATAAAATATAAGCCCTTCGGGAAGCCCTGTCCTTCAGGCTTCATATTCAAAGACCCAACGAGACAAATGAATTACAATCAAATTCCTGAAAACACGAATCTATATTTTAATCCCTAACTTTTCTTTCAATAATTTTTCATCATTCGCTTCAAATAAAGGGTTGTGAAATTCATGCAATTTCGAAAGCATTTGTAATAAAGTCATTTTTTGCTGCCCGCTAAGATTACCCGTAACAAGGGAACTCATTTTTTCTATCTGGCCCCAAAGTGCATTCATCTCATACGTTCCCTCAGTAGTAATTTCAAGCAGCTTACTGCGTTTATCATTGGGGTTGTTGGTTTCCTTGATTAATTTTTGACGCAGCAACCGCTTTAAAACCTCATTGCCAGATGATTTTTCAGATATCGTTTCACGGATAACATCTGCTTTTTTTAATCGCTTATCAGGTAATAATGTTGCTAATACACCAAAGTCTTCTATCGAATAAATTAAGGAATGTTTAAAAATCTTCCTGGAATAAAACAATGCATATTTATACAAGAAAGTAATGTACATGGTTATGGCTGGCTCCGTATTTTCAGGCAAATCCTTTTTGCCGTCGTTGCTGGCATTCACTTCTCCGGAAAGCCAACTGGCAAAATTTTTATCCTCCCATTGCTCCTCGTCTATTAGCTGATTACTAAATTTTTCTGCCCAGTCAATCAACCTTTTTACATTGGAATATGTTTCCATTTTAGTATTTTATAAAACAATATTAATGATTTATTGTTTGTTATAGTACTAATTATTGATATTTTTGAGGCCGAAATGTATTATATAAGACTACTAACAGCTATAAATCTATAAATCAAAATTAAAAATGAACTCCTTTTCTTTTAAAGTTTCCATGATTTCTATTGCCCTCTGTTTACTGACAGGCGCTATACATGCCCAAAAAACAGGCAGTATCAGCGGAACAATCCTTCAAAAAAATACCCAGCAATCCCTGACCGGAGCAACTATTAACCTGGCCGGCACTAACTTATCTGCGGCTGCTGATTCAAATGGTAGATTCAGAATTTTGAATATCCCTGTTAAAACATATAATCTTGTTATCAGCTCCGTAGGATTTAAAACATTTACACTTTATAATATTGTTGTAAACAGTGGAAATGAAAATGTTTTCACTATTGAGCTTGAACAGGATGCAGCAGAATTGGAAGAAGTGATTGTAAAGAACAATAAACGAAGTGTTCGTGCCGCTACATTAGAAACACCCCTTAGTGTTCAACGATTAACTGCAGAAGAAATAAGAAGTAACCCCGGTGGTAATTTTGATATTAGTAAAGTAATTCAAACATTGCCCGGAGTGGGTGGTGGGCAAGGAGGAGGTACATTTCGTAATGATATCATCATTCGTGGTGGTGCTTCCAATGAAAACGTATTTTATTTAGATGGCATTGAAATACCAGTCATTAATCACTTTCAAACACAAGGTGGCAGTGGTGGCCCTCAGGGTATTTTAAATACTTTTTTTATTGAGGATGTAAAATTAAGTTCTTCGGCTTTTGATGCCCGATATGACAATGCACTAAGCAGTGTATTTCAGTTTAAACAAAAAGTAGGTAACGCAAACAAATTTCAGGGGAACATACGGGCTAGTATAACCGAATCTGCCATTACGCTGGAAGGGCCTTTATCTAAAAATAAAAAAACAACCTTTTTAGCATCTGCCCGAAAATCCACATTTCAGTTCCTTTTTAAAGCACTTGACCTTCCATTTCTGCCAGATTTCTGGGATTTTCAGACAAAAATTACACATAAAATAGATAAAAATACCACTCTTACTTTTATTGGGATTGGTGCTATTGATGATTTTAGATTTCTTGCCGTAAAAGATGCAACACCAGAAAAATTATATAATCTCAATTCAGCTGCAAGTATACAGCAATGGAATTATACCATGGGTGCATCCCTTAAAAAAAGCATCGCTAATGGTTTTTGGAATGTAGCCCTGAGCCGAACCAGGTTTAATAATAACCTTCAAAAATATGAAGATAATGAAAACAGATCTGTAGCAAATCAAACACTGGATTTTGTAAGTAATGAAATAGAAACCAAACTGCGGTTTGATATCAATAAAAATATAAATGGCTGGAAACTAGCTTATGGTGCTTCTACCCAACTGGCTGAATACGATAATAACACTTTTGCAGTAATACAAAAAGAAGTAAGAGATGGAAGCAATAATATAATACAACCGGGCGTAAATCAAAATTTCACAAGTCCGTTGGATCCTTTTGTTCGCCTGGGGGCGTTTGTGCAGGTAGGTAAAAAATTAATGAATAACAGGTTGGGCATAAGTGGAGGGGTTCGTACAGATATGAACACATTTACAACAGATGGCATGAATGGCTTACAAACCTTATCACCAAGAATTTCCTTTAGCTACGTAGTAGCAGATAAATGGACATTGAATGCTTCAACAGGTATTTATTATAAATTACCAGTTTATACGCTGTTGGGTTATGCGGATAACAATAATGTGCTGGTAAATCAAAATGCGAAATATACACGATCAACGCACTATACAACCGGTGTTGAATTTTTACCAAATGACGGATTACGTTTGACAGTAGAAGGGTTTTACAAGCAGTATAGCAACGTAGCTGTATCCGCAAGAGATGGGATTTCATTAGCTAACCTCGGAACTGATTTTACAGCATTGGGCAATGAGGCGGTTACTACAAACGGAAAAGGTAAAGCCTATGGGATTGAGTTTTTTGCACAAAAAAAATTAACCAAAAATTTCTTTGGTATTCTTTCTTATACCTTTTACCGCAGTTTGTATAGTGGAGCAGATAACAAATTTGTTGCAAGTAGCTGGGATAACAGACATTTATTATCTGTTACATGGGGGTATAAGTTTCCAAGAAACTGGGAGCTGGGTTTAAAATTCCGTTACCAGGGCGGTGCTCCTTTTACACCATTTGATGAAATTGCTTCCAGATTAAATTACGCAACGCAAGGAAAAGGCTCCCTGGATTTTGGAAGACTAAATACACAACGATTGGGTGGCTTTAACAGTAGTGATGTAAGAATAGATAAAAAGATTAACCTGAAAAAAATCACGATTGATTTGTTCTTAGATGTTACCAACTGGTATGTAGCAAGAAATCCAGTTATTCCAGAATATACCTGGGAAAGAACAGCCGACAACAGAACGTTTAAAACAACGAATGGCCTTGAGATAAAAGCAGATGGAAGTAATGCTATACCAACCAGGGTAAAAAATGATGACCCAACTGTGATTCCTACCCTTGGTGTGATTATTGAATTTTAATTGAAAAAAATAGACGCAGTAAGCTTAAAAAAGAATTTAAAATTCGAATTATATTGTTTCGAGATTGTAAATCCCGACTAATAGTTAGCAATCAACATTTAAAATAAACCACAGCACACGGAGACCATCCTGATTCACCTACTTTCTCTGTAATGAGGGTGGTCTCCATGTCATTTTTGTTTAAAAAAATAAAATAGAAACCAGGATAAATATAGACGGCTTAACATGTCCGGCCTCAGGCCTGTATAGTTCTATGTGGTTTTCTATTCAGTCCCAGATACTGTGTGGTTCAAAATTTCTGAGAAACCGAGGCCTAACCTTAATTCAACACCTGTTGCTTATTATATTTATTACGGTATTCCACCGGTGTCAACCCTGTTATTTTTTTAAACAAATCCCGGAATGCTTTACTGTCGGTGTAGCCAATATCATACATTACTTCATTGATATTCTTCCGGACGGTCTCGAACTGCCGTTTGGCAGCTTCGATCTTTAGCCGTTGTATATATTCCAGAAATGAATTATTGGTAGCCTGCCGGAAACGACGTTCAAAACTTCTTCGTCCCATCGTAACAATAGCCGCTAATTCATCAATCGTGATGCGCTCATGAATATTTTTCTCGATATAGACTTGTGCTTTCAATATCATTTCATCCTTATTAAGTATCCGCTTCAGTGATCAACAATTATTTCAGCTATAAATAAAAGTAAAAGCTGCAGTAGCTTATCAAAATAGTTATAATTATTTCCCGGCGGTTGATGATCCAGTTTATCAACAGCCGAACTTTGTTTGATGAAACAGGAACTTGCCCATATTGCACTCGTTGTAAAAGATTATGATGAAGCGATCGCTTATTACACACAACAATTAGCATTCACGCTTATTGAAGACACCGTACTCTCTGAGACAAAAAGATGGGTTTTGCTTGCCCCGCCCGGCTCCAGCGGGTGCCGGTTACTACTTGCCAAAGCTGCCAATAATGAGCAACAATCAAGAGGAGGCAATCAAACCGGTGGCCGGGTATTTCTTTTTCTCTATACCGATGATTTCGGGAGAGATCATAAAGTGATGAAGGAAAAAGGAATTGTATTCGTCCGTGAACCGGTCACGGAACCATATGGAACGGTGGCTGTATTCCAGGACCTGTATGGAAACCTGTGGGATCTTATTGAACCTAAAAACAAATAACATGATAACAGCAACTCCCTGGTTCGAACGAAAATTTGAATTTAACTTCCTTGTTGGTTTATTTCCTGTTATTGTAGAACGGTTGCGGGGCACATTACCCCGTCTCGACAACCTCATTCGAAATATACCAGATGAAAAACTGGGTTATAAAAAAGATGGCAACTGGTCCGTCAAATAAATTATCGGCCATTTATCCGACCTGGAAGAATTATGGTTGGCCCGGATAGAGGATTTTCTCGACAAAAAAGAAACCCTGAGAGCCACTGATCTGAGCAACACCAAAACAACCATGGCGAATCATAATGCGAGACCGGTTGGGCAATTGATCGAAACATTTACCATAACCCGTAACAAGTTATTAAAACGGGTTGAGTACTTTGATATTTCCACCGCCTCACTCACTGCTCTTCATCCCCGCCTGCAAAAACCCATGCGACTGATTAACTCCCTATTTTTTGCTGCGGAACATGATGACCATGAACTCACGAAAATCAGGAGCTTACTGGTTGATTAAGAGCCCTTTCCCTCCGGGCTACTGCCCTTTGTCCGAAAGTCCTAAACCCTTACCTTTGCAGCACATTTCTATAAATCCGGAGTGACAAAATCTTTACTATTTATGGCAGATATATTTGAACGTTTATTAAAAAATGCCGGCCCAATCGGCCAGCATCGTGAAAGAGCTCATGGGTATTTTGCTTTCCCTAAATTAGAAGGTGAGATCGGCAGCCGGATGAAATTCCGTGGCAAAGACATGATCGTATGGAGCCTGAATAATTATCTCGGTTTGGCCAATCACCCCGAAGTTAGAAAAGCAGATGCCGATGGCGCTAAACAATATGGCCTGGCCTCACCTATGGGTGCCCGGATGATGAGTGGCAACAGTACATTGCATGAACAACTGGAAACTGAACTGGCTGCTTTTGAATGTAAAGAAGATGCGATGCTGCTCAACTTTGGTTACCAGGGTATTCTCAGTACTATTGATGTGCTTTGCGGCCGCCATGATATCATTGTATATGATGCCGAATGCCATGCTTGTATCATTGATGGTCTTCGTTTGCACACCGGTCATCGGTATGTTTACAAACATAACGACATAGAAGATTTTGAAAAACAGATGCAAAGGGCCACTGCGCTGATCGAAAAACAATCCGCAGGATCCGGTGGAAAAGCTGGTGGTATACTGGTTATTACAGAAGGCGTATTTGGAATGGCCGGTGACCAGGGCAACCTGAAAGATATCGCCGCCCTGAAAGATACATATGAATTTCGTTTGCTGGTAGATGATGCACATGGTTTTGGCACATTGGGAAAAACAGGTGCCGGTGCCGGTGAAGAACAGGGTGTACAGGATAAAATTGACCTGTACTTTTCTACGTTTGCCAAATCAATGGCTTCTATCGGTGCCTTTATCGCCGGTGACAAACAGATCATAGATTATATCCGCTACAATATCCGCAGCCAGATATTTGCCAAGAGCTTACCGATGCCATTGGTTATTGGTAACCTGAAACGCTTAGAACTATTAAAAACACAACCCCAGCTCAAAGAAAAATTGTGGAAGAATGCCCGAAAATTACAGGAAGGATTAAAAGAAAGAGGATTTGATATTGGTAAAACGGACAGTGTGGTAACCCCTATCTATATGAAAGGTGATGTACCGGAAGCAACAGCGATGGTCATGGATATCCGGGAAAATTATCACATTTTCTGTTCGATCGTCGTATACCCCGTTATTCCAAAAGGTCATATCATTTATCGTCTCATACCTACTGCAGTGCATACGGATGAAGATATACAGCAAACCCTCGTCGCTTTCTCAGAGACCAAGAAGAGACTGGATGCCGGAGAATACCGGGTAGAAGCCATCCCCGATATGGCGGATGCTAAATAAAAAAGATCAGCACAGTATAGAGCCTTCCCTGACCGGAAGGCTTTTTTTTGTCCTGGACGGTTCCATGCTGCTCCAGTACTTCTTTTTTTTTGCTAAACCAGCTTAACTGACTAGTTGACCGAAGTCTTTCGCCGCAACGGAGAAAGGGTTTTACATATACGGCAACCCTTTTTGCCACTATTCCTTTACATTTACCGTCATAAAAAATAAACCTGAATATGCGCAAGCTTTTCCTCTTCCTGTTTTTGCTGCCGGTAATGGCAGGAGCACAAACAAAAGAAATTACCTTAGAAGACATTTATAAAAATGGCACGTTCCGCGGCGAATTTGTACCCGCCAGTTTTGATAATACCAAAACGGATCCAGAGATAAAACCCGAAGACCTGAAAGATGAGGCCGGTAAACTCATCGGGCAACCGGATGATATTATTTACAGCACATCCAATCCCAATATCGTGCTGATCCGTAAGAATATTGAACAAATATACCGGCACTCTTCCAAAGCCACCGTATATACGTACGATGTGGCAGCCAAAAAATTGACCCGGCTGGATAGTGAAAAGCTGATGCACCCCACCCTTTCACCGGATGGCAGTAAGATCGCTTTTGTAAAAAATAACAACCTGGTTCTGTATGATATCGCTACTAAATCTGCCCGGGCTATTACGACAGATGGCAAGTGGAACTTTATCATCAATGGTAACTGTGATTGGGTATATGAGGAGGAATTCAGTTTTACCCAGGCTTACCAATGGAGCCCTAAAGGGAATTATATCGCTTACTACCGGTTTGATGAAAGCAATGTAAAAGAATACCAGTTCACCCAGTTTGATAATACCTACAACAAACAATACACGTACAAGTATCCCAAAGCTGGCGAAGAAAATTCTAAAGTGGAGATCCATATTTATGATATCACTGGCAATAAGGATGTAAAAGCCAATTTCCCCACAGGTGATATTTATATCCCCCGTATTAAATGGACACAGCAGGACAATTCACTGGTCGTATTCTGGATGAACCGCCACCAGAGTGAAATGAAGCTGTTAAAAACGGATGCAAAATCCGGTGAGAGCCAACCTCTTTACGAAGAGAAAAATAAATATTTTGTAGAGATCAATGATGACTGGCAGTTTACAAAAGATGGCAAGCAATATCTTTTTACCAGCGAGATGAACGGATTCAACCATATTTATCTCTACAGTATGGATGGGAAAACAAAAACACAGATCAGCAAAAGAAATTACGAAGTGACCGAAATAAACGGTGTGGATGAAGCCAATAAGCGGGTCTTCTATACAATGGCTTATCCCCGCCCGATGGACCGGAACCTGTTTGTAACAGATTTTTCCGGCACAAAAACCACCCAGCTTACACAGGGAGAAGCCTGGCACAGGACCGTGCTGAATGACAGTTTTACCAAATTCTACACTTACAAATCGGACCTGAATACACCGCAGACTGTTACACTAAACAGTATTGCAGTAGATAAAAAGAAAAAGATCACCACTACCGTAATCAAAACCATAAATGAAAATACCAAGCTGAAAAGTAAGATGGCTGAATATGGATTAAGCAAAGCAACATTTATCCGGGTCCCCTACAGCAAAGGGGATACACTGAATGGATGGATGCTGAAACCGGCCAATTTCGATGCGACCAAAAAATATCCTGTATTGTTCTGCAATTATGGCGGTCCCGGCTCGCAACAGGTATCCAGCCAGTTTGGCAAAGTAAGCATGTGGCATCAGTTACTGGCTCAGAAAGGTTTTATTGTGGTCAGCGTTGATAATACAGGCACAGGTTACCGTGGCGAAGAATTTAAAAAGAAAACCTATCTCCAGTTAGGTAAGTTTGAAATTGAAGACCAGATCGATGCCGCAAAATATCTTGGCACCCTTCCGTTTGTAGACAAGAATAATATTGGTCATTGGGGCTGGAGCTATGGTGGCTTTATGAGTTCACTCGCTATTACCAAAGGGAATGAAGTTTTCAGTGCAGCGGTAGCCGTGGCACCCGTTACCTCCTGGCGTTTTTATGATAATATCTATACGGAAAGGTATATGCGTACACCACAGGAAAATCCAGGTGGTTATGATAATAATTCGCCGATCAATTTTACCGATAAGATAAAAGGGAAATACCTGATCGTTCATGGCATGGGCGATGATAACGTGCATTTCCAAAACGCCACACAGATGATCACCGCCCTGGTGAAAAGTAATATTGATTTTGAAAGTGCTTATTATCCCAATAAAAACCATGGCATATCCGGCCAGCTGGATAACACCACCATGCACCTCTGGAACAAAATGACTAATTGGATCATGGAAAACATGGGTAATGAGAACACTAAAAAACCTGTACAACCTGTGAAGCAACTGAAAGGCTTTTAACAAAATTACTACAGCCTGTAAATGACATGCCCCTGGTATACCGGGGGCATTTTATTTTCGGAAAAAAGACCTGTTAACCGCACAAGCAAGATCAAACAAACTGCTATTTTTCCCGGAACTGGATTCATTCTGGGCTAAAATTAAAGTAGGCGGCAAAGCTATTTAACTTTGCCGCCCTCTCACACCACCGTATATACTTACGTGTACGGCGGTTTCTTTAAAGTGATTTACGATGTAAGGACCTGTGGTTTTCACTCAGGCTATAATAGCCTTGTTGCGCAAACCACATTTTATTCATACCTAT
>Ga0163149_10001453_pt1 | contig 30435 bp, 35 predicted proteins | sample OliLakLV19MP5G1_FD_148604 | JGI IMG/M metagenome (GOLD analysis project Ga0163149, IMG submission 148604) | Freshwater microbial mat bacterial communities from Lake Vanda, McMurdo Dry Valleys, Antarctica - Oligotrophic Lake LV.19.MP5.G1 | ecosystem: Environmental > Aquatic > Freshwater > Lake >... | reverse complement strand
GCCACGAATGCACGAATAAAAAAAATATAAATTAAATACTTTAAACCAACCCTTCCAATGGCTGTTCATTCGTGCATTCGTGGCTACCCCCTTTTTTAACCCACAAATACGGATGAAAAAAATAAGCCACATATGCACGAAAAAAAAAAATTAAATAATATAAACCAAGTCTTCCAATGGCTGTTCATTCGAACACCTACCTGACAGCAGTCAGGTTCGTGGCTACCCTATTTTTTAACCCACAATATGGACAGCCAAAAGCAGTAGGCAGATGACAAATTTTAAATGATGTGTTATTTAAAATCCGTGGCATTCGTTAATATTTCTTCGAAAAATAAAAGATTATCATTTTTTTCCACACCATCTTTGTTTAATTGTTCAGATATCAATTCGTGGATGCGGAGATAATTATTTTCCAATGTTCGTTTTTCGAAATACAATCGACCAGTTCTTCTGATTGCGAAGTCGGAGATATTATTGGTCATTTCCTGTTCGATACTATAGCGTATTTCTGCAGAAATTAAACTATCATTTTTATTTTCTAATTTTTGAAAATTATTAAATGCAATTTCCATAATTTTTTCGGTATCAGATCCGTAGGTATTTACCAGATAAAAAATATCCTCCACGGTAAAATTGATCTGACTTGCCTCCCCTGCCCTACGCTGAATATATTCGTCTATCGGTATGGAAATTCCGGAACCATTTAGGGGAATGGATGCCGTGCTGCATTTCGGATATTTATTTTGTGTGACCTTTTCTAAATCCTTTGCAATCTGATTCACCACTTTCTCTGCCATTTTTCTATAGCCGGTTAATTTACCTCCGGCAATGGAAATTAATCCCGACGACGCAATAAATATTTCATCCTTACGCGAAAGTTCTGACGGTGATTTACCGGCTTCATGTATCAAAGGTCTTAATCCAGCCCAAGAAGAAATAATATCCCTGTTCAAAATATCCGCTTCCGGAAAAATATGATTCACTGCTTTTAATAAATATTCCGTATCCTGCGCTGTAACTTCAATTATATTTTTATCCCCCGTATATGTTGTATCCGTTGTTCCGATATAAATACAATTATTTCGAGGTAGTACAAATATCATTCTGTTATCTCCCGCTACATCAAAATAAACAGCCTGGCGGACAGGTAATCTGTTTTTATCAATAACAATATGGACACCTTTTGTAAGATGTAAACTCTTTTTATCCGGAGCCGAATCCTTTAAACGTATTTCATCCACCCAAGGGCCTGCGGCATTAATAATTTTTGTGGCAGTAGCCGGATACATTTTATTTTGTAAGAGGTCGCGAAACTGAATACCTGTTATTTGTGGATTTGTATCCATATTATAAATAAAACCTTCACATAGTGTATAATTTACACTAAGTGCCCCAAATGTTGCCGCAGTTTTTAATACCTCAATTGTCAATCGCGCATCATCGGTTTGATATTCTTTATACAGTGCAGCGCCAATTAATCCCGTATTATTTAATAATGGTTCTTTTTGTTGTGTTGCAGAGAGGTTCAGCATTTTAAATTTATCCTCCTTTTGCACACCGGCCAAAAACTCATATACCCATAATGCCATAGTTGTGGTATATTTCCCCAATGAACCATTTTTGTAAATCGGCAATAACATATCTACAGGTTTTACAATATGTTTTGCCAGTTTATGAATTATAACGCGTTCTCTTCCAACTGACCGCACCAATGCGAACTCCAGTTGTTTTAAATAACGCAATCCGCCATGAATCAGTTTTGTTGATTTTGAGGAAGTTCCTCCTGCAAAATCATTTTTCTCTAACAATAAAACTTTCATTCCCCTGCTGGCAGCATCCAAAGCAATTCCCGCACCCGTAATTCCGCCACCGATAATTAGTACATCAAAATGTTCGGAACTTGCTTTGAGCAGGTTTTCATTTCTTTTTAATGCGGAAAAATTTTGCATGGTTAAAATGTAATGCAATGTTAATCTTTTTTTTTGCCGGGAAGGCGGGAAGACGGGAAGGTTACGGTAAGTTATTTTTTGCCGGGAAGGGGGTAAGGGTTCGGTAAGGTATTTTTTTTGCCGGGAAGACGGGAAGGTAACGGTAAGGTTTTTTTGCCGGTAAGGCGGGAAGACGGGAAGGTAACGGTAAGTTATTTTTTTTCTTCCCGCTTTCTTACCGTCTTACCGCCTTACCGGCCCCAACAAGATTTTCAATCTGGTAATTGTCGAATTGGTAATTTGGGCATTAATGAAACATTCTAATAATTTAAATATTATTTTATCAATTTAAGAATTTGGAGGTAATTGAATGTGTTACCGCTTTTTTCTTATAATTATTCAGCCTTTCCAGACGATTTTTTTTGCTAGGAAGGCGGGAAGACGGGAAGGTAACGGTAAGTTATTTTTTTTCTTCCCGCTTACTTACCGTCTTACCGCCTTACCGGCCCCAACAAGATTTTCAATCTGGTAATTGTCCATTTGGTAATTTGGGCATTAATGAAACATTCTAATAATTTAAATATTATTTTATCAATTTAAGAATTTGGAGGTAATTGAATGTGTTGCCGCTTTTTTCTTATAATTATTCAGCCTTTCCAGACGATTTTTTTTGCTAGGAAGGCGGGAAGACGGGAAGGTAATGGTAAGTTATTTTTTTTCTTCCTGCTTACTTACCGTCTTACCGCCTTACCGGCCCCAACAAGATTTTCAATCTGGTAATTGTCCATTTGGTAATTTATGTAATTTCAAAAAATTGTATTATTTAAGTCTCGATTTAATTAATGCAATGTTTTTGGTGTTAGTAAAAGCCTAAACTTAGGTCTATGACCTCCATTAACAAATCGACAATTACCAAATTGAAAATCCAATCCCTATCTTTGCCCCATGACATTAGAACATTTAAATGATTTAAGAGACAAATTGCTTGTTTTGAGGAGGTTTCTTTAACGTAGATGATAAAATAATTCAGGTTAGCGAGGACGAACAAATTACCCACCAACCCGGTTTCTGGGATGTGCCTAAAAATGCAGAGGGTATTTTAAAAACAATCAAGACCAACAACATCTGGATAAAAGCATATAACGATGCACAACTTGCAGTTGATGATCTAACAGTGCTATTTGAATTCTGGCAAGCCGGTGAAACTTCCGAGGAAGAAGTAGACGAACAACTTACCAAAACCAGAGAAACACTAGATGAACTCGAATTCAAATCAACCCTTACCGAGCAAGAAGATCAGCTTCCTGCAATACTTACCATAAATTCAGGCGCAGGTGGAACCGAAAGTTGCGATTGGGCAAGTATGATCTACCGCATGTATAATATGTATGCCAATAAAAAGGGATTTAAAGTTACGGAGCTCGATTTCCAGGCAGGTGATGTTGCCGGAATTAAAAGTGCATCCCTACAAATTGACGGTGAATTTGCCTACGGATTACTGAAAAGTGAAAATGGCGTGCATCGTTTGGTGCGCATCTCTCCTTTCGATTCCAATGCAAAACGACATACTTCTTTTGCTTCCGTTTTTGTTTCGCCATTAATTGATGATACTATTGAAATTAATATTTCTCCCAGCGATCTCGATTGGGATACCTTCAGAAGCGGCGGTGCCGGGGGACAAAATGTAAATAAAGTGGAAACTGCAGTGCGTGTTACCCATAAACCTACCGGAATTGTTGTGGCATGTCAGGTAAACAGAACCCAGGGATTAAACCGTGCTATGGCGATGCAAATGCTGCGCAGTAAACTCTATGATCTCGAAATGCAAAAACAACAAGCCGTAAAAGACAAAATTGAAGGCACCAAGAAAAAGATCGAATGGGGAAGTCAGATCAGAAACTACGTACTTCATCCATATAAACTCGTTAAAGATGCAAGAACCGGTTATGAATCGGGAAATGCGGATGCGGTTTTGAACGGAGGACTTGATGAATTCATCAAAGCCTATTTACTCATGGATTAATGCCAATGTCAATCTCGTTATTTTCAATTTGGTAATTGTCGATTTGGCAATTGGGGCTTATTTCTGTGGCAATATAATCCATATCCATTTTTTTGAATGCCATTACTTCTTTTTGTATTTAATTGGTAGTTTTGAATGATGGATACAATAGAGAAGTTGTTTCATACTTTATGGCTATCGGGTCTGCGTTAGCTCCAATGCAAAAAGGACATCCTGAACTTCAAATAATTGGTAAGAAATGAATTTTGATAAACCGAAAAATTTAGAGTCTCTTTTTCCATTGTCGCTATTGACACTCCTTATTTGCATAATTTTGATTTCATGCAACTCCTCAAAAGAAAAAAATTCAAGCATTAAAAATGAGCCCTCAGAAAATATAGATGTGACGAAAATCTCAAGTTCAATACTTGAAAATCTCCAACCAATTCACCTGGACACTTCAAATTATACTATCATAAGAAATACTGGTCTTGAAAACGGAAAATCTAATACTATTTATAGAAATGAAATAGAGAAAATAGAAACGATTTTGAATCAATGTGTTTCAAATTATAATAAAACCGCCTTACATCACCTTGACAGCATTTATAATACCCATCCAAACTATGACTTAATAAAACACGAGAATGTAATTATTAATGTTGCTCAATATAAAATACAATTTATTCCTTGGAATAATAAAATTGGTGAAAAGGAAGTTTTAGTTTATGGCTTCTGCTATGACCCTTGTCCTGATAAAAACCGTTGGAGAAAATCAATCGTTCATAATTTTGATGGAACAACTTGTTGTTTTGGTGTCAAGCTTAATTTGACAAAGGTTAAGACGATGAATTGTGGACAATGGGGATAAGTGAAAGACCGCCAACAGCCGACCCCTGCTATTGAAGTAAGGAGTGCGCAACTTTTCTTCTCGACTCATCGGCAGTAAGGCCGAAATATTCAGTATCACGCAACGCAATTAAAAAATATAACATACAATTAAAAAACACAAAATGAGAAAAGTAAATGCAGCAATCAATATGACAATTGATTGGTTTTGCGACCATACAGCAATAATTCCGGATGAAGAAATACACCAACATTACGCAGACTTGTTAAGTAACGGAGACACTTTTCTAAATGGGTGGATAACATGTCAACTTATGGAATGTATAGTCACATCAGCATACTAATAAATAATGAACATCCTATAAGCCCACAAAAGCCCACAAACAGAATAAATAAGTTCGCAAAAATTGCTACTGTAATAATCATCCTCGCACTCATTAGATGTATCTCGGAAGTTTTCCGGCTAAATTATTATTCTGACACAGATATCACATTCAAAGAAATACAACCATTCCTTGTGGGTGCATTAATTACCTCGATAGCACTTTTAAAGATGGTGCTATTTTCATTTTGGTCAAAACCAAAACCTATTATATTCCTATCCATTTTGGCGAGCATTTTATTGTTAGTAGCAAAAAAAGTATACATGATGTCATGACTACTAATTTACTCTGCAAAATATAGTCGTTAAAGCAACCGTCAACATGTTACGAAACGATTTTGACTAAATACCCATTTATAAAATTGACTTCATGGAGGGATCGTATTGCGCCTGCCTTTGTTAGCAGAAAATCCGGAATATCTTTAATTTTTACATTTGGATAGGATCACATTGCTCATTAATTGGTGGTGCAGTAAGACCGAAATATTCATTCTGAAATCTACCTGTTCTTTTTAACAATTTATTGTTACCTTCATTAAAAGTTTTTTAATCAGCATTTGTTCTGGACTTAGCTTTTAACGGTAACCACTATATGAAACCCCAACGCATAAAAACCTTACTAAAAATCCACTTTACCTTCCTGGTTATATCCATCTTGAATTCGCTCAGCAAGAATTTCACTCCATACAGTCTCGAAGGAAATTTGGAGTTTGTTATCAAACTCCTGGTAATTTTAAGTGGAATTACACTCTTCTTTTACCATCTAAAACCATTCAAGAAAATAAACACCTATTTCTCAATTTATATATTAGCCGGAATTTTTTTTATAATAGGACTCCTATTTCGGGGGATACCGGGCGCTATCATTATTTCTATAATTATATTCCCAATTATTCCAAACAACAAGAAATATGAAAATAATGGAATAATAATATCAGCTCCGTTCCAGGGATTTATGGCTCCCTGCCTTACGTATCAAATAAAAGAACGGAAATTTCTAATCTTTGAAAAGAATTACGGGGTTTTTGAACTGGATGAAGGAGGTCCGATTGACTTTGAATCAATTTGTATTGAACAATCCGAAAGTGGTATTGAGGTGACTTACACAACGGTGTTTGATGAAGGCATTGTGAAAAAGAAAAGAATAAATCGGTAGAGAATGTTGTGTATTGTGCTTTTGCGCCCTTCTGGTGCATACACAACATCCACTATTCGTTATAGTTAAGTATATTTATGACAATCTGAGTAGAATTATAAAAGGATGTAATGGAATCGAATGGCGAAGAGTAAAAACAAAATATTGCACACTTCAAAACCGACTATTTGGTATTATTTACTGGCATTATTTTTTCCGATTATGTTTTTCTTAGTGGACGACTCCAGACAATTAATATTAGGACTCTGGGAAAAATCATGGAACACATACATATTGAACATCTTAGCTCTATTTATGTTTTTTGGAATCCCAATTTTACTGTTTGTTCTAAGACGAGAAGTTAAAATATTCGAAGACAAAGTTGAAGTTTATAGGCCCGGAATTAAGTCATTAAAAACCTATTACCTAATTGACTTAGTAAAGTGGAATGTTACGGACTTTTATATACCAAAAATAGGCAGGCAAGTGAATTTGAACTTAAAGTTTAAAAAAAACAAAATGACATTCAACAAAATTGAATTGACTGAGATTACAGCCGTGACAAAAATTTTAGAAACTAATTGCATCGACAAAAAACAATAAAATAAGTTAACGCGAAACACCGGTCCATAACAGTAGTGACCATAAACAACCGTTTTGATTTAATCAAAACTGTTTGAAAACATCTAAAATCATTTTTTTTGTTCATTTCCGTAGTTGCTAATCTCCAACTCTTCCAAAAATGCATGCACAAAACGCACCTGGTTAAAGCGGTTAATTTATCTTCCAGGCTGCTAAACGTAATCTGCTTGCTATTTTGAGGGGTAATAAAATCCCTATACCATTTTTTTCGAAAGGCAGTACTTCTTTATATTTATTTGGTAGCTTTGATGAAGGTTGTATAGGAGAAGTTTTTAACACCTTGGCGTTAAAAAGCAATATTACAAAAGAAAATGAATAATTTAATTGCAATAGGTATTTTATTGATTGGCTCCATCTCTTGTAATAATACTTCAGAAAAATCGAATAATAATGTCGGCGAAAATACTTTAGCAAAAACGAATACAGTGCCTGATACTTTATTAAATCAGGTAGATGATGATATTAGAAAGAATCAAAAAAATATTTCTAAAAATGAAATCAAAGACACTTCAAAAGTTAGTTCCTCTAAGACAAATTACAAGAATTATGAGGTTGTTTATATAGATTATTATAAAGACTGGCTCCTAAGAGTTTTTGTTACTATTGACACTACCAGGGTTTATGATAAATCAATTATTCAATCGGTGATTTGTGAAATACAGGCGCATTGTAATTTGAGTAAAAAATCAAATATAACCTTTTTTTCTGAAAAGAAATATGCTAATTATAAACCAACTCTATTTATGGACGAAGACCATATATTACCGACTAAAGAGTATAAGAATTGGTTGAACTATTATTATTTAGCAGAATTTGAATTTGAGACTAATATATATAAAACCTATCTGAGTTGCAGCAAACTTTATAAAAGACAAAAAACGATGATTATAAAATGCAAATAAATTAAAGCCTAAAACAATGCATAAAAATAATAGCCGCGATAGCAGTAAAATCATGATTAGAAGTCAGTCTCAACTTTGTTGCATTTTGCTGGGTTTGAAACCTACAATCGACTACTTTTCTTATTCTAAGTGTTTTGGCGCATTTAGACTAAAAAGTAGAGCTCAAATTATGTTCGTAGTTATTTTAGTAACTGTTTCCTCTTGTAAATCGACACTTGAAACCATTAAGACAAGTAATGATCTGGAATCAAGTATTGGATTTGTTGTTGACTATATAAACAATTGCGTTGACGGAACAAATCAAATTAACGTAGATGAAAAGGCTGAATTTGACCTTAATACTAAGATACTAACAATATACAAAGGTAAATCAGCTGATGACTTTAAACAAAAATGGGAAATACCATTAGCTGAACTTGATCCAACAAGTATAAAACTTGATGATTCTGAATTAAGTGGTAACAAAGTGACTATTTACACGACTGGAAAAAAAAAGAAAATCAAATACTATAAAGATGGGAGTCATATATCAACGGTGGAAGAGAATAATTACTATTTAGGTTACTGTTGGAAGAAAAGTAAAGAAAAAGAATACTTTATTGAGTCTTACAGACGGGCAATAATATTGAGTAAAAGTGAATAAAAACGAACATCAGCAGCATCTTAGAATACATGGGTTAAAAAGTGGTTTCCTCAAGATTTCATCTTTGTGGTTACCTTTGTTGCAGTCAGACAGCAACCGCTATAAAATGCACCGGGTATCTTAGCTGCCAACCGTTACGACCATTAAAAAACAACCACAACTGCCGATGGGATTATTTGACAAAATATTTGGAACAAGCGACAAGATTAAAGTTCAATTTATTGATATTCTTAACGGTAATACCATTGGTGTTTCAGAAATGAAAGCAGAGCAATTGCCGGAAACATTTTCCGTTCCGACAACAATGCATATTCAAGACAATGATTGGAATATAGAAGAAGCAATCCCTGAAAACTCTATTGATTTTATCAGGACAAAAACCCTTGTGTTGAAAATGCGTAAAATAGAGAAAATCAACACAAATGAAATATGGTATAGCTTACCGACAATTTCTAACGAATTTCCACCCACAGTTGCCGGGGCTCCACAAACCGAATTTGATATTCATATTCACGAAGACGATTACCGGCAAAAAGAGTTTTTAAATTTAAATGTACAGCCACGCATTAAAGAAGAACTTATAGGTATCAAAAATATTTGGAAAAATCAAAGTAAGAAAAGTGAAGATTACACACTATTCAAAAACTGTCACGTAAGAAATGTTATTGGAAAACCAAATTTGACAATAAATTTCAAAGAACTCAAATATTTATTAAAATGCAATTCAGTTGGGCACGTAATTATTAATAATGTAACACTTTTAAATGGATTTGCAATAAAAACAGAAAATACAACCTATTTTGGAACGCTAAACATAGACACTGTAACTGAACTTTGCATTTCACAATGGAACGAAAACTCAACAAACGAGATTTTGGAGGTAAATAAAGCATTCAATTTGCTTTTTGTAAATTGGCCTCAATGCAACATAATTAAAAATGATTAACAAAAAACAACAAACACATACAACAGCAATTGGAGCCACCGACAATAAAGCACATGCCGTTGCTATTCAGAGTGACGGAAAAATAGTGCTTGCCGGTTATAGTTACAATGGCACCGACAATAATTTTGCAGTTGCACGTTATAATACAGATGGCAGCCTCGACAATACTTTTGATGCAGATGGAATGGTTACCACTTCTTTTGAATTAAATTCTAATGGTCGGGCTTTTGCTGTAACTGTGCAAGCGGATGGAAAAATTGTTGTGGCAGGATATTATACAAATGTTGATACGGATAGAGATTTTGCCTTGGTTCGTTACAATACAAACGGTAGTTTAGATAATACATTTGGATCCGGTGGAATTATTACCACAGTTATTGACGATGGTGTTGATGAAGCACAATCAGTTGTTATACGAAACGATGGAAAAATTGTGGTGGTAGGATATAGTTTCGATTTCACCACCCGCGTTTTTACTGCAGAACGTTATAATATAGATGGCAGCCTCGACAACGCATTTGATTCGGATGGAATTGTTACAACCTCAATAAATAATAATGATGATGCGGCGTATTCTGCTGCTCTGCAACCCGATGGAAAAATTGTTATTTCAGGATACACAAGTGGGGAAACATACGATTTTGCAATAATTCGGTATAATATTGATGGTAGCCTTGATAATTCCTTTGATAGGGATGGAATCGTTACTACTGACTTTGATGCAAGTTCTGAAATATCCTATGCAATAGCTATCCAAACAGATGGAAAAATTCTTGCGGCAGGCGATTTTGACAATGGAATTGTTTATGATTTTATTTTAGTTCGTTACAAAACAAATGGCACTTTAGACAACACATTCGGTATAGATGGGTATGTTAATACGGAAATGGGTGCTTCGTCGGCCGAAGATGTAGCCACGTGTATTGCATTGCAGTCTGATGGAAAAATTCTGGTAGCAGGTAATACCAATGATGGCTCTGATATGGATTTTGCCATAGCAAGATATAACAGTGAAATTACTTCCGGAATACATTCAACCGCAAATAATTATACAACATTTAACATATTACCAAATCCATTTTCTACAAAAACTGTTTTACAATGGAATTATTCAGCACAAAGCGCAACCCTTTCAATTTATAATTATTTTGGACAGTCTGTAAAAGAAATTAATAATATTTCCGGCGAAACAATTAGTCTTTCCAGAGACAATCTTTCGAGCGGTTTTTATTTTATTCAGTTAATGGAAGGAAATAAAATAATCTTTATCGATAAAATAATAATCACCGACTAGTACACATTGTCACAGGAACAACATTATACTGCATTATTGAGCTCTCCGCTGACAATTTATCGATTGACAATTATGCAGTTTGAAATAAAGGGAATAAGGTGAAAACATCGAGTTTGATGTGAAAATTATTTTTAAAATTTAAGTTTATTAACCCTATTTTTGTAAAAGCAAATGCGTAATATGAATGACCTATTAAATATTAATTGGCATTCCATTTTATTAGGAGAAGAAAACTGGACGTTTCTTTTTCAAGTCATCATCCGCACTACGATCATGTTTACAGTAGTGCTTGTCAGCCTGAGGCTTATTGGCAAGAGGGCAGTTATGCAAGGTGTTTTTGAAGTTGCATTAATAATTGCCTTAGGCTCTGCTGCTGGTGATGCTATGTTTTACAGCAAGGTTGGCCTGTTGCCTGCAATTCTGGTTTTTTCAGTAATAATTATTCTTTATAAGATCATTAATCATTTTATGGCGCAAAACAGCTACTTTGAGCGGTTCCTGCAAGGCCAATTAGTGCATATGATTGAAAATGGTATGTTCAATGTGGAAGCATTAAAAAAAGAAGTATTAGAGATAAATGAAATATTTTCTGATCTGAGGCTTTTAAATGTTTCCCATTGGGGACAAGTAAAAAATGCTTACATAGAGCCATCGGGGTCAATTAGTGTATTCTTTTATCCTGATAACGAAACGCGGTACGGATTGCCGATACTGCCACAAATGCTGCAGCAGCAGATCAGTACCATTACGGAACCAAATCTTTATTCCTGTTCTTTTTGCGGGTTTACAGAATTGTCAGCTACAACAAAAGAATTTATTTGTTTAAGATGCGACAATAAAAAATGTTTATTATCCGCCAAAAATATCAGGAATTAATGAACAAACATTTTTCTTGGTTAGGGTCAGCAATTAACTGATAAAAGCAGACGACTAACAAAAACAAAAAATTATCACAGATATAGTATGACACCGGAAAAAACAATAATGATCTCAAAACGAGTGATTTTAGTCAAAGTCCTTTTTCACAAACTTTCTTTCACGGCACAAAGGCCGATTTAAAAATTGGCGACTTTATTGAAGTTGGAATAAACTCTGACTATGGACAAAGAAAAAAAAAGAAATATATTTATCTGACTGCCACTTTGGATGCCGCTATTTGGGGTGCAGAACTTGCATGGGTAGAAGGGGGCGAAAGAATTTATTTAGTAGAAGCAACCGGATTAATTGAGAATGACCCCAATTTAACAGACAAAAAATTTCCCGGTAATCCAACAATGTCTTACCGCTCCACGTTTCCATTTAAGGTTGTTGGAGAGATTACCAAGTGGCAGGGACACTCACCAGAAAAAGTTAAAGCGATGAACGATGGATTAGCAAAATTAAAAGAGAGGCCATGTCAAAACACAACCCAATGATATTTGCCTCCTTTTATGTCTTTTCAAAACTACCTTCACTGTTGTCCGCAGTAAGGTGCGTGAAGTGTGATTTTTGCAACTTTTTTCCCGAATTACGTAACACTTTCCCCATACAATTATAGTAGTAGCTAAGTGGTTGTGAAAAAATCCAAATTGCAAAATTCTGATAGTCAATTGATTATAACAATTAGATTAAACAATTACGATGCATTGGCCATAAAAAAATTTAATGGCGTAATTTTTTCGCTTATTATTTAAATCAAACAAAAAATGAAAGAAATAATAAATCAAGATGTAGAAAAATTAGTGGCCATGGTAAAGGATGTTCGTACCTGTATGCTTATCACTAACGAAAAAAATAATAAAAATTTATCGGGCAGACCAATGGGTATTAGCAAAATTGATGCCAACGGAACTATGTGGTTTTTTACAAAGGCATCATCATTTAAAGTTGATGAAATAGAGCAAAATAAAAAAGTATCTATAGCCATTACTAATGAAAGCAGTCAAAATTATTTAATGATACACGGCATAGCAACATTGGTAAACGACAAAAACAAAATGAAAGAATTGTGGAATTCCATTATGAAAGCCTGGTTTCCTCTTGGTTTGAAAGACCCAGACATAACACTTATTAAAGTAACCCCCAGCGAAGTAAATTATTGGGACAGCAGTTCAAGTAAAATGGTAGTGTTGTTCAACTTGCTTAAAGCAATAGTTACAGGCAAAGAATATTCTGAAGGCGAACACGGAAAAATTAATTTATAAACAATTAATTTATCAATAAAATGTTTAAATGAAAAATCTAGAAAATAAGATAGCTATTGTTACCGGAGCAGGATCCGGCATTGGGAGAGCGGTTGCAATGCTGTATGCTTCGGAAAAAGCAAAAGTGGTAGTTTGCGACATCGACGAAAAAGGTGGCAACGAAACAGTTTTGCAAATTAATAATATTGGTGGCGATGCAATTTTTATAAAAGCAGATACATCAAAACCCGATGACCATAAGGCTTTAGTTGAACAAACGGTAAAACATTTTGGTGGTTTACATATCGTATGCAACAATGCAGGTATTGGTGGAGAAATTGCTGCTACGGGCGATTATCCAATTGAAAGTTGGGAAAAGGTGATTGGCATCAACCTCTCCGGTGTGTTTTATGGTATGCACTTTCAAATTCCAGCAATGATAAAATCCGGTGGTGGAAGCATCGTAAACATTGCTTCCATTTTAGGAATGGTAGGAACTAAAAATTCTCCTGCTTATGTTGCTGCAAAACATGGTGTAGTGGGGATAACCAAAACGGCTGCTTTAGAATATGCCGATAAAAATATACGCATCAATTCAGTAGGCCCTGGTTATATCGCAACTCCTTTGCTTACTAAAACATTAGATGATGCTACCATGAAAATTTTGGCTACATTACATCCTATAGGTAGGTTAGGCACAGCGGAAGAAGTAGCAGAATTGGTAATCTGGTTAAGTTCTTCCAAATCATCTTTTGTTACGGGTTCATACTATACCATTGATGGAGGTTATACTGCTCAGTAATTTAATTTATACAATAGAACATGAAAGACAACTATCACTTTGTAGCTATTTCCGGGAGTTTAAGAAAAGAATCTTATAACACCAAGGTGTTAAAGGAGGTACAAAAACTTGCACCTGAACATATTCTAATTGAAAATATATCCATAATAGATGTGCCTGTATACAATTTTGATTTGCATGCAAATTTTTATCCTGAACCTGTTGAAAAAATAAGTGCTGCTATCAAAACTGCCGATGCAGTCATTATAGTTACACCTGAATATAATTATTCTATTCCGGGAGTGCTTAAAAATGTAATCGATTTTCTTTCCAAACACCCTACAAAACCATTTGACAAAAAAGCGGTCGGTATAATAAGTGCAAGCCCTAGTTTGTTGGGAGGTGTAAGGGCTCAATATCACTTACGGCAAATATTGGTAGCTGTAAATGCAATGACAATGAATGTGCCTGAAATAGTAATAACTGAGGTGAATTTAAAGTTTGACAAAACCGGAAATTTGACTGATGAAAAGACAGCAAATTTTTTAAAAAAGTTTATCATGTCATTGGCTGAATTTAGCGATGTTTTTACTAAAAAATATATAGCGGAAATGGTTAAATAAAGTAGCCATGCGAAAAAAATTATAATTATTGAATAGCCGTTTGATTCAACTGTAGCAATATCAGTTTTATCATTCAATTAATTATTACTATAAAATTTAAAATAAAGCGCGCTGCTAAAATTTAGGATAATCAGCAGCCCGAATTCAAACAAGACTATTTTAAAAAAGTATATTCAATTAAAAATACATAATAATGAAAATATTAATGATCTTAACTTCGCACAGCGAACTCGGAAATACAGGAAAAAAAACAGGTTTTTGGGTAGAAGAATTTGCAGCACCTTATTATACATTGAAAGATGCTGGAGCTGACATCACCATTGTTTCGCCAAAAGGCGGACAACCTCCCATTGACCCTTCCAGTACTGAACCTGCTAACCAAACAGAAGCTACCCATCGTTTTGATAAGGATGAAGCTTTAAAAGATTTATTGGCAAATACAAAAAAGTTATCGGAAGTATCAGCGGTTGATTTTGATGGTGTATTTTACCCGGGTGGTCATGGCCCATTATGGGACTTAACCAATGATAAAGATTCCATTGAGTTAATTGAAAACTTTTTGGATGATAATAAACCGGTGGCTGCCGTTTGCCATGCATCATCTGTTTTATTGAATGTGATGGACGATGAAGATAAACCATTTTTGAAAGGGAAAAAAGTAACGGGTTTTACAAATACAGAAGAAGAAGCTGTTGGACTAACCAAAGTAGTACCTTTCTTATTGGAAGATGAACTGAAAAACAAGGGTGGTATTTATTCTAAAAAAGAAGATTGGGCTTCGTATGTAATAACAGATGGTTTATTAATTACAGGACAAAACCCTGCATCATCCAAAGCGGCTGCAGAAAAACTATTGGAACTCTTAAAAGAAAAAATAAACCATGAATACGAAACAAATAGTATTGGCATCAAGGCCTAAGGGAACACCCACACTTGATAATTTCCGATTTGAAAATGTAGAGTTGGATGCACTGCAAGAGGATGAAATAGCAGTAGAAGGATTATTTTATTCGGTAGACCCCTACATGCGCGGTAGGATGGATGATGCAAAATCGTATGTAGCTCCTTTTCAAATTGACCAGCCGATAGAAGGTGCAGTTGTAGCAAAAGTAACAGCTACTAAATCGGATAATTTTAAAAAAGGCGATATAGTAATAGGCAGACTTAACTGGAGGCACACTTCAATAACCAATGGAAATGAATTGCATAAAATTGATACCACTGTAGCACCGGCAAGTTATTACTTGGGTATTATGGGTATAACGGGCTTAACTGCATATTTTGGTTTGATAGATATTGGCAAACCCAAAGCAGGAGAAACCGTAGTGGTTTCAGGTGCAGCCGGCGCCGTTGGAATGGTGGTAGGCCAGATTGCTAAAATATATGGCTGCCGAGTTATTGGAATTGCAGGCACCGATGAAAAAGTAAACATGTTAAAAGAAGAATTTGGTTTTGATGAAGTTATCAATTATAAAACCGCTAAAAATATAAAAGAAGCAATTACGCTATGCTGCCCAAAGGGAGTTGATATATATTATGACAATGTGGGCGGAGAAATTTCTGACGCAGTTATTGCTAACATTAATTTTAATGCAAGAATTGTTTTATGTGGACAGATTTCATTCTACAACACGAATGAAGTGCCTATGGGCCCGCGATTGCAGCCTATTCTATTGACTAGAAGTGTATTGATGCAGGGTTTTATTATTGGGAATTATGAAGCTCGTTTTCCCGAGGGAATGAAACAGTTGGTGCAATGGGTAAAGGAAGGTAAATTAAAATCTACTGAAACCATTATTCACGGTTTTGATAAATTACCTGATGCCTTGCTGGGATTATTTAAAGGAGAGAATACGGGGAAGATGATCGTGGAAATATAAATTATTTATTTGCTTACTCTCAGAATATAAAATCTATGGAAAAAAAAATTATACATCAAACAAAATCTCAAATAATTGTAAGAATAATCCTCGGAATCTTTTTGATTTTTACCGGCACCGGTCATCTTACTTTTATGCGAACATCGTTTTTAGCACAAGTGCCTAATTGGGTGCCCATGCAACCGGATATGGTAGTACTTATATCTGGAGTAGTAGAAGTAATTTTAGGTGCTTCATTATTATTTTTATCGAAACAGCGAACTACTGTTGGTTGGATAGTAGCCCTCTTTTTAGTTGCAGTTTTCCCAGGCAATATTGCTCAATTGGTAAATCATGATTATGCTTTTGGTTTAAACTCCGATTTACTTCTCTGGCTACGGTTGCCATTTCAACCGATTCTAATCTCTTTGATATTATGGTGTACAGGTGCATGGGGAGAATGGAGAGATAAAGTAAAATTTAAAAATAAAACGCATGCGTTATAACTTTCATAAAGCAAACACTGAAAAAATAAATTCTTATATAATCAATTCAATTCATCAATAAAAAAAAATAAAATGGAAAATTTAACAACAAACGAAGACATGTTAACCAAGGCAATTGAAAAACAAACAATCAAATTGCCATCAGACACATTTTTATTTGCAGCTATGGGTGCCGCAGCACTTTCTTTAACATTGAAATGCATGGGCAACGATAAAAATGCAACTTTTATAGGGCAGTGGGTAGCCCCTATTTTAATCTTGGGAATTTATAATAAATTAGTAAAGCAAGAGAAAAGCAAATAAAAGAATTGAAAATGCTGGCAGTAATAACCGATAAGAGACTGTTTCGTTCCTTAATATATTTAAGGTTTGCAGGAAGGATATTGAAATTATTTTTAATTTCCTTTTATCGATTTTCTAATTTAAATATTTATTAAAATTAAAAAAGCTGTCCGCACTTACCGTTAAGAGACTGTTTCGTTCCTCTCAAATAGAAAGGTTTGCAGGATGGGAATTGAAATTAATTTCAATTCCCATTTATCGGCTTTTTTTAATTTGAATGTTTATGAAAATAAAATGTGAATCATGCAACATTATTAATAAATCATGTTAAAATTTTAAAACTGATCAAACAGAATTTTTCACCGCAGCGAAAATTCATTCTCTGTATAGATCAAAAATAAAATGGAAAAAGAAATGACAATGACAAACGACATTGTGGCAATTTCCACAACAAATTGTAAAACACTTGCCGCTGCAGCAAAAGCTGCCGGCTTAGTAGAAACTTTGCAAGGTAAAGGACCGTTCACAGTTTTTGCACCTGCTGATTCAGCTTTTGTTGCAATACAAGCAGAGGTGGACAAATTATTGAAAACTGAAAACAAATCAAATCTTTCTAAAATCTTGACTTACCATGTTGTAAGCGGAAAAATGCATGCTGCTGATTTGAAAGACGGACAAGAGTTAACTACTGTAGAAGGTAGTAAACTAAAAATATTGATAAAAGATGGAACGGGAACAGTAGGTAATGCAAAAGTTACAACTGCTGATATTGGAGCATCAAATGGAGTAATTCATGTTATTGACAAAGTGTTATTACCAGAAGATTAATTAAATCTAAAAATTAAAACCTATCTTTGGCGAGGTTTTATCTTATTAAATAAAAATAATGGAAAATTCAACTCCTTTACCATCAACAAGTAAAAACAAAATAGCTAAACTAATTTTAAGTTTAGTTCTTCCTCTTGCAATTGGAGGCGTTTCAGGATATTTAGTTAGAAATGAAATGAATGGAGATTGGTTTAATACATTGGCAAAGCCATCTTTCAACCCTCCAGGTTATTTGTTTGGACCCGTTTGGACAGCGTTGTATATTCTCATGGGAATTTCTATGTTTTTAATTTGGAACACACCCAAAACAGAACTACGACAAAAAGCATTAACAGTTTTTGGCGTTCAGTTATTTTTTAATTTTTGGTGGAGTATTTTATTCTTTTCCTTTCACACAATTTTCTTATCAGTAGTTGACATTTTGGTGATGTGGTTTTTAATTATCTACATGATTACTCTTTTCAAAAAGATAAAACCAATTGCTGCTTATCTTCAAATTCCATATTTCCTTTGGGTAACTTTTGCCTCTGTCCTCAATATTTCCATTTGGTTTTTAAACAGATAGGATATAATTGTGGATAATAAAGAAATTGCACAATTAATAAAAGCGGGTAAAATCTATAAAACTGGAGATTCCGACATTACTGCATTGCAACCTTCCACTTTAGATTTGAACTCGGGGGAGCTAACCTTAATTATGGATCCTTCCGGCTCAGGAAAAACCACTTTACTTTCCTTATTCTGTTGTGTAATTTATCCATCTTCGGGAGAGGTTTTTATTGATAGTGAGAAAATAAATAATTTGAGTGAAAATACACTAGCGCCTATTCGGTTAGAAAAAATTGGGTTTGTATTTCAACAATCCGATTTAATTTAGCAGCACCATTAAGTTCTTTAGACCCAAACGACAAAACTGCCTACATTGAAAAGTATACAAAACATTTAAATGACCCAACAATAAATACGCAAACAATAAAAGTAAATGATGTAATAGCAGGAAGTGTTGCAAAGTTTGTAATAGAAAATGATACTGAAATTACTTATTTGATAGCTAGAAAATTCTGGGGAAAGGGAATTTCCACAACAGCACTGAAGGAATTTTTGAAAATTGAACATATAAGACCAATTTTTGGACGTGTTGCTTTCGACAAATATGGTTCGCAAAAAGTTTTGGAAAAATGGGGTTTTGTGAAAATCGGAATGGATAAAGGATTTGCAAATGTCCGACAGGCAGAAATTGAAGAATTCATTTATAAACATTCTGAGTAACAATGAAACAACAACGAGTCTTATTTTAAAAATGCAAAAAAAGAGTATATAAACTGCGGCTAAATACAATCAGGAACTTACAATACAAAAATCGAACAACAAACATTAAATCGACATGAAAAAAAAATTCATTAATAACTATCCTTTTGTAACCTATACAAAACAAACTTACGACATTAATGAAATGGACACACGCTGCTGGAATTTTTATGAGTGGATGAACACTCGCAGAACAGTTCGCGATTTTTCGGATAAAGTTATTCCTGAAAACATTATTGAAAACATAATTCTTTCCGCTTCTACTGCACCTTCTGGTGCTCACAAACAACCATGGACATTTTGTGTGGTAAAAAATCCTGAAGTAAAAAAGCAAATTCGTTTTGCTGCTGAAAAAGAAGAAAAAGAAAGTTACGAAACCCGGATGACAGAGGAATGGCTCAATGATCTTCTACCCATTGGAACCGACTGGAATAAACCATTTTTAGAAACTGCCCCATATCTTATTGTTGTTTTTAAACGAAGTTATGAGCTGGAAAATAATAATTATAAACATCAAAATTATTATGTAACTGAAAGCTGCGGAATCGCCTGCGGATTTTTACTTACGGCAATTCATGATGCCGGATTGGTGGCTTTAACACATACGCCAAGCCCAATGAATTTTCTCACTAAAATATTAAACCGTCCCGAAAATGAGAAACCTTTTTTGTTGATTCCTGTTGGATATCCTGCAGAAGAATGTTGGGTTCCGGATTTACAAAGGAAAGGTATTTCAGAGATTTGTGTGTGGATTTAGCCCGCGATTCTACCGAAACACATTTTGGAGCAGATGTGCTCACAATAACCTTGGTGTATCACTGATGCGGTAGTTATAAATTAAACACCCCCACTCAATTATGGATGCAAAACTGATTATTTTGAATTAGGAAAGGCAGTTATAGTCTTTTTAGACTATCTTTGGAAAAAAAAATGTCAGAAAAAGGAAAAAAACAATATGGTATCTGGATGGATACACATCATGCAACCGTTACTGGAAGGCAAAATATTGATCAGGGTGATTTCATTATTCTAAATCAGGTGAAGAATAAAGGTACAGATAAAAACTCCAATGAGAATGCAGCTAATAATCAGGAGATTACCTTAACGCACAAATTTTTCAAGGAAATTGTTAGTGTAATACCAAACATGGATGAAGTACATGTTACGGGAACAGGCCAAATTCAGGAACAATTTATTAAGTTTTTAGCCGATACCCCGCAATATAAAAATGCTGCGACAAGCCAAAGCACTTCTAATAAAATGAGCGACGAACAATTGGTAAGTTTAATTAGTAAGCATTTTAATTAAATCAACAAGAAATGACAAGAAATCCAATCATGAATCTTGGATTTCTTGTCATTTTAACTCGTCTGTAATATTTATTGATTACATAAGTAAATTTAATTTTATTGATACGCCTTCCTGTTATCTCAAATAATTAACTATTATGAAAATGAATGAAGATTCGCTGAATGAAAGTTTTGGAACATTATCAGAAACTATAAATGAGTTAATCAAATTGGGTTATACACACGACTTTAATATTCAGGAAGAATGTCTGGTATGCAATCAATTGAATTTCACCTTATCCCCTAACGATTTTCAAATTGATAAAGTGTATCGTTTTGAAGGTGCGTCGAATCCGGCTGATCAATCCATACTTTATGCAATTTCTTCGCCAGGATTAAAAATTAAAGGCACCTTGGTAAATGGTTATGGAATTTCCGCTGACGAAACATCTTCAAAATTGATAGAAAAATTACAAACAAATACAACTATTATACTTATGGAAAATAAATCTAATGATGCAACACCACAGCGTCCGGAAGGGAATCGAATTTTAAATGCCCCACTCGTTGAAATGGACCTATTTAAGTTTATTAACCAACTAAAGAATGAAACCACGTGGAAAGAAAGCGACCGTAATTCTGTTACAATTTTCAAATCAGAAACAATGAGAATTGTACTTTTGGGACTGCACGAAAATGCAGAGTTAACTAAGCACAAGGCCGACGGAGTTATAAGTGTTCAGGTGTTGGAAGGAAAAATAAATTTTATTACAGACCAGCAAAGTGCCATTTTAGAAAAAGGAAATATGATTGCGTTACAAGAAAACATTATGCATAGTGTGATTGCAATAACAGAAAGTTTTTTCCTACTAACGCTTTCGATGAGTAACAAATAATTAGCGGACTTTTTTAATTAATAATTTTTTTTTCCACGAAGTCACTAAGGAAACAAAGTATTATAATAATTGCCTTATTATTATTATTTTTCATTTTCCCCTTTGTGCTCTACGTGCCTTAGTAGGAAACTATTTTTTTTTTCACGAATACACTAAGAAACAAACCTTTTTACTAATCGCCATATAACGTTTTTTTTATTTTCCTCCTTGTGCTCAACGTGCCTTAGTGGGGAACCATTTTTTTCCCCACAAGACGCAAATTGAGCGAAGTATTCACGAAGCTTTTTTTTATTTATCTACAGCATTAATTACTGACATATCCATTGATGTAATTTCTTTAACGTATTGCCCGAATATTTTTACTCCCCCATACGCAGAGTTGCCCCGGCTAGTTAATTCTTGGAGTGCTGAACGCTGTTAATACATTCCGGGATTTGCGAGTTATCAGTGGTAAGTATTATTCCCCCCCCTCCTCGCACAGTTGTTCGAGTTTACGCAAATCATCCAATTTCCACTGATCACTAGGCTTGTCGTGAAGGCGCATGAGATATTGAATGTATTCTTTGATAATATCCTTATTGGAAGCGGGAAGAAAATATTTGTCCGTAATTTCTAAATCGATTTTTTGCAAATAATTTTTTATTTCTCGATCACTGAATGCGAGTCCTTTGTTGTAAGGATTTAAATAAAATAAAATTTCTTCTTTATTATTTTCAACATCCTCAAAATCGGTGATATAATCCTTGGTGCGCACAAGAATAAAATGTGTATTTAATCGCACTCCATAAACCGGAAGATCTAATTGCTGACATAATACCAAATACAATAATCCGATGGAAAAATGATTTCCCTTAAATGCATCCAGCACATTATTGAGATACATATAACGCAATTCGTCGTCGTTATTTTGTAAGCCAACAAATTGATAATGAGAAAAGATTGCCTGGTTCACCACATTCATTTGTTCCAGTGGAGATAAATAAGAATTAATCCCTATCCAGATATCTTTTTGAATCCGCGAAATCGTTTTTAATAATTGTTCTTCATCCAACTCGGCATACTGATGGCGGGTAACTATAATAATACCTTTTAAAAGATCATTACTTTCAAATTCCACCCACTGCTCAAAATCTTTTTCTACTTCCGAAAATTGAATTTTATGAATGATCTCTTCTATCCTCTCCTGCATTACCGGGTTCGGAATGGAAGTATAAGCATCTTCCAGCTTATCAATCACCACCGGCCCAAGCGACAATAATTTTTCCGCCACATGATCGAACACTTCGGGATCGTTATCGTCGAGTAATGAAATTAATGCTGCTATTTCGTTGCTATTGCTCAAGGTTGCGCTGTCGTTTTTTTGGAAATTGTATTTATTTGAAACTTAATGCCTGTCACTAAGTATTTTTTTCATGACTCGTGAGTTTTAATCCTACTCGGATCATATCTCATTACTCATTACTCATATCTCATTACTCATATCTCATTACTCATATCTCATTACTCATATCTCATTACTCATATCTCATTACTCATATCTCATTACTCATATCTCATTACTCATTACTCATTACTCATTACTCATTACTCATATCTCATTACTCATTACTCATTACTCATATCTCATTACTCATATCTCATTACTCATTACTCATATCTCATTACTCATTACTCATATCTCATTACTCATTACTCATATCTCATTACTCATTACTCATATCTCATTACTCATTACTCATATCTCATTACTCATATCTCATTACTCACTCCCCCCCCCTCTCACGCTTTTTTCTTCCCAAACTTACGTTTTCCCTTAACAGATGGATCTGTGTTTTTAATAATATCCAACACATCATCCAAGGTTAGATCTTTTGCTACTTTATCCTTCGGAATTTTATAATTTTCTTTTCCCTTTTTAATATATGCTCCGTATAAACCATTTAATACCTGAATTTCGTGTTCCGGAAAATCGTGTATCAGTTTATTTTTATCCTTCAGATCTTTCTCATCAATTAAAACAATTGATTCTTCTAAGGTAATTGCAGCAGCTTCGGTTCCCTTTGGTATGGAATAAAACTTTTTATTGTTGCGCACATAAGGACCAAATCTTCCAATTCCCACTACCACATCATCCTCTCTGTATGTTCCAATTGTTTTTGGTAATTCAAATAACTTCACTGCTTCCTCTAAAGTAAGATCGGCAAGATTTTGCGTTTTTAATAACCCTGCAAATTTTGGTTTTTTTGCATCCGGATTTTTCTTTGCCTCTTTCGGATCCAGCGTTTCACCCATCACAACCATTGCACCATATTTTCCCATCATTGCTTTTATAGGTTCGTTTGTAGTAGGATGTATTCCCAATAAACGTTCACCGGTAACTTTTTGTGCCGTTTGTGCGGTAATTTTCATGTGTTCGTGAAATGGCACATAAAATTCATCAATCATTTTGCGCCACTCCACTTTGCCTACTGCAATTTCGTCAAATTTATTTTCAACACTTGCCGTAAAATTATAATCCAATATCTGCGGAAAATTTGTAGTCAAAAACTCTGTAACTAAAACACCAAGGTCAGTAGGAAATAATTTCATCCTTTCCGTTCCGTACGTCTCCGATAATATTTTTTTCTCTACTTTTTTATCTTTTAAAACATACTGAATAAATTGTCGCTCCACTCCTTCTTTATCTTGTTTTACAACATATTCTCTTTTTTGCACGGTGGATATTGTTGGTGCATACGTGGAAGGTCGTCCTATTCCCAACTCTTCTAATTTCTTAACCAAACTTGCTTCTGTATATCTTGCAGAAGGTTTTGAAAATTTTTGTATTCCGAACATTTCAATTAAAGAAAGATCTTGTCCTTTTTTTAATGGAGGCAACAACGTTGCATCATCATCCTTCACATCTTCCAATGCTTCGGTATATACCTTTAAAAATCCGTCAAATTTTATAATTTCTCCTTTCGCAACTAAATTTTCTTTGCGGGAGGAAATAGATATATCTACAATTGTTTTTTCCAGTTCTGCATCTGCCATTTGCGATGCCATCGTGCGTTTCCAGATAAGTTTATACAAACGTTTTTCATCAAAATCCATGTCCACCTCATGATTTTCCATATAGGTAGGACGAATGGCCTCATGTGCTTCCTGTGCTCCTGATGATTTTGTTTTAAACTGACGTGGATTGTGATATTTTTCGCCATAATTTTTTATGATCTCCGCCTTTGCAGCATCTAATGCAGTATCACTTAAATTCACGGAATCCGTTCTCATATAAGTGATATGTCCTTCCTCATATAATTTTTGTGCAATTACCATGGTACGGGAAACTGAAAATCCCATTTTCGTACTTGCTTCCTGTTGCAATGTGGAAGTAGTAAATGGCGCAGATGGCGTTCTTTTGGCGGGTTTAATTGCAATATCTGCAACTTTAAAATCAGCACCAATACAATCCTTTAAAAAGGAATCCACATTTTCTTCCTTTTCAAATTTTTCGGGCAATTCTGCTTTTAAATGATATTCTTTTCCTGCTTCATCCCTAACAATAAAATTAGCCGTTATTTTATAATGCGAAACCGCACCGAAAGCACTTATTTCCTGCTCGCGTTCTACAATTAATCGCACCGCAACACTTTGTACTCTTCCGGCAGAAAGTGATGTTTTCATATTTATTTTTCTCCACAACAACGGAGAAAGCTCAAAACCCACAATTCTGTCTAAAATTCTTCTCGCCTGCTGCGCATCCACCAGATTAATATCAATATTTCTTGGTTTTTTAACGGCCGCTTCAATTGCTTTTTTGGTAATCTCATGGAATACAATACGTTTTGCAATTTTTGAATCCAATCCTAAAACCTCGCTCAAATGCCACGAAATTGCTTCTCCTTCCCGGTCCTCATCCGTCGCTAATAATATTTCATCCGCACCCTTTGCCAATTTCTTCAATTCCTTTACCAGCGCTTCTTTGTCGGGCGAAACAATGTATTTTGGTTCATAATTATTTTCAAAATCAATCCCGAAATTTGTTTTCTCCAGATCGCGAATATGCCCAAAACAGGACCTTACCACATAATCCTTCCCCAAAAACTTTTCGATGGTTTTTGCCTTTGCAGGTGACTCCACGATCATCAGATTTTTTACCATTTCAATACTTTAGTTGGGTGCAAAGATAAATTTATCGCTAACATACAAGCATTGCGCCCCATTTTTTTATCCCCAGCTTATAAACCTTTACCAATCAACTTTTGTTCTCGAGGCAGTAACTTTGACCTGAAAATGATAAATATGGAACTTACTGTAACCAATATATTGAATGCCCTGCGCAATGTGGATGATCCGGATCTGAAGAAAGATATAGTAACCCTTGGCATGGTAAAGGATGTGGCCGTAGAAGGCAAGAACGTGACCTTTACGGTGGAACTCACCACTCCTGCTTGCCCTATGAAGGAGGAAATTAAACATGCCTGTATAACAGCAGTGAAGCATTTGGTGGACAAGGAGGCAATTGTTGATATCAATATGACCTCCAGAGTATCTTCCGTTAGAAATAGCAATGATCTTTTATTACCCGGTGTGAAGAACATTATTGCCGTTTGCTCGGGAAAAGGAGGTGTAGGAAAATCAACAGTTGCGGTAAATCTTGCCCTTGGTTTAGCCAAAACCGGCGCAAAAGTGGGTTTAATGGATGCAGATATCTATGGACCTTCCGTTCCCCTCATGCTAAACCTCAGCAAGGCCAAACCCAAGGTAATTGATCAAAACGGTAAGGCTATGATGATTCCGTTGGAGCAATATGGCATAAAATCGCTTTCCATAGGGTATTTAGTGGATCCTGAACAGGCAGTGGTATGGCGCGGACCAATGGTGAGCAGCGCTTTAAAACAATTTGTAACCGATTGTATTTGGGGGGATTTAGATTATCTTATCATTGATATGCCTCCGGGAACAGGAGATATTCATCTAACATTGGTGCAAACTGTGCCTGTTACGGGTGCAATTATTGTCACCACACCGCAGGAAGTTGCGTTGGCAGATGCCCGGAAAGCTGCCGGAATGTTCAAAATTTCAAATATTAATGTGCCGATAATAGGTGTTGTGGAGAATATGGCCTATTTCACCCCTGCTGAACTGCCTGAAAATAAATATTATATTTTTGGTAAAGGGGGAGGAACAACTTTAGCGAGAGAATTAATGGTTCCGCTACTTGGTCAAATTCCTTTAGTGCAGGGTATTCGCGAGGGCGGCGACAGTGGAAAACCATTTATGTTGCGCGATGATGATGTTATTACTTCCAATGCTTTTGAGGAAGTAATTAATAATACCGCGCGATTTATTTCCATCAGAAATGATGAAAAGGTTGCAACGAAAGTTGTAGAGATGATTCGATGATGATTTTAATCCGTAACTTTGCATTATATAATTAAGTATGTCGATTAGTAAAGAAATATATTCACAGGTAGAAACATCGCTAGATACCATTCGTCCCTATCTCAATAAAGACGGTGGTGATATTGAAGTGGTTGAAATAACAGATGATATGATAGTGCGCGTAAAACTGCTCGGAGCCTGCGAAAGTTGCCCAATGAGTTTTATGACGATGAAGGCAGGAGTTGAACAAAGTATCAGAAATGCCATTCCTGCTATAAAGGGAATTGAAACGGTGGCTTAATAATTTCCGGAACTACATGAACAAACAAGAGATCCTCCAACAGATCAAAACCAAAAGGTCTTATCTCTGCGTTGGATTGGATACGGATATTGAAAAAATTCCGACACATTTAAAACATTACAACGATCCTGTTTTCGAATTCAATAAACAAATTATTGATGTTACCCGCGATTTGTGTATTGCCTACAAACCGAATATCGCTTTTTATGAAGCAAGCGGAAGTAAGGGCTGGGAAAGTTTAGAAAAAACAATCAACTATATCGGCACAGAACATTTTACCATTGCAGATGCAAAACGCGGAGATATTGGAAATACTTCGTCGCGCTATGCAGAGGCTTTTTTTAAAACCATGCCTTTTGATGCAATAACTGTTGCTCCATATATGGGAAAAGATTCTGTTCTTCCCTTTCTGCAATTTGAAAATAAATGGGTGATATTATTGGTGTTAACATCCAATTCGGGAAGCGCAGATTTCCAATTAATGCAGGAGAACGGCGAACAATTATTTGAGCGGGTAATTCGCACCGCAAATACCTGGGGAGATACAAATAATTTAATGTTCGTAGTTGGAGCAACGCATCCGGAATATTTTAACCGAATCAGAAAAATTGCACCGGATAATTTTTTATTAGTGCCGGGAGTTGGCGCGCAAGGTGGTGATCTACAAGCCATTTCACGCAACGGAATGAACGCAGAATGCGGGCTCATCGTTAATTCTACACGAGATATTATATACGCCTCCAAGGGCGAAGACTTCGCAGAAAAAGCAAGAGAAAAAGCATTGTTAATGCAAAAAGAAATGCAAATTCTTTTGGAAGAAAAAAATATTATTTAAATTGCGGTCATTATCCTGAAAAAGGAAACAGTTGAATAATATTTGATCTGGAATTAATTACCGTTTTTTTTATTCTTTTACACCCTGAATAGAAAATCTGTCGTGTATTTTCAGGCTAGAAAAAATTACAATTGATTTTCTTATTCAGGGTTGTCCTTAAAAACTCTTTATGAACGAAGCATTTATCCAGTATATCTGGAAGATGAAGTTGTTCAATACCTCGGACTTAAAAACAACCGATGGTGAACCACTTCTTATTATTCACTCCGGTGAACACAATTTCCACTCGGGTCCCGATTTTACAAATGCGCGAATAAAACTCGGAGATACAATCTGGGCCGGCAATGTAGAGATACATATTCGCTCCTGCGATTGGAAAATTCACAAACATGTTTCAGACCGCGCGTACGACAATGTGATATTACACGTTGTATTTGAACATGATGATACGGAAAATAAATTACCTACCTTAATTCTTAAAGACAGAATTGATGTTAAATTAATTTCGTTATATAATTTCATGATGCAAACCAGTGCATGGATTCCCTGTGAAAAAAATATTCGATTTACTGATGAGATCATCATTAAAAATCAGCTCAACCGTTTACTCACTGAACGCATAGAAAAAAAGGCATTAAATTTTGAGCAGCGATTATTATTAAATACAAACGATTGGGAAGAAACCTGTTATCAATTAATTGCCAGAAATCTCGGCACCAATGTAAATGCAGAACCCTTCGAACGCGTAGCCAGAAGTCTGCCCTATAAAACCATTTTAAAACATATAAATAATCCCATGCAAGTAGAGGCTTTGTTATTTGGACAAGCAGGGTTTTTGGAAGGAAATTTCAGAGAATTATATCCAAACCAATTGCAATCGGAATATCAATTCTTAAAAAAGAAATATCAACTGGAAGGAATTCGTCCCCTCGAATGGAAATTTCTGCGCATGCGACCGGCTAATTTTCCGACGATAAGAATGAGTCAGTTTGCAAATTTTGTAGCAGCAAAAGAAAAAATATTTTCTGCCATACTCGAATTAAATGATATCAAAAAAATAAAAAAATTATTTGAAGTTAATGCAGGTGATTATTGGAAAGAACATTATCATTTTAAAAAAGCAGTCCCAATAAAATCTTCGGCATTGGGAGCGGATATGATTAATTTAATCTTGATAAATACCATCTCCCCTCTCCTTTTTTTATATGGCCAAAAAACGGGAGAGTTACAATATATCACCAGAGCAATAGACCTTTTAGAAAATCTGGAACCGGAGCACAATAATATTATCCACAAGTGGGAATCCCTCGGTCTAAAGCCCAAAAATGCCGCCGAAAGCCAGGCTTTGTTGGAATTAAAGAAAAATTATTGTGAAAATAAACGCTGTTTGGAATGTGCAATTGGTCACAAAATTTTGAAATCTGAGAAAAATTGATAAATTTTGTAAGCAGAAATGTTATACAGGTTTAAACATCTTATTGAAACTGGCGCTTTTGGCGTTTGCTCCTGGCTGGGGGAAAAAATGGGTATAGCTTCCAGTCGGGTAAGACTGTTTTTCGTATACGTTACCTTCCTCACATTTGCTTCTCCTGTAATTATTTATATGATCCTCGCCTTTTGGATCAATATGAAAAATTATGTCAGAGATAAGATCGATCCGGTAAGAGACCTCTAACGATTCCTATCAACAACTTTGACAAAAATAAATTAGCCCCGAACCTATCTTCATTTAACAACCAAAACATTGGCTCGGCTTTTTATTCGTGCATTCGTGGCTACCCCTTTTTAAAATGATACGGATAAAAAATTGACTCCAACCCTATCTGCATTTAACAACCAAACCAAACTTCGGCTGTTTACTCGTGCATTCGTGGCTACCCCTTTTTAAAATGATACGGATAAAAAAAATAGCCATATCCCTACCTCCATTTAACAACCCAAACCTCAGTTCGGCTGTTTATTCGTGCATTCGTGGCTACCCCTTTTAAAATACTACGGATAAAAAAATTAGCTCCAACCCTATCTGCATTTAACAACCAAACCAAACTTCGGCTGTTTATTCGTGCATTCGTGGCTACCCCTTTTTAAAATACTACGGATAAAAAAATTAGCTCCAACCCTATCTCCATTTAACAACCTAAACAAACTTCGGCTGTTTATTCGTGCATTCGTGGCTACCCTTTTTTTACCAGACTACGGACAAAAAATTAACCACCATTCCGACTGCATTTAACAACCAAAACCTCAGCTCGGCTGTTTATTCGTGCATTCGTGGCCACCCCTTTTTAAAATGCTACGGATAAAAAATTAGCTCCAACCCTATCTCCATTTAACAACCTAAACATTAACTCGGCTGTTTATTCGTGCATTCGTGGCTACCCCTTTTTAAAATACTACGGATAAAAAATTAGCTCCAACCCTATCTTCATTTAACAACCAAAACAAACTTCGGCTGTTTATTCGTGCATTCGTGGCTACCCCTTTTTAAAATACTACGGATAAAAAAATTGACTCCAACCCTATCTTCATTTAACAACCAAAACAAACTTCGGCTGTTTATTCGTGCATTCGTGGCTACCCCTTTTTAAAATACTACGGATAAAAAATTAGCTCCAACCCTATCTTCATTTAACAACCAAAACAAACTTCGGCTGTTTATTCGTGCATTCGTGGCT
>Ga0163149_10001447_pt1 | contig 30480 bp, 16 predicted proteins | sample OliLakLV19MP5G1_FD_148604 | JGI IMG/M metagenome (GOLD analysis project Ga0163149, IMG submission 148604) | Freshwater microbial mat bacterial communities from Lake Vanda, McMurdo Dry Valleys, Antarctica - Oligotrophic Lake LV.19.MP5.G1 | ecosystem: Environmental > Aquatic > Freshwater > Lake >... | reverse complement strand
GCTCCGCGGCGAGAGAAGTCGATTTCAGTTATTTGGCGACACAGGTAAGGACAAATGAACCCAAAAAGGGTTGCACAAAGAACTCATAAAGTAGGATCTAAAACGAATCTTCCCTTGTCCTCTCAGTGAATACTGCAAGCCGTATGGAATCGACGGGGTCGAAAGGAAGAATCCAAATGTCACAGGAAACTGCCGATATTTTGGTCGAAATGGGAAAGAAGCATTTGGTCCGTCAGCGGGAGGACAAAATTGTTGCAAAGGGTAAAGGAGAATTAACTACTTTTTGGGTCGCACTGGGGGCAGAACCTGATGAGGATGTTGTGGAGGGAGACGAGGACGAATCCGAAGAAATTCCCGGGCCTATTAATTTGTCCAGGAATGTATCCACGGACTCCATCATGGAAGGCCGTAACGAGGACGAAAGTGACGAATCCGAAGAGGAGGTTGTGGAGGTGATGGAGGAGGAGGGAAACAGCCCCAGAAAAGCTCCCAGCAGCCGAAAAATGCCCAACGCTACTACCCCCTCACGCGCTCGAGCGTGTCCGACTGGAAGAAGGAGGCCTCCTGCCGTGTCTATGTCAGGATATGCTGGTATTATGAGCCCAAAACAAAAGAAGGTTACAAAGGAATCTCGTTTAGTCGACTGGAATGTCGAAGTTCTATCCAAATTGTTGAAACACGTGATTACCAGGCGCCAAGCTTTGGGACTAAACTCACCACCCGATGGAGAAGTGCGTTTGGATCGTTCCGAGGGGCAAACTGTTTTAGAGGAGGTTCGAGAAATCATCACCTTGCCACAGTTTGTCGCAACTGCCGCCAAAAAGCAGGACGACCCCGAAAAGACTGAGCTGGACTCCGAATTGAAGAAGCAGCTCCACGAATACGTTACGACCCTGGCGTCCTTTTACCGGTGAGAGCCGGGGATGGTATGCTGTTCTTGTATCACATTTTTGTTTGGCGGAATACCTCATAATTTTTTCCCGATCGGCTTTGTTTTCTTTTTCAACAGTGACAATCCATTTCACAATGTAGGTGACCGATTCGCCGTCGAATGTCTTGGCCACGTATCCCTGCTTCCTCTCAACGGCCGAATCACCCGTTCTTCTTACTAACTGCTTTGTCCGCTCCCAAACGCAGTACGAACACGCCAGCCACGTCACCATGTCTGTTGTAAAGTTGCTTGCAAGAATCGTCGCTCCGAAAGTGATGGACTTCAATAAAATGACATCCGAGGAGAAGATGGCATCCGAGTTGCACGATCATACGGTGAGCAATGGCCATCCACGTTCAAATAACCTGCTGACTGGTATTGTATCATGTTCTGGCGCACCCAATTCGAATTTTACTCACCGTGTTCCAATTCTTTCTTTTCCAGTACGGCATTACAAGTGATCCTTTAACTCAATTCGCTGTTGTGTTATCAGCTGTGATCCACGGTTAGTATTTTCGCTCTTTCGGCCAAATGTTATTCTGTTCTTGGACCTCACCTCTCTTCATACATTTTTGTTTTGTGCCGCTGACCCAACGAACAGATGTGGACCACACTGGTGTGCCAAATGCTCAGCTTGTCAAAGAGAATGCCAAAGTTGCTTCGCTTTACAAGAATAAATCAGTAGCAGAACAAAATTCCCTTGGTACGTACCGGACAAGCACAGATGGGCACTTGTGAGACGTTTCCAATAGCGTACTTTACTAACGCCAGCCCACATCGTAACATACATATATAGATCTGTCATGGAACCTTTTGATGGAGCCACAGTTCAAAGAACTCAGAAACGCAATCTACTGTAACGACGACGAATTGACAAGGTTCCGCTCTCTTTTGGTGAACAGCGTAATGGCCACAGACATTGTCGACAAGGAGTTGAAGCAGGTAATTTACTTTGTTTGACCGAATCTTGAAAATTTTGGGCACGATGGAAAGCCACGCATCCTGTGGAGTTAATAATAATCATGCACACAGATACGACAAATAATACGGTGGCGAAATCACGCATGTTGTGGCTGAATCATGAATGTTGATTTTTTTTGTCCTCATTGAATACTTTTATCATTTCCTCGACTTCGCAGCTAAGAAACAATCGATGGGACAAGGCATTTAGCGGCGAGCGCCCTGAAACAGAAGACGAAGTTCATGCTGCAGTGAATAGGAAAGCCACCATCGTTTTGGAGCACTTGGTAGGTGCTGCTAAATGGGGCTTTGCGATGAATCGTGTGTTGTGGTGGCGGCTCAGTCCTTGCTCACCTTTTACTCTTGTTCTTTTCCCAACGTTGCAGATTCAAGCATCAGGTAACTAGCGTCACCCCTTCTTGATTTTTCAGCACGAAACAAAATGATAGCCTCCACAATGCTGACCTTTTTTTGTTTGCATCGCTCGCTCCTCGGTACTCGTTTTTAGACGTTTCGCACACTATGCAGGTAAATACGTTTTTGGCTTGATCCAATAGTGAAAAGTTTTTTTTTTGCTGTTCTTACCCTTCCTGTTACCCAATCCCTCGACTTCACAGCACTGGCATGTCTACAGAAAGTGGAATGAGCGCTTATTTTTTGAAATGTTCAACGCGTATAGAACGGGTAGAGCTGAAAAGGACCCATCAGAAAGCTGGTACCAGGGCGAGATTGGATTTTTCGACTTCTACAGTAAGTGGCAACCAGTATGATTTCCACTTCTGCATCGCGTAGCAGCCCCGTTCTCATCCACTTTATCACGAATTGAATTGGCAGTCATCCCACTTGCCAAAAAACTCAAAGACTGTGGCGTATTTGGGGTCTCCAGGTAGGCCCAGCAGGCGAAAGTGTTTGACTGAAATGATACGAAGTTAGCGGAATTGTATTAATCACGAGTGCTCTTTTTGTCTGTTTTTTGGCAGTGACGAATACTTGAACTATGCCGTAAAGAACCGAGAAGAATGGGCGCGCAGGGGGGAAGCAGTGACGGCTGAAATGGTTGCGAAGGCTCGTGACAAGGATTTGGCTCGACTGGAAAAGCAGGCTTCCATGAGGAGCCCTCTGATAAGAGAGATGAAATCTGCTGTCAAGAGCGTCCGTAGCAGCGCGCACGGCAGGACTAACATGTACAAACAACCATCCTTCCGACATTTAACTGTCGAACCGGAAGTTGCCGAGTCAATTGCTCCTCAACCAGGTTTTGGTCGCCAGCCTCCAAGCCGTGGTGGCAGAAGACCGAACCACGCGATAAGTATTGGAACGGCCGAGCGAGAGGCAATGCGGAATTTTCGGAAGGTTCAGCCGACGGGATCAGGCACGGGGCTGCGCACTGGAGGGCTTGTGCCGCTAGCCTCGCACGGTGCGCCCAAGCATGTGCCTGCACCAGGGGTGCCTGAGCCAGCTGCAACATCCAACAATCGACCAGAACCGTCTGGGATGAAGAAACCAGTGAGGAAAACCAGCATGACAATGGTTACAGTGGAGGAAGACTGAGCGTGGTGAAGAAGATCCTCGCGATGTAGGTTTTGACAGGATACTGCGGTACCGGCGGTTTCGAAGGGTTCCTTTTTTGACCTTCCGCGCCCCGTCCTGCGCCAGCTGCCTGGTTCTGCAGACCAAATACACGTACAATGTGCCAACCAATGATTTGTCTCATCTCTCAAATGCTACCAACCGTTTTCCTTTGCTGCTGAGGACATTATGAAACGACAAAATGGGCAAAAAAGGAGTTGCTGAACTAGTTACTGTACCAAGCGGCAGGATGTTGTGGTTGCCATTTGTTTGCCCAACTTTTGACGTCCTTGAAACTCTTGCAGCTGCATACAAGAATCCTGCGTCTCCAATGACACCCAAAATTTAGGCTGCCAGCTTGGTTGGCCGAAATAATACCCCGCTGCAAACTATTATTTCCGCAAAAAGAGGGCCGTAAAAGCCATTCGCACCAATTAGCGTACTGCCTAACTATGGATTAGGATATCATATTTTTGTAGAGCTTGTTGGCTACTATCCTGGTACTAGTACCATGGCCGACAGAGACTTGACTCAAAGATACTGGCAAATATCAATTTTGGTGTATAGTGATAACCCTTCTGTACTACTAGCTAGCTAGTAGCTAGCTAGCTAGCCAGAAGAATAGGGGCAGGTAGTCCTACCCTACTTCAAGTGCTAGCTAGCTAGCTAGTAATTAGATGCAGCCAGTTGCACGCGCAACCGCGCAAGGCTTCTGCGTCTACCGGTAGAAGCAAGGGGGCAGTTGCCGACGATGTTTGGGAGGAAACGAGTAGAAACGAGCGTAATGTTCCTCCGGAAGAACGCAAGCCTCAGCTTCCTTGGGGCAATTGTTTGCTTTAGGGCAATAGAGGTCGGCGTTGGTTCTGCATAAAGAAGGCTGTCCTACTGTGTAACCGGTAACATCAACGAAGTCCCCTTCTTGAGCCATCTCCACGCCATAAGCAAAGCGGCCCCTGTTTATCGAACTGGCAACAACGTTCCTTATCTCTTTATCTTTTCTGGCGGAACCAAAAAAGCGAAGGAATTTGGGACACAAAATCAACAGCAGATAGAGAGTGTTTGATAAAAATTGCACGAACACCTTCTCGTTTTCTTTTCAGGATGGTTCTTTTTTCGTCTTTTCGAAGATGACGTGCGTTGTTCAATGGTCAAGAATTAAAGGCCTCAATGCTAGCGTCTTAAAATTTGCAGAATAGAAGTAGCTAATGATTTAAGAACCTAGTTTAGAAGTTCTTTTCTTTGAGGCGTTGGTTTTATGATAATTACAGTCCAGGTCATAGGCAATATCTTTTTGTCCGTAAATGTTCGTAATTATACTTATTGATCATCACTGTTGATGAACTGTAGATAGAGTACTCCTATTCCCTGCAATCCCAGTTCAAGTCAAAGTCTTTTCGAAATTCCCCTAACCACTCTGCGCTTTTCAGCTTGTTTCTGTGAAATCAGTTGCCTTGGGCGGTCACCACCTAACAACAGTGACCACACTGGCTTCTTCAAAGACGAGCTGGTAGATACTAGCTAGCTAAGATAGTGGTGACCAGCTTGCTTTTTCTAATCCTTTTGTTACCCAGGCGCCTTGGTCTTATCTTCTCATAAATTTTCCAAGACCTCTAATACCGGTACATCAACGCCCTTACAATCACGAGAAGGACACAAGACAAACGAAGCCCACAGGCAGAAAAAAAAAAGCCCGCCATGACCAAGCCTTCCGACGAATCCAACTATGCCAGCGCCAACGCCAATGGCCATGGCACCCGCCGCCATACAAGAAATAACCGAGACGAAGGAAGAAGTCTTTCCATGTTAGAGGTGGCAAGGAGCCGACAATCGCAAGAGGATGCCCCGTTGTCTTCATCCTCGTCTTCGTCCTCCTCGCTGGCAGCAGCAGCAGCAGGGGAGTATCAAGGATCAACAAGAAGTCCTACACCTCCACAGGAGGAAATGGACCCACGCAGACGTGCTGAGCTGTCCCGGCAATTCCTGTTGACGATCCTTCGAAATGTGTTAGAGATTGTCGATGATGATATGGAAGAGTTTTGACTTGAAGAGTCTTTGCAAGTCTATTCGAGTCAGATGCCGAAGGACGAGGAAAGCTGCTACTCCTGCTGCTACTACAAATACAAAACTTTACATGTCCAGGGACTTTGCTGCTGCTACATACCATTCCTATATATATTAATCTGTTCGATCACGTACCAAGACAAAACAACACACGAGTCGGGACGTCGCCTTGAAGTGGTTTTCAATACATATATATTACATATCGAACTAAAATGAATTCATTCTCTCAAGTCTATCAAAACAAGTGAACGAATACACTGCATACCAGCATCATTCCTGAGCAAATTAATTATCATCAACTGTCGAAAGGCTTCGACTAGCTAGAGACGACTTATTCCTTGTCTTTCTTTTTGCACTACTTCTCAACTTCTGTTTCATGAAAGCTGTTGTTCGTACTGTACGTAACGCAGCTGAACTTCGTGTCCAAACGAAACTGACTGCAAGCTCCTCTCCCGCCACGTACTATACTGTACGCGTCTGACCGTGTTTCTTGGGTCCCAAGCAAGGGACCTTCAACAAAATGCCCGAGGGCTTTTTCCAACCGTCCTGATACACGTCTTGCCTAGAAGCTAGTCTAGTCGGGAGTTTTTTTTGTCGCCACGATGAATTCAGTCTGTGGTAGTCAGCCATCCACCACCTCGGCGAACCCAAAATGATATCTACATCCCGTTGTTTGGTTTCTCAGCGGGTGCTTCAAATATGGTGCACACGCCTTCCACACGGACTGATGCCATTTGAGTACACACTGAAACCTTTCACTACAGTAGCACTATAGTGAACTGGCTCCGTCGGGTCTCATCATGCGTGCAGGTTTTGTTGCTACCCCTGCTGTGCCATCTTGCAACCCTGCTATGCAGGCACGCGGTGTCCTCTTTCTTTGTGGCTCTTCAAACGCTGGCAGTGCCGTTGACAGTCGTGCCGTTGAGCCACATGAAAGGGTCTCCGATAAGTAGACGAGGATAAAACTTTGAGCCATTCACCATCATCTAGTAGAGTAGTGCTGTCGTTGTCTGCATGGCCCTCTTCCTAGGGTTTTCTTCTGGCCCTTTTCAATCCTGTACCAGCGTCCTTTTCTCGCCACCCATCGAGCTTTCGCGAACATGCCTCTACCCAACAGTAGGCCCCTCTAATATCTGAGTGCACCAAAAGATACTCACAACCTTGGACTTACAATGCCAAGAGGAGATAAGTCTCCCATCCGTCATTGAAAGAAGCAAACGCTTCCAAAGGAGTGGGCTGGATAATTGGACAGAAACATTCATATTGAGAACAATGGTTGGCACAAAACAATCACACAAAATTGCAAGGGAGCACTGAGTAACCTCATTTGCCAATTACCAAAGACCATTTCAGTAGCCTCTTCTTAAAGTGAGCAATCTGTGAACAAGGGTGGAGCTTTTATGCATCTGCTAATCATCATCCCCATTTGTCAATGAAAAACTGTTGTTTGACTACCATTCGCTTTGTGTTCGCACGCAGGACAACATTTACAGTAATTTTTGCAACACAACCAAGCCCAAGCTCTTTCCACACTAATGTTTTTTAGTTAGAGAGCAGTCCCAACCATCCTTTCTGAACCAAATAGCTTAGGAAAAGCAAAACCATAAATGAAACCAATGACAATTAGCCTGCATCTGGCTACAGATTTTGTGTGACTCACTGCAGTGCTACCACCCGACTGTGCGTTCTCTTCTACTAGCTCGTTGCACATTGTTCCAAGCTTTGAAAATGTTGCTCAATGTAACAACACAATTACAAATGCTGGTTATTGTGTTCCTGTCTGTGTGTCTCTGTTCTGTGTTACAGAAGGTCTGACTGTCTTTTCAGTTTTATCAGAACTTTGACACAGCTGAACAAAAACAGAAGTTGTGTTCTTAGTTTGTGCACACTTCAAAACACAAAAGACCAAAAACTTGGTTTGCTGAATTTGAATGACAGTTCAATGAGACAAGACATGTGTAACTAGTAAGTTTTGTTGCATGCGTTGGTTGTCAGGATTGAACACATGGGTCGTGGAGAGGTTCGAACATTTGAAGACAAAGCAAATCAAAAGACATCAAAGCAATGCCAATCAGAGCATTTACCTGTTGCAAACAAATCATGATGATTTTTCACTACATGATGCACACTGTAACTTGCTTACTTTCACTTTGTGCCTGACATTGGGCAAGTGGTTGCTCTGTTGTGTTTGTGAAAATGCAATGACAGAGCATTTTACGGACAAGTGTGCACAAAGAAAATGAATTGATCATTAGAGCTGGGGTTAGATCTTTTCCCCCATCCAAAGCTTCCGAACGCGATGATCCATCATCTACTAGCTAGTAGTACTGTAGACCTAGCTAGCTACTAGTAGCTAGCTAGTAGTAGATCTTCCCGCCTTGTTTTCATTCGATTCACTGACTGACTCTTTTGAAAAGCAAGGACGACGATCCCGACTGTCACTTGACTTGGAGTCAACGCCAACAACAACACCAACACCAACACCAACCTTCCTCATGCACCAAGTCTGAATCTGTAACGTACCCCAAAAGATTAGCAGAACATAACAGTAAGAGGCAGCAACTTTTTCTTTTGGGATAAAACAAAAAGTCGCATCCTGCTGGTTATATGCACCAACGATCTTGCCTGCCTTAATTTTTTGCCGCTGACTGCACTGTGTTGGCTTGTTGACTGCGGAGGAAGCCAACTCGAGATCGCAAACGTCTTTTCGTTTTCCTTCCCATTTATTACACAAGATTGAAACCGCGAAATCAGGCCCGGCAATCAAACAAGAAACATGAACACGGACGACAAGGATCAAACGCCACCACCCGACCAAGAACAAGTTGCGGAAAAGGAAACTCCCCCTCCGATGGACCAATACCAACAACATGGAGGACTGTTGTGGGTCGAAATCGTGTCGTGCCGAAATCTCGCGATTGGAGATCGCAAAACGTCCTCCTCAGATCCCTACGTCAAAGTCAAAATGGGAGCTACCAATCTTCATGAAACCAAGCATTTGCTCAAGACGTAAGAAAGATGGATTGGTTTTTATTTTATTTTCATTTGTTGATTCTCTTTGTTTGGTCTTTTTTTCGTTGATGCGTCTTGATGGGAAGTTAAATAATGGTATCTACTTACTGTACGGAAAAATCCATTACCTCATCATCATTGTCAACTATTTTCTGTTTATTCATTTTTTAGATTGAATCCAAAATTTGGACCCGAGCACAACAATGCCTTTTTGCTAGAAGTGGCCTCGACAGACATGGTGGTGGATTTTAAAGTCAAGGATTGGGATCGTTTTGGTTCCAATGATACTTTGGGAACCGCACATATAGCCATCTCCGAATTGGCGGCACTCCTTGTAGTAGAAAAGGGGAAAGCCGAGTTTGCCATTGATCCTCCTCCCAAACTACAACGGAACAACAATGACGAAATAAAATCCGCAGGATGGATTACCTTGCGAGTGCGTGAACCAACGGAGGAAGAAGTCGAAACGCACAGCGGTTCCAAAATGGGTAGCATTATGAAACAAACCTTTTATCGTTTCAAGGAAACAGCCATGAGTCCCAAACGGATATTGGCCCCTACTATATTTCCAACAACACCAAAACCACAGCCAGATGCTGGAGGCGAACAGAGCGACGAGAAGCAAGTACAAGCACAAGCACAGACGGCGGTAGTGGAAGATCTCAAAAACACGCCGGATCAAGCACTGCAGCAATCCACAGACAACAACGACATCGTTCAAGGCGGTCCACTTTGGATTGAAATAGTATCCGGTCGCAATCTTCTCAGTGCCGACCGAACCGGCAAATCAGATCCCTATGTCAAAGTCAAAGACGCGAAGGGTCAAGACTTGCATGAAACCAAACACATTTTGCAAAATCTCAATCCCATCTTTGGTCCCGAAAGCAACTCGTCTTTTGTGTTGGATCCGTCTTCTACTTCTGGTGACCTTGTCTTGAAAGTCAAAGATTGGGATCTCATTGGTAAAAACGATGAACTGGGTCAAGTGCAAGTCTCTGTGTCACAACTCTACGCAGAAGCCGCCAGCGATAACAGCCACAACAACAAAACAGGCTTGGAACTTGCTATCGTACCGCCCAAGGGCAGAGAAAAGGAGGATGCGGGTACCCTGACGATTCGTTGCCGGCCTGCTACGCAACAAGATCTGGAACAACAACAACAAAACAAATCTCATCGTGGTCCTGTTCTACAGGTACCATCGTTGCCCATCTTCAAGTCGACACCGCCAGTGGCGGCAAAGGACCAGCTTTCGTTCTTTATTGAAATTGTTTCGTGTCGCGAATTATTGGTGGCCGACAAAACGGGTTCTTCCGACCCATACGTCAAAGTCAAGTTTGGAAAAAAAGATATCCACGAAACACATCATCGATGTCAAACGTAAGTACCAGTCGTTGGTGTCCTCTGGTATGATTAATCTGCCTCTACTATTACTTTTGGAACTCACCTCAGAGGATTTGAACGTTACAATCATCGGATGGGTCAGTCTGAATCCAACATTTGGCGCCGACATGAATTCGTCTTTTGTCTTTGATACGACTGAAACAGAGTTGAAAGACAACAAGGGTCTGGTGTTCAAAGTGAAAGACTGGGACCGCATAGGAAGCAATGATGAATTGGGGCAAGTCACCGTGGCACCCGAAACGTTGCTGCAGGCTACGGCAGGCGAAGATATGGAGCTACCAATTACTCCACCCACTGGTCGAGAGACGGAAAAGGCTGGTTTCATTACCTTGCGATGCCGACCGGCCACGGAAGAAGATCGCAAACCCAAAAGTGGTCTTTTACAGCGTTTCGGCTTGAAAGGGGGTGAGTGGATGCTGATGGCATTTATTAATTGTTTGGGGTTTCCGCCTCTCTCACATTTCGATGCTCCACCTGATTTTCTATAGGTCAAGGAATGCAAGAGACGTATGCAAACGATCTAAGTCTCCTTATAGAAATCGTTTCCTGCTGGGGGCTGCCAATAGCAGATACCGATTCGACGGATCCATACGTCAAGGTATATATTCGAGATAAAAAAATTCACCAGACAAAGCCTATTTACAACACGTAAGTTGACCGATAAGTTGTGGCGATTCTTTTTTCTCTACTAGTAAATTGTCATTCCTCAAACCGTCTTTGTTTGTCAGTCTGGAGCCTATTTATACGGTTGAGACGGGGTCCCTTTTCATTTTCGACGCCAATACGGACGACTTGAAGAATGCGGGTGGACTTCTATTTAAAGTCAAAGACCGTGACATGGGAGTAAAGACGAACGATGATGTTTGCTCCACCACAGTTCCTGCAGAAACGCTTTTAGAGGCTACGGGCGAAAGATTGGAATTCAAGCTTTCGCCAGCGTATTGGGTCGAAGGAGAGGATGCAGGTCACATTGCTATCCGTGTTCGCCGCGTGACTTCTTACGACCAAGAATTTATGGCCCACGTGAGCGATGGAGACGGCTGGCTTCGACAATCTACTAGGAAGCAGCATGCGGATTTCATGGGCATCGGTCAAGGTTTTGAGCAGTTGATGAACACCGCAGGTGGGTTGGGCACTCCCAAGGCTATGCTGGCAAAGCAGAAGGAAAAAAGTAAGTTGTCGTCGACCATCTCTAATCCGTCCGAAGCGTACTAGTATCTATCTCAAACCAAGTCCACTTATTCCTCGAACACTCTGTGCAGGAAACGGGGTTCTAAAGGTACGAAATTGATGCGTTGGTTTGTTTGATCAGCGCCCCCTGCTCTCAACTCACGCTTTCTAATCGTTACATCAGTATCGTGTTCGCCCGCATCCGGACCCGGCACGTCGATCTGCGACTGAGTGGATGACAAAGAACGAAATCCAAGCAGAAGCGATGAAAGAGTCCCAAAAATGGTTCGATGTTGGTTCCGGGAGCCTAGGTCGAGTATTTCTGGAGATTCTTGGAGCCGATGGCTTGCCAAACCTGGACGGCGGTGTCAGCAAGAACAAGTCAGACCCTTTTGTCAGTATTGTTTACGAGGACTGCGCTGTAAAAACCGATGTAATTGACGACTGCCTTAGTCCAAGATGGCTTCCTTGGATGCAGAGGGCGTTTATCTTCCGCATGATGCATAGCTCTAGCAACTTGCATGTTGCTGTTTTTGATTTTGATACGGGATCCAGCCATGATATCTGCGGCCGAGTGTCGATAGATCTTTCCAATCTACGTTCTAACACGGAATATCTCCTCAATTATAATCTATACGAGTCTTCGTCAATCGCTGACCGGGAAGCAAAAGGAACCGTGACCTTGAGACTGCGGATGGAGCTGAAGAACGAAAGGTCAAGGATGCTGTCATGTCTTGGAATTCCACCTGAAGTTCACTTCAATGTACAGAAACCGAAAGACTTTGAGATGATACGACAAACTGTAGACGGAAGGCAAGATCTCAAGGCGTACAACAAGAAAACTATTCAGTTGTATGTGGATGAGCTCAAGTCCACTCAATATGTTCGATTTTTCATCAATGATGCGATTGTCTCGCTCCTCTTTTGGCATGGGCAAGTTCGATTGTGCAGGAATTTCTGGGTACCGTTCTACTCCTTCGTGCTCTTCCTAGCCATGATTGCGCTCGCCGAGTTTCCGTGGCTGTTCCCCTCTTATTTGTGTTTCGGACTCGCTTGGGTACTCCTCTCGGCCCAGAATCACCGACACAATGCACCTAATCCCTGGAACAAGACAAAGTCATTTGGAAGCTTACTTGTCGCTCTCCTGATTGGGGGGTCACCTTTGACTGGACCGGAGTCGATTGAGGCGCATCAAAATGAATCGGAGTCCATAGAATACGAGGCGAACCTCAATGAACGCATTCAAAGGGCGAAAGAAGACGAAGAAAAGCTACAGGAGTATCACATGAAGCTGCTGGAAGAACACGAAGAGCTGATGGCCAATGTTGGCGACCAGGTCGCCGACACAGATATTGAGACTAAATCTGGAGGTATTTCTCTCGATCCATTCAAGTCTGTCTTATACCCCATTCAGCGGACCCTTGCCAAAGCATGCAACGGGTTGAGATTGGCAAAGAATATACTCCTCTGGAACGAACCTTACTATGCATTCTTCTTGACCAATGTATTGATACTTCTTGGCATGGTGTTCTTGATAACACCTTGGGGGTTCATTCTGAAATGGGCGGGAAGAATTATTGCTTGGGGGTTGTTCGGACCTCACATGAAACTAGTCGACATTTGTTGGTACCGTAAGATTGATCGTTCGCGAGAGGCTCGTTCCCTACGGCTAAAGGAAGAATACAAGTCACAATTGGAGCAAGCTCGCGGCACGGCCGCAATGATTCGGGAACAACGAGAAAAGGCTTTAAAGCTGCAGGCAATGAAAAAGTTGTTGTTTGGCAAGTACGTGACCAACATCCCCGTCTTACGATTAGAAAGATATGCCGACGTTCCTCTCCATTCCTCTACGGCAAAAGCGTTCGAGATCTCACAAAGTCCGCTGGCATCACTGAAGAATGTTGTGCGCGTCAATGGGCAGCAGCTGGTTGGAGACATGATACCCAAAATACTCAGCGAGGAGGAGGAAAAAGGAGCAGCAGGAAAGAACGAAGCTGTGGATGTCGAAAACCAGAACGGTGAAACATCGAAGGGAAGCACTGCTGCATCTTCAGACGAAGCTGCCGGTGAAAAGACTCCCTTGATCAAAGCTTCAAAGCCGTCATCGTCAGAGAAGAAAGGGCTTTTTTCGGGAATGTTTGCCTCGAAGGAGAAAAGCGAAGGTAGCTAGGTGGCAGTCGTTGGTTCATGGAGCACTCATGAAGACGAGCAACAATTGATCACTGGGGAGAGTCCCAAACGACGGCTCCAGTACCCAACCGCACATGTTGCCATTTATCATCCGCAAGGGCATGAGCAACCTCGTCAACAGTCAAACCTCGTCGGCATGCTGCTCGTTTCCTCTCGCCACCTCCACTACAATGGAGATGCTCCCAAACCGCCACCACAGGTTGGGCCGTAAGACAAGAGAAATATTGCCAGAGATGCTACACTCCCAAAGGAACGCGACCCTCTCTCCCAAGTAAACAAACGAGGTGGTTCAGGTCTGTGTGATGATGATTCATGGGGTAGGTGGGGTTCTGCGGGAATTGCAGCTTACTGTTTCTAAAAGTCACTTCTGTCGACGGGCGATGTAGCCAAGAGTAAACTAGTACGTCCTGTCTTTTTTGCAAGATGGGTGTGTATCTTTTATCTACTAATAATCATGAGTTTAGTTTCTTTTCATTTGTTTTTTATGTCTGACAGCACGTGACTTGATCACCACAATCCGCGAGAACATCGAGCTCGGGTCGCGTACAGAGGGCCTCGGGAATGGGACCTGTCACATTGGTCTCATCGACATGAAAGACCGTCAAATTTGGCAGCCGACCATAACTTTCTGGAATGGTCCCCGACAGACCCCTGTTGTCGGACAAATCAATCCATTCCAAGGATGGCAGGTTGTCTCCCCACGAGTCCGACAAGGTTCCTTCCAATTGATTCCCGGCAAATTTTAGGACTTTCAAGGGCCACAAGGACCCGCCACTGTCACCATAGGCATCGGGAAGGGGTCCCGTCAAGTTGTTGTCCGAAGCATCCAGTACTTCCAAATTGGGCGTCAAGATGCCCAATCCATTGGGCATTTGTCCGGGGATCTGGTTGCCATTGACCTGCAGAACTCGCAAATTGGGTGCTCCCAATCCCAATTCTGCCAAGGGCATCTTATTAAATTGATTGTGGGACACGACAAAAACTTCAAGACTCGTGCTGGTGGGGCGGGTAGGTATCGCCCCCGACAAGGCATTGTTGGAAACATCCAATACTTGCAAGAGGGGATAGTCCACAAACAAATTTCCCTTCAAGGCATTGCTGGATAAATTGAGGGTATGAAAATATTCCCCGTCGTCACTACAAGGGGAGGTTGGATGCGAGGTATACCAATCACATTCATGGACGTCATAGTCGAGCCATCCCTGGCTGTTATTCCAATTCTCTCCCTGGGCACCATAATACAAGGTTGCCAATGCAAATCGAACATGTTGTCGTTCCCAATGGAGAGTGTCAAAGTTGGGATCCTCTAACAGCCAGGCATTGGCCCGGCTTTGTGGACTGTTGGGTAAATTGCTGATTTGATCCAAAATGGTTGGAGGTAACGATGAATTAAAGGGATCATAAGGAGCTGGTGTTGCAGTGTTTGCTGGTACAGAATCATCCGGAGAATCAGGACCATGCAGAGAATGGGGATCACCCTCCTCCTTCGAATCCGTCGTCCCGATCACGACTCCGACCGTAATACCCACCGCCACCAAGATCAACAACCCAATGCCCAGCAACAATTTGATGCACACTTTCTTGTTGGACACGACATCTTTGAGTTCCAATTCATGTTCTTCTGATGGAACGACCGGTTGGGCTTCCAAATACAAATGACCGGAGGGTTGGATGGGAAGAGGTGGATGTGAAGAAGGATGGTGGTAATGCTTGTAGCGTAGTTCTTCACTGGCACTGACCAAGGTAGCTTCAATGGGAACGATGGGTTCAAAGGGCATGGAGGGAGAGGCATCCGGATCCGAGGCGTCCATACTGTCACCATAAAAGAGGCTCTGCTGACTCAAATAGGGATCATCCTCCGACAATAAGGACGACGAATGTTGTTGCTGGGAGTGATTCATTCCGGCTACGCGAACGGCACCCGGACAGGATACTGCCACTGGTTGTTGTGGCTGTGGTGGACTTTGTCTCTTACTACTCTCAAAACATGCTGCTGCTGCTGCTGCATCTGGAGGAGACACATCCCCATGCAACGTCGGTGTCAAGGCCAAATCGACCGCCGCACTTGCGCCCTTGCGGTAGTAATCTCCCTTGGAGAGGTCCAATTCATGCGGACGTGTAGTCGTAGTAGTACTATTACTAGGTGGCATGGGAGCCGTGCGGACGGTGCGGGTAGTATTTGTACGTGCTGCTGCTGGTGCAGAAGGGTCTTTCTTTGCGGCGCGTGCCTTTGCGGTTCGGTCCCTTTCGTCCCTGTTGTTGGATTTGGACTTGTCGTCGTCGTCCAACTTGGCTTTGTCTTTGGCCTTTTCGTCGTTCTCCTTTAGCTCCTTGCCGGACTTTTGCTTGTCGTCATCCTTGTCGTCATCGCCATGATGCGATGACGCCATGGCCAGAATGCGTTCTTGTACTAGTTCGACGGCAATCCGAGCATCATTGCGAAGTTCTTCCGACGTTTCCATGGCTGATGAGATTCCAATATTGGTAGTGGGATGGGGATGACGAGGTGGACTGCGGGGTGCTCGTCGGCTAGGATCCTGTCCATTTCTTCGGGCACTGTGACTCATACTACTACCAGCACTGGTATCCATCATATTTGGTGTTGCTGTTGGTTCCCTACTGGTGCTTGCGCCAGCCGCTCTTTCTCGCTGTCGGTCGTCATTGCGACTACTAGAAGAGGCAGGAGTAGGTTCGCTAGAGAGGTTCATGGTTGAATGAATGGGTTTTTCAGTCATAGAGGTGTTTCCATCAACCATCCCATCAATGAAGAAAGAATAGCTGAAGGGAAAAGGCATCACTTCTTGTCACCATAATTTTCAAAGGTTTGAGTTGGTCTTGCCGTGAAGTGAAGTACGACGTACATGTACCAGTGATACCAGCCATGCCAGGTACCGTACTAGTTAAGTACTATTGTTAGCGAGTTGTTTAAGGAGAATACGGTAGGCTGCTGTGTACTGTCCCTGTCCCCAATCCTGGAAACCACTAACCTTGAAGAAGTGAGTTACCGTGTAGTACTGTAATTTTCAAATACAAAGTTACCAGTGAATTGTGAGTGCAAGATAACATACAAAGGAATAGCGACCAATAGTAGCGGTGTCAGTGGTCGAAACCACGGAGAGTACAGGTTTGCATACACTCTTTACAACATCACGTTGTGACTGGTTCAATAATTCATTATCTTTGCGAAGGCAATGATCCAGTGGTTTTCGAGCTCGGCGACACACATGTGTTGCATGCGATCGATTTGTGAGCAATCGTACATAGTTTAACATTTTTGTTTCCGTAATAGCACGTGAATTTAAGCTTATACGTCTCGAAAGAAAGACTGCACACCGCTGTCGCCACACATTCACAATGCCGGTTAAAACACGGTTAAGGTGGCTGGAACGATCGCCCAGATCCTTTTTCAGAGTTCAAAAAGCCACAAACACAACCACTGGCATGAGCACCAGGAATCAACAATCTTGAATCCACCAATCCAATGACATGTGCCCTTTGAGAATTGGAACTGGAATGGCATGGCTCCACCCACTTCCAGTGATTTGGAACATTGTTGCTTCTGCTCCCTTGCTTGGAGCAGCTTCTCAGACGCGACACCTTGATCCCTTCGGCTGGCCGCTGATGTCCCTTGTCACCTGCAATTCCAAGACATCAGATCAAAAAATGAATGATCAAAACATTGACGTCATTCACACCAATGCATGTTGAAAAATTGTCCTTTTGGGCAACTGCAAAAAATCATCCAACTGACAATGATCACTGAAGCAAACAAGAACCAATCACCACAAAATGTCTGTCAACAATGCTTCAAAGCCTCAAAACATGCCAGTCTTGTCTCTAAAAGATTCAAAAACAGCCATCACACAACAAAGAGGCCAAAACGCTCAAACAAGCTAACAACAATTCCAACAATTGATCAAGCAGATGAAGAACAATCCGCTTCTGCATCAGATTCTCTGAACTCTGGTCAAAACTTGTCAGCACTTGCCTCAAGATCATCAAATACAAATTCAATTTCCGATGGATGAGAGTCGCTGTGTCCTGTCACAAGTTCGCTAACTTGAGACAGATCTTTCAATCAGCTTGACTGAATCCAGTGTCAGCACAATGTCCAAAGACTTTGAACCCTTGCCATGCCAAAGCAGCTAGATGAGGCAGAGGAGCTGGTGTGTGTGGCTGCAACAACATTTGCAGGATCTCAATGGCAGCACACAAAGCCAAATGGAAGAAATCATTGAAAGTGCACACAGGGAGCATCAAACAAAAGTTCAAAGCCAGAACACAACAACACTTCAATGAAGTCAGAAGGCTCGTCACTCTTGACAAGAAGTCTGAATCATGTGGTAAACATTTTGCAACCCAACATTTTCCTAGCTGATGTCTGACTGCACTTTCAAAAATGACTTTAAAAAATAATTCCAACAATTGAGTGCAAGTCAGTCACTCTTTGCTGTTCAGCACAAAAGGGACATCATGGAAACAATCAAATGCGAATGTCCACAATTGAAGGCATGGATCCCTGTTGGGCTACAACACTAAAAATGATTAGTAGTTGCTTAACAGCAGCAAGTTGAATTCAAATTATGATTGTGGGTGTTCCTACAGATTCCTTGATCCATTCGATCTGGTTGTCTTGCAGTCTGTCAGTGTGTGCGTCAAATTGATCAGGTAAGACGCACACATTTTCCAACAGAAACAAGAACAAATCAATTCCCGTTTGTCACTCGCTCGTGAATCGACATTTTTAACTTGTGTGTTCTGCCGCAATGCTACTCCTTGATAGATGGCCGTAGTCATGTTGTGTGCAGACTCAACGCGCCATGATATGAAAGCAATGCAACACGGACGATACCGCCAGTCAAACAATTCAAAACAATTCACACACGCAGCTTGCGATGTGATCTCGCAGAGAACGCAGGCGTCGGTGGACGATTTTTGCCTCTGTTCTGGTGAAGGCTCGCGCTGTTTGCTGACGAGCATTGCTGTGCCTGTTTTGGTGCATTGAATAAAAAGCCGACATCCAGAGATTCATTTTCTCAGGAGCTGGCATTTACAACGACATCACCTTGCCACAATTCGTCAATTTGGTCGTGCTGGTGCTATAGGAAGAGGGCAATCAGAGTCGGTTTGCACACTCTCATGACTATTCCAGCAAGCACCAACCAAAAGCTTCAGTTATCTTTCATTTTCCCTTTTTATTTTGTGCTGCCATTCACGTGCACGAGACGCGTCTCACACCACTGCTTACAATTTTGAAGGCGCTCCCACCGGTTCATGATTTTACTCTTCGGCTCAAGGCTGCCTGCCTGTCTTCTCCCCGCTGCCAGGAATTTTAGGGGGGGTCAGGCAGACCGTGGGGGGGAGGGAGGAGAAAGAGGAGAGGAAAAAAGAAGAGAGTGATTCCCGGTTCATTTATGAATGGTGAAACCGTGACCCAATGAGTGCCACAAGACATGCCTCTTATGTCTCCGACAACATTTCTAGTTATGCTCAAGGGGTTACAGGCAGGAAATAGGGGAGATCCTTAGTTCTTGCAGTAGCTAATCAACTAATTTAGCGAATTTGCTCGCTTGCCTACACTAAAGTAGTACATGTCTCTTTTTTTCCTATCCCCATTCTGAACGCTCCCTGATCAAGTCTCTAATAACCCGATCAACAGCATCTGCACCAACATCGCATGTCTATAGCATTTCTAGAGTAGTGACACAGCAATCAGAATGTGGAGGTTAACATTGTAGCTGCTAATGGTGAGCCAGGCATTTATCGTTTAGAGCACAGCGGATCATGGGGTGGCCTTCCTACTCGTCGCGCTCGCATTGACCACTCCTTGTGTTTCCAGCAACAGGCAGTAGGTGAAGTAAACATTGGAGGAAAACACCAACAAGGGAGAAGGATTGGCTGTGTTGGTGTTGGCGCAATCTGCAAATTGACATTGTTGTGATGTTGTTGACATTGGGCGATGACTGGTGCGCCAACCCTGTGAGTAAAGCCGTTGGGAGATCTTTCATTACTTTTCGGAGCAGGTTTCGTTATTTCTGATGCTCTTATGTTAATGTCTCGTTGTTGTTGTTGTGGTGGTGACATTGTTTGTTGCTGCGTTTGTTTCTGTGGTGGTGGTTTTGGTTGTGGTGTTTCACTCGGGCCGAGACACAATCTGCAAATGCATTTCCCCCCGACGATTTGCTTGTTACCAATTGCTTTTAATGTCGCCATGCACTGAGAAAAGAATCTCTCACCATTATCCTTTGGCAAAATTTCAGCTTTCGGGAAGGGATGTGCACAGCCAATTGACATTGCAAGGTTGTTCACGTACCATAATTCCGTGTGGTTGAAGTGGGGGACAATCTTTTCCCACGCGGCTGGCATTTTCTTTCGATGTTCCAGAAGTTGCTTCTGGTTTCGAGGGTTCTCGTCTGTCAACAGCAACCGCTTGTGGCGCATGGCAATGTTAAATTTCGCGGTTCCAGCCAAGTTGAGGTTGTCTGCGAGTCGCTCTCGCATGCCACAGTTGGCGAAATGAGCCAGTCTGTCATGGAATGATTCTAGCTTGGATTCCCCTCTCTTGGACAAGAACTCTGTAAGTTGATGCTTGGAATTTGGATTGGGCAAGATCATGTCGCACATCTCTTCAAGTGGACGTGGGTCTGATAAGTGCTGTGCTTTTTCTTTACAATTCTCCACTGCCGACTTGGTTTCTTCGGTGAAGAGCGACATTATTCGAAGCGGATCCAATCTTCCATGTGCCGGTTTGTTGACAGGGTCAGACGAAGTGACCTTGTGTTTGCAGAACCAATTGTCAAGGTTTTGTGCTATTGTCTGTGGTTGGTGGATCACTTTACGGAGATACTTGGCATGTCGTTCGCGGAATGCTTTGCTGGCTTGTAATTCGGCAATGTCTTCCGATGTGTGCTTCTTTTCCTTTGGAGAAAGACGACCTTCTTTTAAAGCTGACAGCAGCTTCTCGTAATCAGGGGCATAACAAACGCACAAGCAAGCGAGAAGATCGGTCGTCGCTCGACTACAATCAACGTGTTTCTTTCGGAGTGTTCGGAGGATGCGCTGTTCGAAATGAAATAAGCCAAGACGCCCTTGGATGTTCATCTCTGCCCAATAGGCTTCTTTGTGTGGCCAAGTGTCGCTGTGCATGAATTCTTGAACAAAGTTCGGCCTCCTCCGTGTTAATTGTTGAGCCGCATGCGAGAAGTGTTCGGTTTTGGTGGATGGCACCAAGGCGACAACTGCAATTTCCCCTGTTTGTGTGCCACAAGTCCACGCGGCAGTAGCACCAACATTTTTCTGGTAATTTTTGATTGGTTCAAATGTATGATCCTGTGAGAAGATGCCCTGACACTGCACTGCTTGCATCTCTCTTGCATGTCGGTCATAGTCACTCAGCCGCCAGGGGTTTGTGTTGCTGGAAGACGCCTCGTCAAACATGTCCCGAATTGTGTTACCAAGAGGAGGGAATGTCTTGATGTGCGTGCCGTTCTTCTCAATGCAATTGGGAACCTGCTTCCCATTTTCTTTGGCCTTTGAACAGTGCGATTTAACTCGTTGAACGTAACTTCTATTTAGACAGTCGTGCAGTGGTCTGCTGCACATCTCTCCATTACCATGCGTTAGCATTAGAGAACCAAAAACGTCTGTGGTGTTGCGTGACAGATGACACTGATTTTTCCGGAATGCGTAGGTTGTTTCTACCGGGTAGTCGTCAGCCACATAATCAGGAAGATTTACCAAGACTTCCCCTTCATTTGCTCCAAACCTTCTAGGGCATTTTGTACATAGCATTGACTGCACAACACACCAATGAGGGGCACCGTTCAAGTTGAAGACAGGGAATAACGTCTTGTTCTTTGACCAATTGGTTCGATCGTTTTGCAGCATTCCTTGACAACAGGCGTCCGGACAGGGGATTTCCATGCCGTGCGTTTGTTGCCAGTCGACCAGTAAAAGCTTCTGACCGACAATAGAATGGCATTGTGGATTGTCACATTGTTCAGCACATGCAGGCACCTCCATGCAGATGCCATTGAAATAATCAGAATGTTTTTTCCTTTGAACAATTTTGGAATAAACTTCTTCAGCAAATGCCATCATTGCCAATGGTGCTTGTTTTGCTTTGTGCTTCTCAGCAAAGGAAGCGTCGGAAACCAATGTAGATGCGACGTTGCAGAAATGGCCTGGGCTTAATTTTTCTTCAGCCACCAATTCTCCTTCAATGGTTGTTGTGGTTGTGACTGTCATATCTGCTTTTACTCTTGGAGCGAAATAGGATTGCCCGCGATCGCTTGGCAGATGCCGGGAACTCCCTTTTTCGGTATCCGTGATAGGCGCGATGAGTGCCTTGTAACGTTTGTTATCTTCAAGTGACAGTTTTTGTTGATCTGACAGCACACCCTTTCCCTTGGTTGTAGTGTTTCTTGCACAAAGCGGATGGTGGGCTCTATTAGGGACTCTATAACCTTCAATAAAAGTGCGCAAATGTCTTGCTTTGCACACTTGACAGTCTTTTATGGCGTCGAACGCGTTCGCCCCAAACAGAGTCTGCTGACCTTTCTTCTTCTTGGGATTGTTGTTGCCGGCAAGCTTGCATTTCCTCTTGGTCTGATTTCCAATCCTTTGTTGAGATTGGGGACCCATAATGGCTCCATTAACATTTTTATGTGCGGCTACCGCCGCCCTTTTTGCATGCGGATTGTGCACGCTAGTGCCGTGGCTAGTTGCGGTCATCTTTGTGTTGTTTTAGTGCTGTTTTAGTTGTTAAATCCATGGCAAACAGCGGCTAATATCGTCATTGCCGGCATGGAATCTTTCGTTCTAAGATAGAAAACATTTGAGTGCGCCTCTAATGGGTATGGGTAGCGTAGTGGCCCTTTAAAGTAAGTGCGTCACAGCCATAAGTAGAAGCATGTCGTTCGGAAGCTCTCCGCCAATCAGATTGCTGCCTTTCTAGCGTTTGAGCCCTAGTAGTGGCATCCGTCCCGGCCAGGGGTAAGCGCTCTGCCCGGGATACTGGGATGTGGCTGCCACGCTCACACTGGTGCCCATTCCAAAGTTTCAACTTACACTGTAGTAGCTGTAGCAATCCCGGGAACGACGTAACACGCAAGCGTCTGACAAAGTCAATCGCCCGGAAGCGACGTCACACGCAAGCCTTCGCCTAGTAGGTCGCCATTGTCGCAAGTTCAGTTCCTATTCGTCTTTTCGTGGTAGCGACTGTACGCGAAAACCGATGTTCTTCTTCCTGAAACAAGAAGCCACCATAGTCAATCCTCATCTTCATAGATTGATTGGATATTTCGCCATGACCTCTCCTTACTTACTGGACATTCTTTTGGCCAGCATGGATCCAGTGGCCACCACTAGTACATCACTTCAAGGTACATTGACAACGTCCATCTATTCAACTGTGCCCCCTATCTCAGTACTACTGTCTCCCTTGTATTGACTGTACATTCCAGCAACTCCAGTGACTCTCTTTCGCTGCTGACGCTGCGGCATCGACAGAGTTCTTGCTTGGCCTGTTCTTTCTTGGCCTTGTTCTGCAATACCAGTACCGGCAGGGATTGGCTCTGGTAGTTTGCCATCTGCTACGTGGGCACTCAGATAATGATATTTTTCCTGCTTAATGATGTATGGGGCGGTGGATGCTGCAACCATTTACGGCGGTGACTATTTAATTATTGCTGACCCTGAGTGCTTACCTGAAGTCCGGTGCGTAAACACCGTTGCATTGAGGAAAATACTGCAAAGGGCCTGGAAGGGAATCTGAATCCGAATGGTAAGACAAAATACTCAGAGTAGTTCTTTTCCTTCTAGTACGAAGTCCAACGTTTAAGCCAATGGAAATGACATAAAGCATCGAAAAAGAAGAACCAAAATGGGTTTGTAAATAAACTTACTTCAACCCATTGATTGAGGAAAATAATGCAAATGTCCAATCAACTGGTTAGCTTCTGCCATCAAAATCACACGACTACAAAGGGGCACCGGAATTCGGTTTGTGCGACATAATTTTCTACAGTCAAAACAGGCCAGCAGAACTCTTGCCTCATGTATACATCTACGACATTCGTGCGCGATTCCGCGAAGTTGACCACGTATTTTGCCAGTTTCATAAAAACTAAATCTTCAAATTTATTATGGAACTTGTTAACGGTACGACACGTATATTGAAAAATATAGCTCTTCCTTCGCATACATAACAGGTTCTTTTCTGTTCCCGGCAATCATAGAAGGATTCTGAAGAAGGAAGCAATAGTCACCGATATTAGTAGTCATATTACAGGCAAAAAACAGCAACCTGTCAAATGAGAAGGGTTCTGGTGAGATTCATTACAGTAGAAATGTAGAATTGCCTCGAGTTTCGCTCCTTCAAGCCAGGTTGCTACGCTACAATTGTACTACTGTAGCCAGTTCGTAGAGCATTCCTTTAACTTCGTTCTACATTTTTCCCCGTCCCGCTGATCCCACAAAACTGCAACAACCTTGTTTTTCACACCTCTCTCATCACTCATTCGAGAATCTTCTCGGCAAAAAAACCGGCATCAATTCCTAACTTCAAAAATCTCGATATGGACAGTCTCATCCTCCAAAAAGCTGCCGACTGCAACCGCAAAGGTGCCGACTTCTGTGCCACTGGCAACACGCAAAAGGGCATGCAGTACTATCGTCAGGCTTTGAATATCTTACTGAACGAAGTCATGATCCATGATATCGAGAATCATGGGGTGGACCCTCCATCTCCGGCAACCAAAGAAGGTAGGTTAACGAGACGCTCCCAAGACGGCGATCCTATGTGCCTCCATGTTCACAACCCCGAGACGTTGTTCATGTACGAGACATCCATTCTGTTCACTCCCAAGGTGGATGAAAGAATCACGCACTCTACGGTTGCTCTTTTCTTGGCCGTGATCGAATTCAACATGGCCCTTGCTTTTCATGTGCGAGTCGTGACGAAGAGAGGGGTTGACGGCATCAAGAAGACTAAGCATCTGACCAATATGGCTGTGGCACTTTACGATTGTTGCGGCCAGCATGTGGGCCATGCCCTGCAATGCAGCGAGGCATCCACTGTTCTAGTAGCTGCTCTGAAGAATAAAGCCCAGCTGATGAATCAAGAGCTCGTCGTGGGGATTCAAGAGATGAAAGGACTGTTGGATACCCTCGGGGGCGCTCTCGTTCACTGTCGCCAAACGCCGAGTATCTTTTCCAACGAAGAATTGGAGGAGTTTGTGCTCAATGTCATGGTGTTCCCCCAGCTCAAGTTTGCTGCTGCCGCCTGAGAAGTTTCTTCACAGCACCGGCCAGCTCCAAGAATGTACAGCAGACCACAGACCAGCACACTACCGTGCGTGATGTGGTACCCTTGCCACACAAATTCCTGCAGATGGCTTCTTAATAAGATCGTTCGCAGCCTCTGAAGGAATGATATCTGCATATTCTATTATTACGATTCTAATGCAAGGCTTTCATGCCATGTATGAATCGACAAGGCTTTCATGCCATATTTAAATCCATTATATAAATATGTTTTCTTAGCTTATTGTGATATCAGGTTTCCAGAATAGGGTGACAAAGGACTAGCCAGCTCCCACTGTACGGTCAGCAGGGCTACATGTGGCATGATTTTTCATCATGAGTGGCACTAGTAGGAGTTGTATTCAGTGCAAAGTGTTATATCGTTATAGTCTAGAAGTTAATGAAGACGAGTTTATGAAAAGATTGAGGAGTTAACAGATACAGGAGGGCATCAACCTCTGGGATGTCTGTCCATGGCTAAAATCCCCAGGTCGTAAGTGTGTTTCTCCTTGGGGTCTTACTTGGCTTCCCTGCCTTCACGGGCGACAAAGAAATGGCTTGACTCAAATAGGCCGTATCGATGCTGTCGTTACGTCGAGACCTGCGTGGAGGACTTGCTGTTGCTTTCCTTTCGTCATCACGGATACTAGTACCACTATGCTTGAGTGCAGGCTGGCTTTCCCCTTGTTCTGTGTTGGCCATAGACGTGTCAAGGTCTTGTGTTACGACAGGCACCAGACTTGCTTGTCTTCGCGGCAGCGGTGGCAAACGCCTGCTGGAATCCGACTTGGAGTCAGTGATACTGACCCTCTTAAGGTTCACCAAAGCACCGGAGCTTAGCTTGCGTTTTGGCATCATTGGCGGACCTTGGTCCTCGCCCGTCATGGCGGAACCAATTGGCCCTTGTAGGCTTCTCCGATGACATGGGTGCAATGGCGTCTCTTGTATCACGGCGGGGCAAGGATCCATGTCCCATGTACTAACGACAGAATCATTGTCACTCAAACTCTCCGCTTGTGGCATCCGACAAGACGGGGTGGTGATAAAGCTGATCTCCTCAGGAACACAGTTATTGTCATCTTGGTATACGGTCATGACGCCACGCTTCATTGCTTGGTTGCTGTTACTAGTCTAATAGATTGAATGGATTGGTTTTTGTTTTTGTATTTGTGCGTTGTTGTTGAACAAGTTGTGAGGCACTACAGTCATGGACTTCCATAAACGGAGAAAATGGATACGTGCGCGTGATTCTTATCATCACAGTGTTTGTTGTACCTACGCTTGGTACTAATACTCTTCGACTAAGTACGATACTGTAGTACGAGAAAAAGCCAATGCATTCCTGATCGAAGGGGACTTTTTGGAAACCCTGGGCAATAAGAGATTCCTCAACGTGGCACAAATGACCTCGAAGAACTTCTTTTCTTCTCGGATTGAGCAATTGGAGAATAAACGAAAGCAGGTTTTGGAATGTCTAGTGAAAATAATTACCCAGTACTCCGCATCCCAAAAATGACCACAATTCTTGTTTTCTGCGGATATCTCTTAGTAGTGAAGGTTCGAGCGTTACATTCCGCATCATGGAAGTACATACGTTCCGGGTCATAGCCGACGACCTGGAACAATATCAAGGACAATGACAGAGGACTTATGTACTCGTTTCCATGTGACATCTCTTGTGGAAGTGCTGTGTGACGTACGAGGACGTTTGCATTGGTCCATGGTTCCGTTTGTGTTTATGGTAGTAGCTCATAGTTCCACGTGTATCTTGCTACAGTACTGTAGGTTCTTGCCTCACACGGCATGCCGATTGTCAGTAACGATAACCACTGGCAACCGTGGCGAGTAGCAGCCTTCTACTCCGGAGTAACTACCTTTAGTACTCCGAGTTCCACACACCCTACCCCAGCCAGGGGATGAACCTGTGGCTGCTGGTTTATTCACGTTCACGTCACGTTGACGAAGCCTTCTTGCAGGGTTGTCTGTCCTATCGTTTCCCCGGAAATTTGGTTCCCACGTCACAAACATCGAAATTGCGTTTAGTATGAGTAGGTTGTGGGCAATGACTGCGTTTCCTTGTTCATTCAAGGTCGGTCCACTGCGGATTCACTATAAGGCACGCCTCCCTCTGGCTGGTCATCCACGAAGTCTTTCTTGCGCCCTCGAACCATGGCCCAACGAAAATCTCGGCAAAGCATCCCATCGTCCGGCCTGTTGAAGCACGCACGGATAAAGCAGAGCTCTAAAGGTATCATTATCCCCTTCCGCGGCACCGGATCAGTGAATTCAACAGGCACGACCAGAATGTACCGGCCGAAAAGTTATGAGCGTCATGGGTGTAAACTGGTGAACGCAGAGGCTCCGCTCTACTCAAGGAACGGACGATGGCGATTACCCTTGAAACTTCATTGCTAGAACTATCTCAAGCTACTTTATTTCTTCTAGCTAGGTGTCTGCGGTGTCCTTGTTTTTACTGCCCCTGCAGCATGTTGGCCGGTCTCCAATGCTCTCTATTCAACTCCCGTCTCGCAAACGGTTTGAGAAAATCGGTCCTCAGCTACATTGCTTCCATTCACATCGATGCAGAAGTCCTTTCAGTTTCATCTTTAGCTGTGAAGGATCCACTGGGTTCATGAGTAGCAGGGCTGGTAGTTGATGCCGTGCCGCCACCGAGAAGACCATTCTTGGCCGCTGCCGCTTTCATCAACGCACCTCCCGAGAATAAGCGATGGGATCTTGTTGGCCTCTCCTTCGATGCTTCAACGTCATGACGCTGCGCACCAACCTTTTCGTGAATTGTAACGCAGCTTTTTCGGAAATGATGCTGCCCCACGACAAAGGAACCAGAGGACGACCGAGAAGGAAATACAAGGGATTTCATTTTTCTGCTCTGGTTGAGGATCAGGCGATCTACCTTCGCTTGGGCGCCCCAAGACTTGTAGTAGTCGACAGCACGAGACATGTAGCTGCTCACCCAGTAGTCGTCTCCTTTGCACCGCTCCAAGAAAATGCTGGTTCGCTCGCATGCCAAGGCGGCATAGTTCGTAAATCCTGATCGAATAGCCGTTGCTATAGCTGTATCGTATAATCCCCGGACTGTGAGAAGGTCTTCTTTCTTAGAGAAGCAGCGTCGCTTCCAATGCAAAAATTCAAATGCCTTGAGTTCAGCCTTCAAGATCAAGACCTTGGCAAGGCAGTTGAGCCCCCCATGCCGGGCCCATTCCTCCATCTCGTTGATAACCTTCCTCGCTTGTGAAACATTACTCCTCCGTGCCTTCTCTTCTTCGGCGTCCATAGCCGCTCGTAGCGCAATCAAACCGAAGAAGAACTTTCGAGCGACGAAGAGGTAGTGGGCATTGAACGATTGGCTCACCTCTTGTAGTCTGGTTGACATGTCTTGTGCCAGCTCCATGTCATCAAAGTAATAGGCAAGCTGCATTTGATAACTTTGAACGGTAGCGTTGGAAATCTTCTTTTCTTCGTAGTCCTCTCTAGTGATCGCTTCCCCATAGAGCAAGGCAGCGTTAGGTGATGCCCCTGTCATATTCAGGAGGCACTGAAATAACGGCAGATAAATTGCAAGCGCCTTTTCCTGCTTGTATTCCCTCATTTGTGCACAAAAAGATCTCATATCGTCTGCCCCAGACATCAAGTCGTCCTGCACAAGGCCATCAGGGCCCAGGAAGCAGAAGTCATTGTCAGGGTAAGCTCTGTTCAATGCGCCGATTAATGTGGGTTATCTTGAATATTGCGTAACTTACCCCGCCGTACCAGCTCAAAGTTAAGAATGCCCCCGCTGCCTGAAATGCATAGTCGATGTCACCACGTTCCATCCCAGCAGCGTCTGTATCCGCAAACAGGGCGCACATGTTGTGAGAAAAGCCTTGACGGTGATATCGTTGCAGAGCGAAGACTTACGAGCAGTCAAGAGTGGCTTCAGGCTTTTTCGCAGAGGTTCTTGCCAATGATTTAGCAAGACATAGACAAACACAAGAACTCGGCACTCCCATTCTTTGGCTGCCGTCCTTTCTTGAACCAGCAACGCCAACTTTCCATATCGATAGTTCTCCCTTCTATCGCCATTCTTCGAACTCAGACTAAAGCCGTAGAGAGCGAAGGCAACTCCAGACGCGTCTCCCAAACCGTGCTCGAGAGATATACGAAGCATTCGATTGATGAAGAGAAATAGCTGTTGTAGTGCTCCAAGGTGAAATGCAGAGTCTACCACAACTGCGGGTCAGTGGACAGATCGCGCATGTTAGTTATGGTGCCATGAATACCATCTGCGATCCTTCAGCAACTGGGTTAGGCACTTACCATTTATTATTCTCAGCGCATACTCTTTCCTCCTATCTTGAAGCCGAGGCAGCGCAAGAATGGTTGCATCACTATGTGGGGCCAAAAGACGTCTCGTCAGCAACGCATCCCGCTGCACTGTGCGCTGAAAGTGTCTTCCTGTCGTTTTCTTCGGAAAAGCTTCGCCAAGTCCATCAAGGACTTCATACGCAAGTTTCAGAGACTCCTGCAATTTGCCGCCAACACCCAGGGACTCAACAAGCGTTGCATAAGCCGGCAGCTTGTCGTCGAATGACTTGGCGTTTTTCAAGATTATATCCACCAGCTTTTCACTCTCCTCTCGGCGTCCAACGGAAGATTCGAGCTGCGCCAATTTCGAATGAAGCGTCAGACACAACGTGTAGCATTGGCTCCATCGCTTATCTCCCAAAAACTGGATACCTGATTGCAAATATTGGATGGCGGGGAGAAGCGCCGCCACATCAATGGCACATTCGGCAGCTTCCAAGTTAATCTCTGCAAGCTCGTAACGAATTTTCACATCATGAAATTGATAGGAAACCTTGTCGAGTTGATCCACCGACGAGAACAGCATCCACTGTTGGCTCTTTTCTGAATGGAACATGCACCATAACAATTCCCCAATGACCAAATGCATGGAATCTCGCTCTTGTCCTTCGGCGATTAGAGAATACGTGGCTTCTCGTATTCTATCATGAGCAAATTTGAATCCATTGGTGCCCACTTCGTCTAGCAAGCCAAGTTCTGCCGCGCGCCTCAATCCCTGTATCACCGCGGACTGGTGTTGAGCATCCACCTCCCGTTGCAGCTCACGGCTGTCTTCCAAGGCTAGTCGCAACGTGCCCGCTTTCTGCTGGAGGCGGTCTTGTGCATTGGCCACGATAAACTCCAAAACGGGCACTTCAAAGGAATACCAGAGACACGAAGCAATCTTGAGAATATCAATCACCTCCTCCGGCAACTGGAGTATCCGCGAGGCGACCAATTCCACAACATTTTCCGATAAATCTGTTGCGCCCACAATTTCATCTACCTCCCACGTCCATTGATAATAGGTCATATCGTAACGAACCAGCTTCTTGTCCACCAAGTGCTGCAGTATTTGTGATGAATAGAGGATATTTCCATTCGTTTTGCTCTGGAGTACTTTGGAAAGAGACATTGTCTTCTCGGGAACAAGATCCAAGGTGTGGGCCAAGAATTGATTCAGATCGTCAAAGCTCAAGTCGGAAAGCACCATTTCGGTAAGTTGGGCTCCTCCACGGTAGCTTTCGTCCAAAATGTGAGCAATAGTCCAAGATAAGGGGTGATTATCATCAATCTCATGCCCTCGGTAAGATCCCAAAAGGAGTAAATTGCGGGAGTTTCCGTCACTCACGAGTGCCTTTAAGAGTTCCAGGGACGACCTGTCGGCCCAATGCAAATCATCCAGGTAGAGTACGACTGGAGCAGTGCTGCAGGCAGCGCGGACAAAGCTTTTCAGGCGGAATTGAAACTGGGCCATTCGCTTGAGCACGCCGGCATTCACAGAGGTTCTGCTGCCAGTGTTATTGGTTAAAGGCCCT
>Ga0163149_10001444_pt1 | contig 30493 bp, 23 predicted proteins | sample OliLakLV19MP5G1_FD_148604 | JGI IMG/M metagenome (GOLD analysis project Ga0163149, IMG submission 148604) | Freshwater microbial mat bacterial communities from Lake Vanda, McMurdo Dry Valleys, Antarctica - Oligotrophic Lake LV.19.MP5.G1 | ecosystem: Environmental > Aquatic > Freshwater > Lake >... | reverse complement strand
TGAAGCCGCGCGTCAGTTGAACACAGCGCGCACCGCCCTTTTCCAATCCATCGCAAATCGATCCAGAGTCGCCGCCTGATTTACACCCATACACTCCTCTCACTCAGACTCAAACCTGGATTAGAAATACTCTCGCCATTGACACAAGCGCAGATGCAGGCCAATGTGCGCGGCCGAAAATGGGTCATGACAATTCATCGAAGCGTTCAATAGTTTGGCCAATTTTGCCTCGGTGAGACGACATAACCTATCAGTTCTGCGACCGCCCTGTCGTACCCTCTGCGGGATAGCCGTCGTGAAATGGTAATTCGGCTTCGGGAAGTATCTCCAGGCAGACGCATTATTTACCTGGAAGTGAAATAGAGAGGCGTTAACCTTGTGAAAAGAATTCCGACTTGGCTTTGGGTTGTGGTCGCGCTGTCGTTTAGCGCGTTCATCTTTTACTTCATTCGATTCAGAGAGGTGGGTGGCGACGCAATAACGTCAGCAGCGGAGCAACAACTGGGTCCGCGCAGTGACGACCGAGCTGTGTCTGAGGGCCCACCAACATCGGGCTCGTCCGATGTTGCAACCAGATTGAAAGTGCCCCCAACCGAAGAGGGCACAACGCGGGCCTCATCTACTCAGGATAGGCGGGATCAACCAACCCGCGAAAGCGAAGCGGCGGATCCTGACGAGTATGCTCGTCTTGGTGCTATTACGGCCGAGCATCAAGCTTGGCTGAAACGGAACAAGTACCCAAACGATGCACAGGTAGCGTTGTTAATGGCGATGGACGTCAATTCGCTGCGTGCCCTCGTGTTGAGCGGAGAACTAGCGGCTCAAACAGAGCTGGCGTATCGGCTGAGTCGCGATACGGGAACGCAACGTGAAGCCGGGGAACTCTTCAAAGATGCGGTTGTGAAGGGCTCCAAGGAGGCGCTAACCAGACTCGCGAACTCCGAGGAACAGGGTGGACTCTGCTCGAATGCCGTGGCAGTTAATGCCCACCTTCAGGTGGCGGTGATGTTGGGAGATTTGAGCGCGATGCCAAAATATGTCCAGTGTGCGCACAGCATGTCGCCACAGGATCATGGATTCAGCTTGGTTCTTGCCGCGAAAATCTACTCGCAGTTGAATCAAGAGGCGGTCCGCCGCACAGGTCGTCCCCTGCAATTGGATTTGCATCCGTTGACGGACGAAGCGATCAATACTTTTATCAATGCAACACAGCCCGATGGAAAGAACGGCGGTTGATACCACCGTCTCGGCGCAACTCAAATACACCGGAGATTAGTCATGAAGAGAAGATTTACAGTGGCATTACTTTACAGTCTACCCATCGGAGTGGCAGTGGCATGCACGGTGTTAGCTGCGTTGTCGGCAAATGTTGGACAGGTCAGCAATAACCCAGCCACGGCGCAGGGCCAAATCGGTGAGCGCCTGCAGGCGCAATTTGGAAACCAAGCTACCGTGAATCACGATGTCGAAGTATACGTTCAGTATCAGGTCCGTTTCATGGGCGTCACTGGTGCCGGCTCTCTTCCGTTTCACAAGCCTTGCGGCAAGACGTTCTTACAAGTGGGCGCGGAAAACCAGGCTGAACTCGGAGGGACGGGGAGCGGTAGCGGCGGTGGCGGAGGCGGCTACCAGGGTTCGCCATGGAACGGCGCTGGTTGGTTTTTAGGCTATACGGTAACTTGCACTCTTGGCGGAGCGCCGATTTCTTGCAGCGGATATACGGATCCGGTCTGAGAAACATTGTGTAGCGTCAATTGGCTCTGGGATCTCGCGGAAATCGCAGGATCCCGGGCTGATCCGTCGGTCGTGGTTGGTTTTGATTTAACGATTGTCGGAAAACTGGATGTCGGAAAACTGGAGGAACCCTGGACACCCAAGTTCTGACCACTCAGATGCGACAACCGTTGCGCGAACGACAGCGGTACTCGACAGGTACGGTATACGAGCTAGAACGAAAGCCGGGGCGGTTCATGCAGGTGATTGCTCGCTGCGCATCCTGAGATCGAGGCTGCGAATATTTCGCCCATTGCGCGCAGACAATCTTCCACCCACTGCCGACGATGCTCGAACGAGCAGCCGGTATAGCCCATGTGTACGTAAACGGTTCCATCCGTAGCAAGCAGGTCTCGCATCAGGATGAGGCGCTCATAAAGCATCGCGATAAACGAATCCGCCCCCCGCCCCCAAGTGTCCCGATAGGCGATCTGCTCCAGCAGGTTCGGCTCCTTGTGAAACGTTTCGCCCCCGATCTCGATGTCCATCGAAAAATCAGCGCCCACATCAAATGGCGGATCGATGTAGATCAGCTTCAATCCACCGGCTTCCTCGATCTGCTGACGCAGCGTGAAACCTCGACACCCAAGTTCTGACTACTCAGATGCGACAACCGATGAGCGAAAGACCAACCCAATTGCGAACTGTGTAAATCAGCTGTGCTCGGCAGGTGCGGTAGATCGGCGATTGAAGGCTACTAGGATTTTTCTGAATCATGAGAGGTAGTTGCGTAATCCCTCAGATCGAGGGAATTTCTTGCCGCTTGGGGCAAAAAAGAAGTGCGGGTGTTGCCATTGAAGGCATAATGTAGGCGTCAAAACGAACAGTACCACCCGCCTATGAATCTTAATCTGCGCCAGCGTCTTTCTCAATTCCATTCGCTGTGTCAGCGCGAGCTGCTGCCGCTGGTTGAAGCGGACCTGGGTGAACTGCTGACGCCGCCGCTGCAACAGTTGTTGCGCATTTGGGAGCTGGTGCAAGTCGAGCGACTGGTGCCATCCAGTCGGGGAATGGTTGGTCGTCCAGCGCGCGAACGTGCCGCAGTGGCGCGGGCGTTGGTGGCCCAGACGGTGTTGGGCATAGCAACCACCGCGGCGCTGGTGGAGCGTCTGCGCATGGACAAAAGCTTGCGTCGGTTGTGCGGGTTCGATGTGCGCCAAAAGATGCCAGGCGAACATTTGTTCTCGCGCGCGTTCAAGGAATTCTCCGTGCAGGGGCTGATGCAGCAAGCTCATCAAGCATTGATCAAGGAGCAGTTGTCGGATCAGTTGATCGGGCATATCGCTCGGGATTCCACTGCCATTGAAGCGCGCGAAAAGCCGACGCAGCCTGAGCTAGTGGCAAAACCCGCGCCGCGCAAACGCGGCAGGCCTGGAAAAAATGAAGTGCGCGAGGCGCCCGCGCTCACCCGAATACAGCGCCAAGCCGCGGGGATGTCGCTGTCGGCGATGCTCGCCGATCTGCCCCACGCCTGCGATGTCGGCAGCAAGACCAACAGCAACGGATTCAAAGCCTCATGGAAAGGCTACAAGCTGCACCTGGACGTAGCCGACGGACATATTCCGATCAGCGCAGTGATCACCTCCGCCAGCGTGCATGATTCGCAAGTAGCGATCCCGCTCGCGTTGATGAGCGCGCAACGTGTCACCCATCTCTACGATCTGATGGACGCTGCGTATTGCAGCCCGCTGATCCGTCAACACAGCCGTGACTTGGGCCATGTGCCGCTGATCGATCACAATCCGCGCAGCGGCGACAAGCTCGAATTTTCCCCGCACCAGGCCGAGCGTTACAAAATACGCACCCAGGTTGAGCGCGCCAACGCGCGTCTGAAAGACGAATACGGTGCACGCTTCGTGCGTGTGCGCGGCCACGCCAAAGTGGCTACGCACCTGATGCTCGGCGTCCTGGTGCTCAACGCCGATCAGCTACTGCGCTTAGCCACGTAGCAAAAATCATTTTGCAGGACAGCAACATGATCGGCGCCTTGCCGAGGTCCGAACCGCCCGAAATTCACAGTAGCGCAGGCGATTTCGCTGAAAACTCAGTCGTGGCGCCTATGCGCCCCTCATTACGACACCCGTCTCGTCGCCGCACGCCATAAAACTGCCCGAAGCGGAAATTTAGAGGGGATTTCGCAACTACCTCGTCAGTGTTTCCTTTAAGCGCGGAGCTGCTGCAACCGGATCGACTGCAAACAATGCTAAACATGTGACCGCCCACTTGTGCCCTCTGCACACGATGCAACATTGCCGGTGTGCACCGCGTCAAGACGTGCCGAATCCTGGCGCCTTCGATTCGGCCGTTTTCAACTTCGATTCGCCCGCGTTCACGCTGCATCTGGCTACATGCTGAGCGCGGATGCGGCCATACTGGGCACATCCAATAGCCCACACCGGAGATGGTTGCGATGAAACGCGGGATGACTTCGTTCGCCCTGATGTTGTTCAGCCCAATGTTGTTGAGTTTGGTGCTGCTGGCCGGTTGTGGTGACAAGGACGACGGTACGCCGCCGGATTTGCAGAAGGCTGCAGCCACCACGAAAGGCCCAGAAGCCATGGCCTTCGGCCTGGTGTCAGCGACCGGAGAATCCTATGAAGGCCGCCCTTCGATCGTGCTCGAGTTTTCCCGACAACTGGTGGGTCAGCAGACTTTTGATCAACTGCTGTCAATAAAACTCAAGGACGGAGCCGCCAGCGAAGGCAGCTGGATGCTCGATGGCGACGGCAATCGTTTGCGCTTTCCCTATCTGGAGGCCGACAAGACTTACGTGGTGACGCTCAAGGCCGCGCTGGCTGCTGCCGATGGCAGCACTCTGGGCGTGGACAAGACCCAGGAAGTGCACAGCGGCAACCAGGAACCGATCGTCGGCTTCGCCAGCCAGGGCAGCATCCTGCCCGCGCATGAGTCTCGAGGGCTGCCGATCGTCGCGCTGAACGTGGCCGAGGTCGATGTCGAGTTCTTCCACGTCACCGAGCGCAACGTCGGCAAGTTTCTGCGTGAATATCAACAGAACGGTCGCCGCAGCTACTGGTCGCTGGATCAGCTGGCCGCGATGTCAAGCTCGGTCTACAAGAACCGGTTCGCGCTGCAGAACAAGTCCAATGAACGCAGCGTCAGCTTCCTGCCGATTCGCGATATCGACGAGCTGAGCCTGCCTGGGCTTTACTTCGCCGTACTCAACCGTGCTGGCAGTTTTGGCTACGAACAGGAAACCGCGATGTTCTTCGTCAGCGACATCGGCCTGCACGTGCGCGCGTACAAGGATCGCTTGCTGGTTCTGAGCACTTCGCTCAAATCGGGCGCGCCCAAAGCCAACGTGGCATTGCAGATCCAGAACGAAACAGGCACCGCGCTGTTCGACGTCAGCACCGATGCCAACGGCTTGGCGATGATTGAGTACACGCCCAACTCGCAGCATCTGCTCAGTGCCCGATTCGGCAACGATATCTCGCTGCTGCCGTTCAATCAGCCGGCGCTGGACCTTTCCGAGTTCTCGCTCGGCGGTCGTGTGCAGACTGACCTTGAAGTTTTCCCCTGGTCAGGACGCGATCTCTACCGCCCCGGCGAGACGCTGGGCGTGTCTGCGCTACTGCGCGACTTTGACGGCAAGATGGTCAAGGCGCAGCCCCTGTTCGTGACACTGAAACAACCTGATGGACGCGCACTTGCCACCCAGCAGGTCGATCCGGGCGAGCTCAATTACGTTCGCTACGAACACGTCATTCCGACCGATGCACCAACCGGAAAATGGTCGCTCGAGTTCAGCACCGATCCCACAATGATGAACGCCGCCACATTCGCGTTCCGCGTCGAAGAATTTCTGCCCGAGCGTCTGAAGCTGACGCTCGAAGCGCCAGAAAACCTGGCGCCCGGCGACGCATTTCCGCTCAGCGTGGAAGGCGCCTGGCTTTACGGTTCACCCGCCGCTGGTAACCGCTTCACCGCGCGACTGAGCTTGCAACCCGAATCGCATCCGGTCGCAACGCTGAAAGATTTCCATTTCGGCGATCCTCTGGCCGAGCTGCCCAAGCAGCCGAAAGATGTGCTTGACGAGGTGCTCGATGACGAAGGCAAACTCAGCAGCGAGATCGCGCTCGACGAAGTAAAGGCGCCGACGGGGACAGTCGCCGTGATCGTTTCGGGCAGCCTTTACGAATCTGGAGGACGCGCCGTGACCCGCACCATCAAGCGCAGCGTCTGGCCAGCAGCCCAAATTGTTGGCGCACGTGCGTTATTTGATATGAGTGAAGGCGCGACGCCCAATGGCGACGCCGGATTCGAAATCGTCCGCGCCAACGCTGCCGGCGATTTGCTTGCAGGCAGCAAACTCAAAGTGAAACTGTTTCGCGAGCGCCGTGAATACAACTGGCGCTGGGTCAACGGCAACGGTTGGCAAACCGATTTCCTGTCGCAGTGGGAAACCGGCCACGAGCAGGAACTGGATATCAAGGCGGGTGCGCGCGCCAAGGTGAGTTTTCCGGTTGAATGGGGTGGTTATCGTCTTGAGGTCTTCGATCCGGCCACTGCACTGACCATGAAGTTTCCGTTCCAGGCTGGATGGAACTGGTACAGCGAAGGTCAGGACGCCGGCAGCCGTCCGGACAAAGTGAAGTTGGCGCTCGACAAGCCGAGCTACAAGGAAGGCGACACTATCGAGTTGACCATCAAGTCACCGCATCCAGGCAATGCCCTGGTGCTGCTCGAGAGTGATCATCTGCTGTGGCAGAAATTGATCGAAGTGAAAAATCAATCAAAAGTCGAGATCCCGATCGACAAGTCGTGGACGCGGCATGACCTGTACGCCACAGTGCTGGTGTTCCGCCCTGGCGATTCCGCCGAGAAAATCACCCCGTCACGCGCAGTGGGTGTGCAGCACATTCCACTCGATCGCAGCGCCCGAAAAATTGCAGTCACGCTGGAGGCCGCGAAGAAAACGCGCCCCGACCAGAAACTGCAGGTAACCGTCCATGCCCCGCAACTCGCAGGCAAGCCGGGACGAGTGGCATTGCACGCGGTCGATGTCGGCATTCTCAATCTGACCCAGTTTCCGATGCCCGATCCGACGGGCTGGTTTTTCGAGCCACGCCGGTTCCTGACCAATGCCTACGATCTGTTTGGACGGATCATCGAAGCAGTTGATGGCAGCAAAGCCAAACTACGGTACGGCGGTGACGCGGCGATGCTGTCACTGCCGCAGGCGCGTCGCCCCAACGTCAAAGTGCTGACGGTTGATCTGTTCGAGCAGCCGGTGTTGGTCGACGCCAAGGGCGATGCCCGCTTCGAGCTCGACCTGCCAGATTTCAACGGCACTGTGCGACTGGGCGCCGTAGTCTATGGCGAGCAGAGTTATGGCACGGCCGATCAGGAGACCATCATCCAGGCCCCGCTGGTGGTCGAGATCAGCGCTCCGCGCGCGATGGCTTCGGGTGACAGTGCCGAAATTGCGCTCGATCTCGAAAACCTGAGCGGCAGCGAAGGCAGCTACAGCGTTACCCTCGATGGCGGTGACATGCTCGCCATCACCGAGCCCAAACGCAGCGTGAAGCTGGCCGACAAGGCGCGCAGCACACAGACTTTCAAGATCGTGGCGCGGGAGAAATACGGCGTCGCCAGCGTGGTGGCCAAGGTCACCGGTGGCACCGCGAAAGTAGAACGCCGCGTGGAATTCGCGCTTCGCCCGGCCTACCCTGCTGAACACCGCAGCCACTCCAGCGTGCTCGATCAGGGCCGCGATGTCAGTCCGGACGCAGCGCTGCGCGCTGGCCTGGTGCCGGATTCAGTGATCTCACGCTTTACCCTGGGCACGTTGCCCCCGTTGCCATTCGCCTCGGTAGTCAAGGACCTGATCCAGTATCCCTACGGTTGCGTCGAGCAGACCACGAGCAAGGCATTCCCGCTGGTGTTCCTCGATGACGACACTGCCCGGCGTTTTGGCGTAACACCGCTCACGCCGACGGCCCGTACCGAGATGCTCAACGTCGGCTTCGCGCGTCTCGCCTCGATGCAAACCGAGAACGGACACTTCAGTTATTGGCCAGGAGACTCCTATGTCGTCACGCACATGACGCCGTACGTCGCCGAGATGCTGGTCACTGCCAAGGAAGCTGGCTTCAGTCCCAATGAAGCGATGCTGGAGAAGACGCTCAAGCGACTGAACGACGATTTGCTCTCGGGAGGCAATCCGCATTACGACTACGAGCACAGTGACCATCTGCGCATCGCCGAGCAGGCGCACGCCGGTTACGTCCTGGCCAAGCTGAAGCGGGCGCCACTGGGCACCTTGCGCGCCATTTTCGACAACGAGCGCAGCAAGCTGGTGGCGCCACTGCCGCTGGTGCACCTCGGGATCGCACTGGCGATGCAAGGCGACCGCAAACGGGGTGAGGAAGCCATTGCGGAAGCTTTTTCAAAAAAATGGAATCGCCCGCGCTGGATCGGGGACTACGGCTCGCCGCTGCGCGATCTCACCTTGATGGTGGCGATGGTCAACGAAGCGGGATTGAGCAAACCTGAGTACGACGCGCTCGTCTACGACATGGCACGCGAGCTTATGGGCAGCCAGAACGATCGTTGGCGCCACAGCTATCTGAGTACGCAGGAGCAAATTGCGATCTTCCGTCTTGGCCGCGCCTTGATGGGCGATCTGGCACGCAAAATCGAGGGCGATGTACGCATCGGCAACAACCACGAACCGTTCAGCGGCAGCGCGCAAGTTTCGCGCAGTTTTGTGATCGAAGACTTGAATGCTGGTGTCACCCTCGGACCGCGCGGTCCTGGCCCGATCTTCGTGGTCGAGGATGTGGTGGGCTACCCGGCATCGGCGCCTGAAGTGAAGGACGAACATGTCGCCATCCGTCGCAATCTTTACCGTCAGGACGGCACCGCCTATGACGGCGCGCCGTTGACCACCGGCGAGACACTGATTGCTGTGCTGCACGTCACCGCCAAGGAAGAAATGAAAGATGCACTGATTGTTGATCTGCTGCCCGGCGGCCTTGAGCTTGAAAATCTCAACCTTGGTGACCAAAGTATCTGGGAAGGCATCACCATCGACGGTGTGACGATGAGCGATCGCAGTGGCCAGGCCGAAATCCGCTATGAGGAATATCGCGACGACCGTTATGTGGCCGCGGTGCAGCTTTACGCTGGCCAGCAGTCGAAGCTGTTCTACATCGTACGCGCAGTCAGTCCGGGCAAGTACAAGGTGCCGACACCGATGATCGAAGACATGTACCGTCCGATGATGCGCGGCATCGGTCCCGCCGTGCCTGCCGTTATCGAGGTGCGCGAACCGGAGAGAATGGACAAGCAATAGGAACGACATTGAAACCGACAATGGGCGCGGCCTCTGGCCGCGACGGTCAATAGCGAAGCTAGTCATAGGCGGCGATGCTTACCCAACACGTGCGGCACGAGCCCGCTCCTACTCCGCCGCGACTCGAGAGATTCTGGCACCGGCGCCACCCGCGCTGGTCCAAGTTGATCGTTGGGTTGTTTTTTCTGTTCGCGCTCGATCGCTTGCTACCACCGCCGATCCCCGATATCCAAACCGACGGGGCCACAGTTGTGCTTGCCCGCGATGGCACACCACTGCGCGCCTTCGCCAACAGCTCAGGCGTGTGGCGCTATCCGGTCGCGATCAACGACGTTTCGCCGCGCTACATCGAAGCGCTACTCGGCTATGAGGATCGCTGGTTCCGTTGGCATCCGGGCGTCAATCCGTTTGCTTTCGCGCGCGCCGCTGCACAGGCCCTCTGGCATCGCCAGATCGTCTCCGGCGGCTCAACGCTCACCATGCAGGTAGCCCGGCTGATCGAACCGATTCCGCATAATGGTGTAGGCAAGCTGCGCCAGATCGTGCGCGCTCTGCAGTTGGAGCTCAGGCTGAGCAAAGACGAGATCCTGACGCTCTATCTCAATTTGGCACCTTTCGGCGGCGGCATTCAGGGTGTGCAGGCGGCGAGCTACGCCTATCTGGGCAAGCCGTCAAAAAATCTCAGCGTCGCCGAAGCCGCGTTGCTCGCCGTGTTGCCGCAGGCGCCGAGCCGACTACGTCCAGATCGGCATCCACAGCGCGCCAGGCTGGCGCGAGACAAAGTATTGGCGCGCCTCGCTCAGTTCGGTGACTGGCCAGCCTCAGTCATCGCCGAGGCAGCCGACGAAAACGTCGTTGCCAGGCAACTACGTCAGCCGTTGCACGCGGCACTGCTGGCCGAACGCCTGCGCCGCGCGAACCCAAATGCACGCTCGATCGTTTCAACCATCGACGCCGATCTGCAGCGCGCTACCGAGGAAAGACTTCGACTGTGGATTGAGCGTTTACCCGAAAAAACTTCCGCCGCTGCATTGATCGTCGACAACGCCACGCTCGAAGCACGAGCCTACGTCGGCTCAGCGCATTTTGGTGACGCATTGAGTCTTGGCCATGTCGACATGATCAGCGCCGAACGCTCTCCGGGTTCGACGCTGAAGCCATTTCTCTACGGTCTCGCGCTGGATGACGGGCTGATCCATTCCGAGAGTCTGTTACTCGACGTGCCGCAGGATTTTGCCGGCTATCGCCCCGGCAATTTCGGTGACAGTTTCAACGGGCCGGTCGCCGCGGCGGATGCGCTGCGCCTTTCGTTGAACGTCCCGGCGGTGGATCTGATCGAACGCGTCACGCCCAATCGCTTCGTCGCGCGCCTGCGCAATGCCGGCGTTGTGCTGGTACTGCCCAAAGGCGCGAAGCCCAATCTGTCGATGATTCTTGGTGGCACTGCTGCGCGGATGGACCAACTCGTCGGCGCCTACACCGCACTCGCGCGCGGCGGTGTCTCTGGTCGCGTTCGCTTGAGCAGCGACGAGCCACTGGAAGAACGCAGACTGCTCAGCGCAGGCTCGGCGTGGATTGTGCGACAGATTCTCGAAGACCATGGCCGGCCAGGCGACCCCAGCGCGCTGTTTGATAGCGGTCGACGCACGCGCGTCGCCTGGAAGACTGGCACCAGTTATGGCTTCCGCGATGCCTGGGCGATCGGCGTGACGCCAAACTATACGATTGGCGTTTGGGTGGGGCGACCCGACGGCACACCGAGTCCCGGCCAATACGGTGCCGCCACCGCGCTGCCTTTGCTGCTGGCGCTGGTCGATCGCCTGCCGCGCAACACCGCCAACTCGGCCATCACCATGCCGCAGAGCGTACACAAGACCACGATCTGCTGGCCGCTTGGTGAAGTGCCCGATCCGCTGCAACCGCAACTCTGCCAACGCGCGCGTGAAGCCTGGGTACTCGATGGAGTGGTGCCACCGACGCTGCCCGCACGCGCCAGTGGCAATAGCAGCAGCTATCGCGTGCAGTGGCTACGCGACAGCATCAGCGGCGCGCGTGTGCTTGTGTCGTGTGCCAACGGCGACAGCGTCATTGCGCATACCGCGCAATGGCCGGTATTGGCCGGCCCCTGGCTAAGCCGGGCGGATCGCCAGGCCAGTGTCTTGCCCGCCCTGGCTTCAACGTGCGACGCGCACGAACCCGATCAGGTAATTGCACGCCTGCACATCGAAGGCGTGCTCCCCGGTGCCACCTTGCGCACCGCACCCGGCACTACGCAACTCCCCGCCATCCGCGTGCGCGCACTCGGCGCGCGCGGCAAGGTGAACTGGCTGCTCGACGGCCGCTTGATTGCACAATCCAGCAGCGAGTCCTCCGTCGATCATCGCTTCGAGCGCGTCGGCGAAGTCGCGCTGGTAGCGGTGGATGAGACGGGTGCGTTTGAACGGCTGGTATTGCGTGTTCAGCCGTGACCATCAACCGTTGGAAGCTCACCACACAGTCGCCAGCTCAGCTCAGCCAAATCACTGCCACGAATTGCAGTCCGCGATAAATCATGTGGCCGCAGAACAGCGCCAACACGCAGATCGGCGCCGCGAGCAGCGCGCGCCACCAGGGAGCCTGATAGGCGCGACGGACAGTCAGTGCAAAATACAGAAGCAGGCTGCCCGCCAGCAGCAGACTCATTGCCATCGGCAACGTGCCTCCGCCGACCAGACGGTCGCTGTCCAGCTGAGGAAACTGCGCGATGAGATAGAGCATGGGTGCAACCAGCATCGGTAACACCAGCGTCCATGTCAGCAGGTGCAGAGCCACCACAGTATGTTCGGCGTAATAACGACCACTGCCCCACAGCGCCAGCATCAAAGCCAGTGCGATGATCGGTGCATGCACGATCAGCAGCAATTTGCCGATTTCTCCGCTGCGCGATTCGTAGACTGGTGCGAATTGGGCACGGGTCAGTCCTTCCGAACGCAAATGCCGTTCGAGCAGCGGCGCGGACAGAGATGCGTGAAACTGCTCACCAACCTGATTCTCGAAGGGAAGATTGAAGTCGGTGATTGGTGGCTGCAGGAAATAAGCCACGTTGATCAGCAGAAACAGCGTAATCGGCGACAGGTAGCGCTGCCGCTGCCCACTCAAATAGCTGTACGCGAGGCAACCGGGACGCGCCAGCAAAGCCCAAAACGAGCGTAGCCAGCGACCGTCCCAGCTGAAAACGTCCAGCAACGCCAGCTTCACCAGATGACCCAAGCGGCGATCCGCATCGACGAAGCGTGCCTGGCCGCAGTGACCGCAAAAGCGTTCACTGATTGTGTGTGCACAATTTGCGCAGGTGCCTGGACCTGATTCGGGTGACGACTCCATTGGCTCAGTGTAGCGTCTCGATTCCGAAACATTCCCGAGCAAAACGATGACCCGAGCCAGCAAATTGCGACTGTTGATGAACTGGTGGCCGCCCTTCATCGGCGCGGGTATCAAGGTCGAAACCATGAGCGCGGATTTCCGTCATTTGCGGGTGAGCCTCAAGGCCGGGCGCTTTCGCCGCAATTACGTCGGCACGCATTTCGGCGGCTCTTTGTTTTCGATGACCGATCCGTACTGGATGATCATGATCATGGAGAACCTCGGGCGCGATTACCTGGTCTGGGACAAGGCTGGAGAAATTGAATTCGTCAGCGCGGTGAAGGAACCCGTCTGGGCTGAGTTTCGACTCGACGAAGCCGTGCTCGATGAGTTTCGCATCGCAACCGCCGGCGGCGAGAAGTACCTGCGCTGGATGCCGATCGATGTCTGCACGGCCAATGGCGAGGTGGTAGCGCGTGTGCGCAAACAGATTTACGTGCGACTGAAGAACCGCAACCGTCCGGAGTGAGCTGCGCTGTGCTGGCATTAATCGGTACCAATAGACCAACTCTCCACTTTAATGTTCTGGAAACCGCACAACGATTGAATCAACGCGCGCAACCAGCACGCGCCAGCACAATTTTCTCCGCCAATTCACACACACGTTCCGCCGGCAAGCTGGCATCGATCACCGGAACCGCTGCCGGTGGTCGTTGGAATCCGGCCAGTATCGGTTCGATCATTTCGGGGACACGATCTTCGGCGAGGTGGGTGTTGCCCGCGTCGATATCGGCCTGAATGCGCGCCTTGGCCATTTCTGGTTCGACGTCCAACCAGATCGGCACAAAGGCTAGCCCATAGCTGATTACCAATTCGCTCAGCGTAGTGAGGTCACTGGCCTTGGAAAACGTCATGCCGTCGACCACGGTGGATTCGCCGAGTGCACAGTTGACCTCAACGGCCAGAAACGCCGCCTGCACCGAGGCACGCTTTTCGGCTTGGCTGTAGCTGCATTCGGGAAATAACGCGCGTCGTATTTCATCACGATTGACGATACGTACCTGCAACTGTCGGCGCAGGTGCGCAGCCACCATGCTCTTGCCGGCACCTGGCAACCCGATCAATGCCACCACCACCGGGCGCAGTCGCCTTGCACCGACCGCAACGGGATCAGCAGGATTATTTTCGATCGTTGCGGCCATTGATTTCGAAAAGTTGGTTGGGGCATAGCTTAGCGAAAACCGGCAACGTAGCGTTTGTATTTAATGGTTGAGCTTGGCGCCGCACTGCGCGCGAACGCCACGCGTGCAGCGCTCCGCAAACCGTCCGGCAAAATCGACCCCGCAGCAGCGCGAACGCTGGCGTCGACGGGCATACTGGTGCAACATGCGGTTCTTGCCTTCGGGAATCTCCATGGCCGCACGCGTCAAGACTGCACGACTGCAACGCTATTTTTTGACCGGCGTACTGACTATTCTGCCGATCTGGCTGACCTGGATTGTTTTCAGCTTTGTGCTGCAGGGGCTGACTTATATTTCCGGTCCCTGGATCTATGGCGTACTCGCGCCACTGGCCAAAGCGATGCCAGGCATGTTCGGATGGCTGCACACGCCGATGGTGCAATCGGCCATTGGCATCGTGATGACCATGGTATTCATTCTGGCGACAGGGCTGTTTGCCACACGCGTTGTCGGGCAGCGCGTGTTGAAATTGTTCGAGGGCTGGCTTGGCCGCGTGCCGCTGGCGCAGACTGTTTACGGCGGTGCCAAGCAACTTCTGGAAGCTATGCGCACGAAACCCGATGGCACACAGCGCGTCGTGCTGATCGACTTTCCTTCCCCCGAAATGAAGACCGTTGGCCTGGTGACACGGGTGATGCGCGACGAGGACACTGGCGAAGAACTCGCCGCCGTTTATGTACCCACGACGCCCAATCCGACCTCGGGCTATCTGGAAATCGTTCCCGTTTCCAAACTTACGCCTACCGACTGGACGGTCGACCAGGCCATGGCATTTATTATTTCCGGCGGTGCCAAAGCGCCGGATACCATCCGGTTTCACCGCAAAGCGAAGCCTGCCGCATGAATCATCTGTTTAGTCGTGGCCAGGTTCTGTTCCTGGTGCTGACCGGCGTGTTCATCACCAACGTGCTGATCGCTGAATTTGTGGGCGTCAAGATCTTTGCATTGGAACCGACGCTCGGCATCGACACGCTCAACTGGAACCTGTTCGGCCAGAGCGGATCGCTGAGTTTTACCGCTGGCGTGATGTTGTGGCCAGTGGTGTTTGTGCTGACCGACATCATCAACGAATACTATGGACCACGCGGCGTACGTTTCATTTCGTGGATGGCGGTGGGGCTTATCATTTATGCGTTCGCCTTCGCCTACCTTGCCATCTGGTTGGTGCCCGCGGACTGGTGGCTGAGTGTGATGGCAGATGCCGGTGTTCCAGACATGCAGGCGGCGTTCGCGGCGGTATTCGGACAGGCCCTTTGGACGATTACCGGCTCGATTGTCGCCTTCCTTGTCGCCCAGCTGATCGATGTCAGCGTGTTTCATCAGATTCGCAAACGCACCGGCCCACGCTGGCTGGGCCTGCGTGCCACCGGCTCGACACTGGTATCGCAATTCATCGACAGCTTCGTAGTGCTCTACATCGCCTTTGTCATCGGCCCACAACATTGGCCAATCTCACTATTTCTCGCCGTCGGCACGGTCAACTACTGCTACAAGGCATTGGTCGCGATTGCAGCTACGCCGGTTTTGTACTTGGTACACCGTGGAGTGGATTCATGGCTCGGCCATGAAGAGGCGGAGCGGTTGCGGACGCACGCCGCGCAAGGGTAGTGATGGTGTGGGTCGCGATTCTCTGCTGTTGTGGGAGCGGCGTGAGCCGCGAAGCATTTGCACGAGATTTCGCTTGAAAAAATCAACAGCCAGCACCCTTTGGGTGCGTCATCGCCTTGCGCTGACAAAACGTTTTCGCGCTTTGCGCGAGTGACTTTCTCTTTGGATGGACAAAGAGAAAGTAACCAAAGAGAAATCCACCCCTCATCGTCGCACTCCGGGCATCCTGCCCTGCGTGTTCGTGCTCGGCGGCCGCTGGTCTACGGACGCACATCCCTGTGCGTTCGTAGACTGGCCGCATCCATGCGGCCACACTTCGTGCTATTCGCGTCCACCGATCACCGCCGCTCAGGGGCCCCAACATCAACAGAAGCGCGCTCCAGGCGCGCAGAAGCAAACAACAGGGCAACGTCTCAAACAACAACGTCGGCACCATCGCTTTGAGCACACTCTCAATCAACTCAGGAAGTTTGCGCGCTTTGCGTTCCTTCGGTTCAACAGGCGAAATTCACCGATCTCTGGCTGGCCCTGATGTACCGACAATGTTCATCAGCCCAGGCATATGAGCATCGAAGCTAGTGGGTATTTGTTCGCTCTGCCACCAATACAGGCGAGTCGATTGAATGTAGAGGTCCTTATTGCCAGTAGATGCTTGCTGGACGTTGTTGCGCCAGGCATTGCGATCTTCGAGACTCATATCACCGAGACTTGCGTATAGTTTTAGGCATTCGTACACGCCGCCGCTTTGACCTAGCAAACTGCTGACGCCGACTTTGTTGAGATTTCCGGGAACTGAAAACACTTGAGGTGTGTCGCGCTTCAAGAAGAATGACAATGCGCCGCGACCTGAGCAAATGAGGTCGTATTCGCTTGGCGCACAAAAGCGCAGGCATATCACGAATACGAGCACAGCGGGCAACGTCGGAGTACTGCGGTCTGCGCTACGTATCACGGCAACGAGGATCGTCAACGCCTGAACTCGATCTCGCAGAGTCAACGACATACAAGCTGAGAAAGTGATGAAAGACTCAATCATTTCGACGCAGTCACGGAGCAAAACGCATCGCCGGAGTGATGGCTCGATGGTTCCTTATTCTCCCTCCACCGTTTTCTGTTTTCGTCGAAATTTACGTGCCCCCCTGACGATTCGAAAGATGCGAGCAATCCGAATTTCCTGAAAAAACTCAAGGCCACCTGCTCTGACGTTGGATCAGGCAATCGGAATTCGAAGTCGAAGAACTTTCGCAGGTAGCGCTCTCCTTCGACTGAAGGGCCATACAGACACTGAACTGCGGACGGCAGGTTGTCTCCATCAGTTGCAATCACAAACACGATGCCGGGCACGTTGAAAAAATGCTTGATTCGTTCCAACGCTCGGATAGAAAAGTCTGGGCGGCATCGGTCCAGTTCGTCAACGAGGAACACAAGAGGGGATCGTGGCACCGTGCTGTCGGTTTGAGCCTTCGCAAGGGCCTCGCGTGCTTTTTTTAGTTGTTCGCGAAAGTCAAGTACCGACGTTTTGTGCTCCTTACTTTTCCCGAGTAAGTTCGCGCCAGCTTCCTTGAACAGATCTGCTGCGGTGATCACCAATTCCGTGGTGCCCCCGGTTGACACCGCTGCGACAACCCTAGCGACAAAAGGAACAAGTTTGGGTCCTGTTTCGGCCACGGCAGATGCGAGTGCTTTAAGTTTCGTCTTGTTTTTTTCCTTGGCGCTGGCTTTGAGCAACCTGTCACTGAGCGACACGACAAATGCATCCATTGGATCGTCAAGGTAGTCGTTCTCCCACAGATCAAGTCGTACTACCGGTACCGGGTAATTTGGGTCGTTTTCTAGATGGTGCGCCCATCGTTCCAAAAACACTGTCTTGCCCGCACCCCAGGGTGCTTTCAAGGCCAGCACAAAGGGTCCTGGCATCGTTCTCACGAGTCGCGCGAGGCGTTCTCCATGTTCCCTGCGGTCGAAGTCGTCGTCTGCCCAGGGATTTGTTGGATCGATTTTTGGTTCGTCCAGTTTCAAGAGTTGGCTGGCCATTGAGCGTCCTGTTTCGTGGGGTCTGTCGAGTCGAGATGGTCGATGTCAGCACTTGATGTCGATATTGTCCCACTGAGTCGACCAAAAAGTTCATGTCAGCTCAGGCGGTAGTCGATTAGCGTCACGCAGACAGCGTGCCTAGCGGCACAGAAGTTCGATCCTGATATGTGCCGTTGCCTCTGCTGCGCGCCAGGAGCGCGCTTCTGTTGAGGTTGGGGCCCCTGAGCGGCGGTGATCGGTGGGCGCGAACAGCACGAAGTGTGGCCGCATGGATGCGGCCAGTCTACGAACGCACAGGGATGTGCGTCCGTAGACCAGCGGCCGCCGAGCACGAACACGTAGGGCAGGATGCCCGGAGTGCGTCGATGAGGGGTGGATTTCTCTTTGGTTACTTTCTCTTTGTCCATCCAAAGAGAAAGTGACTCGCGCGAAAGCGCGAAAACGTTTTGTCAGCGCATAGCGATGACGCACCCAAAGGGTGCCGGCTGTTGATGTTTTCAAACGAAGCCAAATGCAAAGGCTTCGCGGCGCACTCCGCTCTCACAGTGGTGATGGCTCATGCTTTTTTTGAGCGAAGGTAGGCGCAAATGCATCGCGGCTTACGCCGCTCCCACAATCCTGCTGGCTGTGGACTGTCTGTTGCGTCTGCGCGCAGGAGCGCGCCGTTTTACCCATGGGGCCCCTGAGCGGCGGTGATCGGTGGGCGCGAACAGCACGAAGTGTGGCCGCATGGATGCGGCCAGTCTACGAACGCACAGGGATGTGCGTCCGTAGACCAGCGGCCGCCGAGCACGTACACGCAGGGCAGGATGCCCGGAGTGCGTCGATGAGGGGTGGCCTTCTCTTTGGTTACTTTCTCTTGGCCACGCAAGAGAAAGTGACTCGCGCAAAGCGCGAAAACGTTTTGTCAGCGCAACGCGATGACGCACCCAAAGGGTGCTGGCTGTTGATCTTTTCGAGCGACGCATCACAACAAAGGCTTCGCGGCTGAAGCCGCTCCCACGGTCGAGACGGTGTTGGCTGTTTATTTTTTCGAGCGAAGTCGAGTGCAAAAGCATCGCGGCTCACGCCGCTCCTACAAGGGCGTCTGCGATCGGAAAAAATCGTAGCTGACGCGCGCAATCAACGCGATCACCACCACCAGAAACACCCAGCGAATAAACCGGCTGCCCTTGAAAATCGCCAACCGGCTACCGAAGTAACTGCCAATCATGTTGCCAGCGATCAATGGCAGCACCACGGCCCACATCACGTAGCCGCTGAACATCAGCACCAGCCACGAGCTCAAATCGGAAGAGATATTGGTGACCTTAGCGGCAGCAGATGCGCGCAGAAAATCGAGGCCCATAACGCTGACGAATCCGAACACCATCAAGGTGCCCGTGCCGGGACCGATCAGGCCGTTGTAGAAGCCGGTGACGGCACCGACCAGGATCGCCCAGCGCACTACATGCGGTGCATCGGGTTGAAATTTCAGCTCCTGGCCCAGGTCCTTGCGGATGAAGGTATAGACGGCGAGTGCAACGCACAGCGCCAGCACAACGAGCTTGAGGATGTCCTGATCCATGCGTTTGGCGAGCGACACGCCGATCAGCGAGAAGCTGGCAGCAGAGAGCGGCGCGGCAAGCAGAATGCGGCGATCGACACGTACCGAGCGCAAATAATTCCAGGCCGACACACTGGCACCCGCAATCGAGCTGCTGCGCGTGGTCGCGATCAAATTGAGGATAGGCACACCGGGGAAAAGATTGATCATCGCCGGTGTCATGATCAAGCCACCGCCACCCACGATGCTGTCGAGCATGCCGGCGGCGAAGCCGGCAAGGCCAGCGAGTACGAGGATTTCAGGGGTCATTACCGGAACCTTTGTGCAACGTGCCGAAGCCTTGGTGCGGAAGTAAACGTCCCTGCACACAGAAGCGCGATGTTGGCAGCGGCGTTGCACCGCGAACCCGCCACTTCACGGCCGAGGCAATCGCGGCCGTAAGCCGCGCGCACAGAATCATTATTCAGCGCGGCATCATCCCGCCCGGCCCGCCCATGCCGCCGCCCATTCCGCCCGGACCCATCATGCCCTTCATCTGTCTCATCAAGCCCTTGATGCCGCCGCCAGACAGTTTGGACATCATCTTGGCCATCTGCTGATACTGCTTGAGAACGCGATTGACGTCGGCCGGCTGCATGCCCGATCCGCGCGCGACGCGCAGCTTGCGCGAACCGTTCAGAAGATCGGGATGTCGGCGCTCTTTCTTGGTCATCGAGTTGATGATCGCAATCATGCGGTCGATCTCCTTGTTGTTGACCTTGTCCTTCAGACCGCTGGGCAACGAGGCCATGCCCGGCAGCTTGTCCATCAGGCCGGTGAGGCCGCCCATGTTCTGCATCTGACTGAGTTGATCGCGCATGTCGGTCAGGTCGAATTTCTTTCCCTTCATCACCTTTTCGGCGAGCTTCTGCGCTTTCTCGTGATCGACCTTGCGCTCGACTTCTTCGACCAGAGACAGCACGTCGCCCATATCCAGGATGCGTGAGGCCGCGCGATCCGGATAAAAAGGCTCCAACGCGTCGGGCTTCTCGCCAGCGCCAACAAACTTGATCGGGCGACCGGTGATGTAACGCACCGATAGCGCCGCGCCGCCTCGCGCATCGCCATCAGTCTTGGTCAGGATCACGCCGGTCAATGGCAACGCGGCACTGAACGCCTTGGCGGTGTTGGCGGCATCCTGTCCGGTCATCGAATCGACGACGAACAAGGTTTCGATCGGTTGCAGTGCTTGATGCAACGAGGCGATTTCTTCCATCATCGCCGGATCGATCGCCAGGCGTCCGGCGGTATCGACGATCAGCACATCGGCAAAGCTCTTGCGCGCATCATCGAGTGCACGCAGTGCGATCGTCACCGGCGCCTGACCCTGTTCGCTGGAATGAAACAGCACACCGACCTGGTCGGCCAGCGTCTTCAGTTGTTCGATCGCCGCGGGGCGATAGACATCGGCCGAAACCACCATCACCTTTTTCTTGCGACGCTCTTTCAGGTGCTTGGCCAGCTTGGCAACAGTCGTGGTCTTGCCGGCGCCTTGCAGACCCGCCATCAGAATGACTGCCGGCGCCGGGCAATTGAGGTTGAGCTCGGCGTTGGCCGTGCCCATCACTGCAGTCAGCTCCTGTTGCACCACTTTGACCAGGGCCTGACCGGGCGAGAGGCTGGTCAATACGTCCTGGCCGACCGCGCGCACTTTGATGCGTTCGATCAACGCGGTTACCACTGGAAGCGCAACATCGGCCTCCAGCAGGGCGACGCGCACTTCGCGTGTCGCCTCGCGAATGTTTTCTTCGGTCAGGCGGGCGCGGCCGCGCAGGCGCTGGATGGTGCTGGAAAGACGAGAACTGAGTGACTCGAACATGACGGCGGCCAGATTGCGGGGCGCGGAGTATAACCGACGCTCCGCAGACCGTTTAGTCAGCGCGGCGCGACGGCCCAGGCAACGCTGAGGCCATTCGCGGCCAGGTCCGTCCTGCATCAATGACGGCGGGCGCTGCGACCGCTGCGTTCACAGGGTTTTCTGCGCTGCCCGGCTCATGCGACACTGCCGCGATGCCACCGATACTGCGCCGATGAGACTCGTTCCGTTCCTGATTGCTGCAGCACTGTACGCCGCACTGACATGGCGCATACTGCGTGGCTCCGCGCTCGACCCGCGTAGCCGCCAGCTATTGGTCGGAGTTGGCGGGGCCGCACTGGCTGCCCATCTCATCAGCCTGTTCATCGATGCGCGTGCTGCGGGCGGCATTCATCTGCATTTTTTTGCGGCGTTGAGTTGGGTCAGCGCCAGTATGGCCAGTGTGCTGCTGATCGCGATCAGCCTGCGGCCGATCGAACGCATTGGCTCGGTGGTGTTTCCGATTGCGGCCGCCGCCTGCCTGCTGGTGGGTTTCGCGGGTGCGCCCAGCGACACCAGCAGCAACCTGCGTGACTGGCGCATCGCTGTGCATGCCGTCTTGGCGTTGGTCGCCTTCGCCACACTGGCAGTGGCGGCGCTGGTCGCAGTGATGCTGGGAATCCAGGACCGCGCCCTGCGTGCGCGCCGATTCGCGCCCTGGCTGCAGGGCGCGCCACCCTTGACCCAGGTAGAAGCCCTGCTGTTCCAACTGATCGGCACCGGTTTCGCGCTGCTGAGTTTGGCGTTGGTCAGTGGCGTGATGTTTGTGCATGACCTGTTTGCCCAGCATCTGGTGCACAAGACTGTCCTCGCAATCGCCGCCTGGCTGGTGTTCGGCACGCTGCTTCTGGGACGTTGGCGCTTTGGTTGGCGCGGCCAGAGGGCCATTCGTCTGGTGCTGATCGGCGCTGCCCTGCTGGTACTGGCCTACCTTGGCAGCAAGTTTGTACTCGAGATGGTTTTGCAGCGGGGTTGAGCTGGCAAGCAGATAGGCAGAATGTGGTTTACGCAGTCAACCGCATCGAGCCAGCGGCGCTGCAGTTTGCGGCGCTCACCACATCCTTCGACCTGTGATTAACGGGGCGGGCTGGGGTGCAAATGTCACTGATTGTTTCCGCTGCGCGTGCGCAGCGCCACAGCAGATGCCTTCCATCGGGAAATTGAGACTTTCGGGCTGTGCGAACGCGGATGGTTTCGCTACAGTCCAGCGTCCTCACTGCCGATAGAGCAGCATGGTTGAAGATCTGACGGCCCGAAGGTTTACCCGCATCGAGTTCGAAGCCGATGTCAAGCTCTACTCCACTGGAGCCATGTGGGAAACCTCACTGATCGATATCTCGCTCAAGGGCGCACTTTGTGGTCGCCCGGTTGACTGGGATGCGCGCATGGGCAAGAGCTATCGGCTTGAACTGCGCCTGCCCGGCGGCTCGCGCATCAGCATGAATGCGATCGCAGCCAATGCCAACGACACCACCATCGGGTTTCAATGGAGCCAGATCGACTTCGACAGCTTCGCGCATCTGAAGCGACTGATCGAACTCAACATCGGCGACCCCGAGTTGATGAATCGAGAGCTCACCGCGCTGGGGTAATGTTAGAGCGGCGGAGGTGGGGGCAGCGAAAGTGAGAGGGGCGAAAGTGGGAGCGGCGTGAGCCGCGATTCTCAAAGACGCCGGGTGTTTGATAATCGCGGCTCACGCCACTCCCACATTCACTGCCCTCACTTTGCGGTGGCTTACTCGCGCGTCGCGTCTATGGCCTCAACCAGCCGCTCCACTGCGATGACTTCGACACCCGCCGGTGCCTTCTTCGGTGCATTCGCCTTGGGAACGAGGATGCGCTTGAAGCCATGGTGCGTCGCTTCGCGCAGGCGTTCTTCCCCATTGGGTACGGGGCGAATCTCGCCACCCAATCCAACCTCGCCAAATGCCACGGTGCGTTGAGTCATCGCCCGATTGCGGAAGCTCGACAATACCGCGAGCAGCACCGGCAGATCGGCCGCGGTCTCCTGGACCCGAATTCCGCCAACAACGTTGACGAATACGTCCTGGTCGTAAAGCGCGATACCGCCATGCTTGTGCAGCACGGCCAGCAGCATCGCCAGTCGATTCTGTTCCAGACCGAGCGTCACACGACGCGGGTTGGCGAGCGGCGACTGGTCAACCAGTGCCTGCACTTCCACCAGCAACGGGCGCGTTCCCTCGCGCGTCACCATGACGATACTGCCCGCGGTCGGATTTTCATTGCCACTGAGAAAAATCGCCGACGGATTGGGCACTTCCTTGAGGCCGCGATCACCCATGGCAAACACACCGAGCTCGTTGACGGCACCAAAACGGTTCTTGAATGCGCGCAACACACGAAAGCGACTGCCGGCCTCGCCTTCGAAATACAGCACTGCATCGACCATGTGCTCCAACACGCGCGGACCGGCGATGCCGCCATCCTTGGTGACGTGACCGACCAGGAACACTGCGCAGCCAGATTCCTTGGCGTAGCGCACCAGGCGCGCCGCCGACTCGCGCACCTGAGTAACCGAGCCCGGTGCCGAATCCAGATCTTCGGAATACATGGTCTGGATCGAATCGATCACCAGCACATCCGGTTTGCGCGCTACGCTGGTTTCGATAATGCGCTCGATACCGGTATCGGCCAGCGCCTCCATCGTGTGCAGCGGCAATCCGAGCCGTCGTGCGCGCGAAGCGACTTGTCCCAGACTCTCTTCGCCGGTGACGTACAGAGTCTTCAATCGCCCGGCCACAGCGGCAAGCGCCTGGATCAGCAACGTCGACTTGCCGATGCCCGGATCGCCGCCAACCAGCACTACCGAGCCGCGCACCAAACCGCCCCCAAGTACACGATCAAGCTCGCCGATGCCGATCTGCGTGCGTAGCTCCTCGTCCTCCGACACTGAGGCCAAAGCAGTCACCACCGCCGCAGCGCTGGACGCGCCAGCGAAACCGGATCGATCAGCAGCCTTTGCCGATTTCGCCGTCAGCCGCACCTCACTCAGCGTGCTCCAGGCCTGACACTGCGTGCACTGTCCCTGCCACTTGCTGTAATCAGCACCGCAGTCGCCACATACATAAGCTGTCCTTGCCTTGGCCACAATGCCTCCGCTTTTCGAAAGAGTTACTGTATCGCCATGTGCACCTCGTCAACGCGCGCCTCGCGCGCTGCGAAGTCCATGCCACAAGCTCAATCATCCAGCGCTGTCTCGTCTTCGAGCACCATCACTCGACGAGTGACGCCGCAGGTCAACTCGTAGCTGATCGTACCGGCAGCGTCGGCCAACAATTCGACTGGCAGCTGTGGCCCCCACAACAGCACGCGGTGGTTGATGCGGGCGTCCGCATGAGCGCGTAGATCAACGCTCATCAGATCCATCGATACGCGCCCGACGATGCTGGCGCGACGGCCATTGAGCAGCACCGCCGTGCCGGACGGCGCACTGCGTGGATAGCCATCGCCATAGCCCATCGCAACGATGCCGATGTCCATGTCTTCCGGACACTGCCAGGTTTCGCCGTAGCCGATGCACTCGCCCTTGGCAACGCGATTGATCGCGATCAGTTTGCTGGACAGACTCATCGCCGGACGAAATCCGAAATCCGCGCCAGTCTTTCCAGCGACCACCGACAATCCATACAACAGCCCGCCTGCGCGCACCCATTCGAGCTGCGAGTCGGTATAGCCGACGATTGCTGCGGAGTTCGCAATTGAACGCGCACATCGCCACTGATCTGTGCTGGTGTGGAACTGGATCAATTGTGCCGGAGTCTTGGCGCCGTCGTAATCGTCGGAACTGGCGAAATGACTCATAACCACGATTTCGCGCGCGATCTGCGGCATCGCCAGCAATGCGTCACGCAGCGCTGCCGCACATTCGGGCGCGACGCCCAGACGATGCATCCCGGTGTCGAGCTTCAGCCACACGCGCAGTGGACGCAGATCACGCTCGGCGGCAATCAACTCGATCTGCGCCTGGTGGTGCACCACGATATCCAGATCCAGGCGCCGCACTTCGGCCAGATCACCGGCCTCGTCAATGCCCGACAACACCACGACCCGCTGCGCCACACCGGCTGCGCGCAGGCGCTGTCCATCGGCGATCGATGCCACACCAAATGCGTCAGCAGCGGCCAGCGCACGTGCCACGCGTTCCAGCCCATGTCCGTAGCCATCGGCCTTGACCACAGCCATCACCCGGCTGTGCGGTGCCAGCAGGCGGATGCGCTGCAGGTTCGATCGCATCGCGCCGAGATGAATGGTCGCGATAGCGCTTCGACTCATCCGAAGTGACCCGAGAAATTCTGCGAAGTGTGATTCTCGAATTTCGTGTACTGGCCGAGGAAGGTGAGCTTCACCGAGCCGGTCGGGCCATTGCGCTGTTTGCCGATGATGATCTCGGCAGTGCCCTTCTCAGTGGACTCCTTGTTGTAGTACTCATCGCGGTAGATGAACACAATCACGTCGGCATCCTGTTCGATAGCGCCGGATTCACGCAAATCGGACATCATCGGGCGCTTGTCGGTGCGTTGCTCGAGCGAACGATTGAGCTGTGACAACGCAACTACCGGCACATTCAATTCTTTGGCCAGGGCTTTGAGTCCCCGAGAAATTTCCGAAATCTCGGTCGCGCGATTCTCCTGGCTGCCCGGCACCGACATCAATTGCAAGTAGTCGATCACAATCAAACCGACATCGTGCTCGCGCTTGAGACGGCGTGCGCGTGATCGCAACTCGACCGGTGAAAGCGCGGGCGTATCGTCGATAAAAATCTTCGCTTCGGACAACAGAGTGATTGCCGAAGTCACGCGCGGCCACTCCTCGTCTTGCAGATCGCCGGTGCGCAGATGCTGCTGGTTGATGCGGCCCAAGGATGAGATCAGGCGAAACGCCAGCTGCGACGCCGACATTTCCATCGAAAACACCGCCACTGCTTTCTTGGTTTTAAGTGCCGCATATTCGGCCATGTTCAAGGCCAGCGCGGTTTTGCCCATGGACGGACGCGCCGCCAGGATGATCAGGTCCGAGGGCTGCAAGCCTGCAGTCAATTCGTCAAAATCGGTGAAGCCAGTCGGCAATCCGGTTACTGAGCCACGCGTCTCGTAGCGCTGCTGCAATTGCTCGAAGGCCTCTTTCACCGCCGAGCGCATCGGGACGAAACCCTGGCGACCACGCGCACCCGCTTCGGCAATTCGGAACACGGCCTGCTCCGCCTTCTCCAGAATTTCCTGGGTCGAGCGACCTTCAGGCTGAAAGGCATCGCCGGTGATCTCGGTACCGGCATCGATCAACTGGCGCAGTACCGATTTCTCGCGCACGATGTCAGCATACGCCGTGATATTGGCAGCGCTGGGCGTCGTATTGGCCAGCTCCAGAATGTAGCGCGATCCACCGACCAGTTCAGCGATACCCTGCGCTTCGAACCATTCGCCAAGCGTGACAGCGTCTGGTGGCATGCTCTTGTTCTGCAATTCACCGATCGCGCGAAATATCATTTGATGGTCGCGTCGATAAAAATCCCGCTCGATCAGACGATCGGCGACGCGATCCCAGCTCTCCGGCACCAGCAGCAGGCCACCGAGCACTGCTTGTTCCGCCTCCGTTGAATGCGGCGGCACGCGCAGGCTATCGATCTTGCGCTGAGTGCTGGAAAGTGGATTGACGGCCGCCATGCTGATTCCTTGTTCGGATCGCCCATCTTAGCGAGCCACCCGTGGTCAGGCTGCGCACAACCCTGTGGATATTCGGTGGGCATCTCACCGATCGCGACGACTGGTGCGAGTAGTTTCGGCCGCAATCTGTCCACAGCCGCTTGGTGGGCGCTCCGATCGCCGTTGCAAAGCAACACTGCCACACGTTCCTCGGTCAGTGCCCTACCTGCGGATCGACTCATTCGGCCTGTTGCAGCGCGTTCCAGGGGTTAGGGAACCGCTGGACAAGTCCGGAGCCGCGATGGCCCCCTCAGTCAGGGGCGAAAAACCGCAGGTTTTTGCGGTTTGGCAAGCAATAAGCAGTGCGGCGAAGACGAAGTGGTGACTTATTCAGACCTTCCTTGGTTGGCGTCGACCTTGCTCAAACAAATCCGCAGCCGCAGATTTGCTATTCGTCTGTATCAATCCTACTATTCGTCCATATACACACGGACAGAACTCATGCCCACCTCGATCTCGATCAAGACCCAGTCCACAGCTGCCGGCCCGGCGAACAACGGCAGCAAAGCCCAGAAAACCAAGCCCGACATTGCGGCTGTGGCCCCACTGCGCGCCAAACGCAGTGTTGCAGCTGACTCGAAATCGCCAAAGGACACTGTCGCGCGCGTCCGCGAATTGCACGGCCTGGCATCGACTCCGAAACGCCAAGTCGTGTCAACGACGCTCGCCAAAGCAGGTCGTTTAATCGGCGCACCCGGCGGGCTGCGTCACTACGTCGATACGCTCACCCATGCAACGCCACTGGAACTTATGCAATTTGAGCGCGAGGGTATCGCCGGTTCCTTGCTCAAGGCGATGGCCACAGAAATGCAGATCCCGACGATGCGCTTTTACGACATGATTGGCGTACCCAAGGCCACCGCCGAACAAAAAATAGCCAGAAACCAGCCGATTGCTGGCGCCAGTGGACACGCAGCCTTGGGCGTCGCAAGGCTGCTTGGCATGGTTTCCGACATGCTCGCCCGCAGCACCGTGCCCGAGACGGAAAATTTTGATGCTGCCAAGTGGCTTGGACAGTGGCTCGAACGCGCTCAGCCCGCCTTGGGCGGCAAGAAGCCGGCCGATTTCCTCGACACACCCACTGGCTTCGAGGTCGTATCCCGAACGCTCGGAGCGATCGAGAGCGGCGCGTACCTGTGACGGCATCAATCCGACTCTGGCGCATTGCGACGGAAACCCGGACTTATCGCGCTGCCGACTTGACCGGCGCAGGCGCAGCTCATTACCCCGGTCGCTGGAATGCGCCTGGCGAATTCGTGTTGTATGCCACCCAATCACTCGCATTGGCTGTGCTCGAAACAGCGGCGCATATTGATTCCGTTGGATTGCCGTTGAACAAGTACGTGGTGCAGCTTGCCGTGCCAAGCGCAGTGTGGAGGCGTCGCGCCCAGCTCAAGCTCGCCACACTCGATCGCGCCTGGTCGGCGATACCCGCCGGCAAAGCCAGTGTCGATGCCGGCTCGCAATGGTATCAATCGGGATCAAGCGCACTGCTGCTGGTTCCTTCGGTGTTGGTTCCCGAGGAGATGGTAGTGCTGATCAATGCGACGCATCGCGACTCCGACAAACTCACCGCAACGGTTACGCGCGCTTTCGAATACAACCGACTCTTCCGCAGCTGACAACGCTTAGGGAAGGTCTGAATAAGTCACGTCGTCGTCTTCGCCACACTGCTTATTGCTTGCCAGACCCCCCAAAAAACCTGCGGTTTTTTGCCCCCTGACTCAGGCGGCTATCGCGGCTCCGGACTTGTTCAGAGGTTTCCTTAAGGATCGGTGTGGTCCCACAAGCACCGCTCTACATTTTTTCGATTCAGAGATGCCGGAACCCACCCATTCGATCGGGCGATTGCCAATGAATTCGGCGCTGCGAAATTCGCAAGCACGATACCCGGACATTGCGAAGCCGAGCCAGCGATGCTGCGTCGCTCTCGCCAAGCTGGGGCTTGGCGTTCCCAGGCTCTATTCGAACGAATCCACGAATACCAGATCGTCGGCGTCGACTTGATGCGTGGCCGATCCGCTGCTCGCCGCGAAGGCGCTGCTGTTTGGGGTGTAGTTTGCGGTTAAGGTTTTTAGGCCTGGCGTTGAGCTGACTAACGCGCAGAGGCCGTTTGCGTTCGGGGAGATGGCGAGGCTTAGGTTGAAGCTGCAGCTCGCCTCGCCGTCGCTGATCGTGACGCTACCAGGGGGCGATTGGCCTTGGCCTCTGACCGTCACGCCGACGTTGTAGGGCTGGCCAACGAACGACGGGTCTGGGGTGTGGCTGGTGATGGTGTTGGTGGTCGCTTGACCATCGTCATTGCGGATCGTGCCGGTGCCGGTGGCGTTGCCGAGGGTGACCGCGCCTGCGGGAATGTTCGCCGGCACGTTTAAATTCGATAGCAACAGGCGGAAGGCTTCGCTCGATTCGGGCGTGGTGTCGCCGACCACCTGCACGCTGGTGCCGCGCAGCGTCAGGCCGCTGCTGAGACTCAAGTTGCCATCGACCACCGCCACATAGTCGTTGTCCGCCAGGGTGGCGTTGAGAGTCGAGTCCATATTATTGCCATTGGCGGTGTTCAAACTCGCCGTAACGATACCTTGCACCGGGTTCGATAGCGTCGCGCTAAAGGTGAGCGCGACCGTGCCTGCGTTGCCTTCAGTCGCGGCGGCGTCATTGAGTGACAACGTCGCCGAGTCATCGTTGCTGATGGTGCCGAGCGCGCTGGCCACATTGATGCTTGCGTTGCTCGGCTGGCTTAAAGTCATCAAGAGCGTTTCGTTGCCTTCAACCACGCGGTCAGAGACCACCGCCACGCGGATCAAGCGGCTCGCGATACCGCTGGCAAAACTCAGCGTGCCGCTCACTGGGGTGTAGTCGCTGCCTGAGCTGGCGCTGCCGTTGCTGCTGGCGTAGTTCACTTCGACCAGCGTTTGCGGCGTGGGCGTAGCGGTCACGGTATAGACCAAATCGGTGGTCCCGCCGGTGCCTTCAACCACGCTGACCGGGCCGATCGAAAGCACGCTGACAATGATCGGATCGGTATCGGTGTCAGTATTGTTGGCGGGCGTTAAATCGGTGCGCGCGGAGCTGATGGTGGCGGTGTTGATCAAGCTGCCGGTGGCGGTGGGGCTGATCGCGCAACGCGCGGTGTAAGTCACCTGCGCGCCGACCGGCAAGCCGATCACGCCGTCATTTATGTCGCCCGAGCCCGACGCGGTGCAGCTGCCGCCGCTGGCGCCGAGGCAGGTCCAAGTAGCGTTTGCGCAAGCCGCTGGAAACGTGTCGCGCACGCGCTCAGCGCCGGTTGGGGTAAAACCTGCGTTGCGTGCAACGATGGTGTAGGTCGTCGTGGTGCCACCTGTGACGCCGGAGGCGCCGTTAGTGACGCTGATGCTGAAATCCGGGTTTTGCGCGTAGCACGGGGAAAATTCAGACGTATTGCCGCCGACGCCGGCCGCGGTCAGTGAAATGGCATCGGTTTCGTTTAAGTCGTTTTCTGGAAGCAGGACACTGAAAGGCTCTTCGCACTGGGCGGAGGGACCGAAGCCACACTGCACGTCGACCGTGAAGCTGCCGATCAATGCATTGCCCTCACCGTATCCGGAGGCATCGCAGCTGGGCACGCGAAAAGCATCTACGGCGTAACTGCCTTGAGTCGTGCGCAGGCTACCGTCCAGAGTGACAAAGGTTTGGGTTGGGCTCAGCACCGAGCGACGCACGGTGTCGAGCAGCGGATAATTTTGCAGGCGGTTGGCGAGGCCCGTCAGAGGCGCGGCGAGCGGATCGTCGTCGTTGGGCGTCACGCCATCGTTGCCGAGATCGATCCCCAGCTCGCCATTGGCGCCAAAACGGTTCTCGCGAACTTGATTGCGCGCACCGCTCGCGATCAGCACGCCATTGCCTACGGATGGTCTGAACAAGTCCCGATGTGGTTAGATCACACCACGATCCGGCGGCGAGTGGAATCATGACGCAACTGACCTTTTCAGATGGCGAGTACGCCGGCAAGCGCAAGCAGACGCGGCGCGAGGT
>Ga0163149_10001440_pt1 | contig 30544 bp, 33 predicted proteins | sample OliLakLV19MP5G1_FD_148604 | JGI IMG/M metagenome (GOLD analysis project Ga0163149, IMG submission 148604) | Freshwater microbial mat bacterial communities from Lake Vanda, McMurdo Dry Valleys, Antarctica - Oligotrophic Lake LV.19.MP5.G1 | ecosystem: Environmental > Aquatic > Freshwater > Lake >... | reverse complement strand
GGATCTTATTCTTCTCCAATAAGCTGGACTGTAGCGATGTTACTTGTTGTTTTTCCGACACTACTCATTCTCTCATGGCTTTTAAAACGAGACTTTTCAGTTAATCCAGAAAAGAAAGAATTAGGTCTTCGTAAATGGTTTGTATATGGAACATTGTTTATTACGGGAATTGTACTTGTTGTTGATTTAATAACTGTACTCTATAGATTCCTTAATGGAGACTTACTTACGACTGGTTTTCTTCTAAAAGCTCTTACGGTATCTATTGTTGCTGGTTGTGTGTTTATATACTACGTTCTTGAACTTAGGGGTAAAACTTCTGGAACTGTAAATATAGTAGCTTTTTGGGGAAGCACACTTGTTGTTCTTGCTTTAATTATCGCAAGTTTTGCTGTTGTAGGTTCTCCTCGAACTCAACGACTGGTGAAGTACGATACACAACGAGTTCAGGATTTACAAAATATTCAATGGCAAGTCTTAAATTTCTGGCAACAAAAAGGAAAGCTCCCAAGTACTCTTTCTGACCTCGAAGATCCTTTTTCAGGAGGATCATATGCTGTTGACCCTGAGACAGGTACATCATATGAATATTCCGTAAAAAACTTACTTACATTTGAATTATGTGCTGACTTTTCTCTTGCGAATAATGAAGTTAATTCCGGATATCAAGCTAAAGAATTATCTCGAGACCCATATCCAATTGACGGAGGAGATAGTTGGAAACATAATTCAGGAAATCAGTGTTTTGAAAGAACTATCGATCCTGAGCGATACCCAATATTTAAAAAATAAATAAAAAATAAAAAACAGTCTTTGCCAAGACTGTTTTTTATTTGTATTATTTTGATACTTATACATGAAACAATACGACCATAAAAAAATAGAAAAGAAGTGGCAGAAGGAGTGGGCTAAACAAGAGCTTTTTAAAACTGAAGAAAATTCTCCAAAGCCAAAGTGTTTTGTGCTCGATATGTTTCCGTATCCATCAGGAGAAGGTCTCCATGTTGGTCATCCAAAAGGATATATAGCAACTGATATTTATTCTCGCTATAAAAAAATGAGTGGCTTTGCGGTGCTTCATCCAATGGGTTGGGATGCTTTTGGACTACCTGCTGAAAATTATGCGATTAAAAACAAAATTCATCCGCGAGAGGCAGTAGAAAAAAATATAAAAAGATTTAAGGAGCAACTTTCTATTATTGGTTTTAACTATGATTGGGAAAGAGAAATAAATACGACTGATCCAGAATATTACAAATGGACACAGTGGATTTTCTTACAAATGTATAAAAAAGGTTTGGCATACGAGTCACACGAGCCTATTAACTGGTGTCCATCGTGTCAAACAGGACTTGCAAATGAAGATTTGGAAGATGGAACATGTGAACGATGTGGTTCGGTAGTTGAAAAGCGTCCCATACGACAGTGGGTATTAAGAATTACAGATTACGCTGATAAATTACTTCAAGGTTTAGAAAAACTTGATTGGCCAGAATCGATTAAAGAAAGTCAGCGAAATTGGATTGGACGAAGTGAGGGGGCTGAATTTGAATTCAAACTCACAACTAAAAATTTACAACTCGAAGCTATTAGGGTATTTACAACACGACCAGACACTTTGTTTGGTGTTACGTACGTCGTACTTTCACCTGAAAGTAACTATGTGCAATCCCTGAAAGATAATATTTTAAATTGGACTGAGGTTGAAAAATATATTGAGGAAGTAAAACATAAAACAGAAATCGAAAGAACAACTGAAGGAAAAGAGAAAACAGGTGTTGAGCTTCAAGGAATAAAGGTTACTAATCCTGCACATGGAGAAGATGTGTCTGTATGGGTCGCTGATTATGTGCTTGGTGGTTATGGAACAGGTGCGGTTATGGCGGTCCCTGCTCATGATGAAAGAGATTTTACTTTTGCTAAAAAATATAATTTAGAAATTAAACAGGTAATTTCTGGTGGTGTAGAAAATGAACCATATCTTGAAAATGGAAACTTAATACACTCAGGTGAATTTAATGGTTTACATTCAGACAAAGCGATAGAAAAAATAATCAATACATTTGGTAAGAAAAAAGTTACTTATAAACTCCGTGACTGGGTGTTTTCAAGGCAAAGATATTGGGGTGAACCAATACCATTAATTCATTGTGAAAAATGCGGGGTTATTGCTGTGCCTGAAAAAGATTTACCAGTAAAACTTCCAGATGTTAAAAAATACGAACCAACTGGTACGGGTGAGTCACCGCTTGCTGGAATAGATGAGTGGGTGAATGTAGATTGCCCAGAGTGTGGCGGAAAAGGTAAACGAGAGACAAATACGATGCCTCAATGGGCAGGATCTTGCTGGTATTACCTTGCGTATATAATGCGAGGAAATACTAATTTTAAATTTCCAATTTCACAGTATAAAGATGTGTTTAAGAAATGGCTTCCTGTAGATATGTATGTTGGTGGTGCTGAGCATGCAACCAGACATCTTATATATGCTCGTTTTTGGCATAAGTTTTTGTTTGATATTGGAGTTGTTTCAACAGAAGAGCCGTTCAAACGCCTTCAACACGTTGGTCTTATTCAAGCTTCAGATGGGCGCAAGATGAGTAAGCGCTACGGTAACGTTATTAATCCTGATGATATTATAGAAACATGGGGAGCAGATACTATGCGTGTCTATGAAATGTTTATGGGTCCTTTTGCAAATTCTATTTCATGGAATACAGACAGTATGATTGGCTCACGAAGATTTCTGGAGAAAGTGTGGAGATTACAAGAAAAAGTAAAAGACCAGACAGAAAAGGAGACTGGAGATTTAGAAATTTTACTTCATAAAACAGTTAAAAAAGTTGGAGAGGATATAGAAAGTTTTTCATTTAATACTGCAATCTCATCACTGATGATTCTAGTTAATGAAATGGAAAAACAAGAAGAAGTTTCCATCTCATATTTTGAAATTTTGTTAAAACTCGTCACCCCATTTGCTCCTCATATGACTGACGAACTCTGGTCGGTACTTGGGTCTAAGGAATCAATATATCTTGAAAACTGGCCATCCTTTAACACAGAGAAACTTGTTTCAAATGAGGTTGTTGTTGCAATTCAAGTAAATGGTAAAACACGTGGCAGTATAACTGTTGAAAGAGAGAGTACTGAAGATTTTGTTCAAAATAAGGCCAAATTAGAAGTTGAAAAATGGTTGAGTGAGGGTAACGTTCGAAGAGTTGTGTATGTAAAAGGAAGGCTTATTAACTTTGTGCTTGAGCAAAAATCCTAGTGTTTGACTTTTCCGGAGTATATGATAGAAATAAGAGACTTTAAAAAACAACATACCTACACATATGGCAAAAAACGAAGTAATCACATTTAAACCAAAACAAGTTACAAAACGTCTTCTTGGTGTATTACCAGAAAGAGCTCGTGATGTTGTTGTTGGTAGATTTGGATTAGGAACTAATCCAACAAAGCTCACTCTTGAAGCTATTGGTAAAAAATATGGTATTACTCGTGAACGTGTACGACAGATTGAAAATTATTCTTTAACAAACATTCGTAAATCAAAAGATTACGAAAAAGAAAGAAAGGTTTTTGAAGAACTTAAAAAATTAATATCTACACTTGGTGGTATGGTAGCTGAGCACGATCTTTTAGATCATGTTTCAAAAGAACATAGTACTCAAAACCATATACATTTTCTTCTTGTAGTAGGTGATGATTTTAAGAAACATAAAGAAGATGAAGAATTTAAACATCGATGGCACATTGATGAAAGGCTCTCAGGTCAGATTCACGGATCATTACGAAAGCTTTATGAAGGTCTGTCTGATGAACAAATTGTTCCAGAATCAGAATTTCTAAAGGCATTTCTTGAACATCTTAAGGATGTCTCAGAAGAATATAAAGATGAAGAAGTTTTGAAACGATGGCTTTCTCTTTCAAAGAATATTAGCAAGAATCCGCTTGGTGAATGGGGTAAGAGTCAGTCTCCAAATATTAAAGCTAAGGGTATTAGAGATTACGCTTTCTTGGTTATAAGACAACATGGTTCACCTATTCATTTCCGTGAGGTTGCAAAAGCTATCGAGACAGTTTTTAAAAAGAAAGCTCATGTTGCAACGACTCACAATGAACTTATAAAAGATAAAAGATTTGTTTTGGTTGGTCGCGGACTCTATGCTCTCGCCGAATGGGGTTACATGAGCGGAGTGGTTAAGGATGTTGTAAAAAAGATTTTAGATAAAAATGGTCCTTTAACTAAAGATGAAGTTATAGACAAGGTTTTAAAGGAGCGTTATGTAAAAGAAAATACTATTTTGGTAAATCTCCAAAATCCAAAATTCTTTAAGAAAGACGGTCAAGGTAAATACTCAAACATGTAACAAAAAACACCCTTCGCAGGGTTTTTTTTGTTTTCTGGACTTGTTAAACCTTATGATACAATTAAAAAATAATGTTTTCGAGTCTAACTGATATATTGATAAAATTATTTGGAGAAACCGTTTGGGCTAATTTAATATTGGCTTTTAAAGTTGTTGTATACTCGGCTTTTATTTGGGTCCCTTTTATTCTTGTTGCAGCATTAGTAAAAACTTGGATGAGTTACATTCGAGCTCACTTTATACAAAAACAGGGATCAGTTTTGTATGAGATTAAAATACCAAAAGAACTCAATAAGTCTCCAGCTGCTATGGAGGTTTTTTTGTCACACTTACATCAAATGGGCAATGCGACATATATTGAGGCGTATTGGGAGGGAAAAGTTCGTCCTTGGTTTTCTCTAGAATTAGTTTCTATTGGAGGAGATGTTAAGTTTTTTATCTGGACACCAGCAAAACAAAAAGGCATTGTTGAGGCACAGTTGTATGCACAGTACCCAACCGTTGAAATACATGAGGTCGCTGACTATGTAGCAGAAATGCCGTATAATCCTCTTGAATATCAGTATTTCGGTCTCCAGTGGAAGCTGGTTAAGGAAGATGCTTATCCATTAAAAACATATGTTGATTATGGACTTGATAAAGATCCTAAAGAAGAGTTTAAGATTGATCCAATTACATCAGCCATAGAATTTCTAGGGTCAATGAAAGAAGGTGAATTTATTTGGATTCAATTTTTGATTCGAGCACATAAAGCAGAAGGCTTGAAAGATGGACGTTTGTTTAAAAAGCCAGATTGGAAAGATGGTGCTAAAAAAGTTATTGCAAAAATTGCCGAAGAATCTCGACTTGGTAAGGGTGATGCAGAAAAAGGAACAACTCTTAGGCTTACAAAAGGTCAGCAAGATATTATTGCTTCAATAGAAAGAAGTTTAGGTAAGTATCCATTTGAAACTGTTGCGCGTGGAATGTATATTGCAAAAGAGGGTGTTTTTAATTCTACAAATATTGGGGGACTCATAGGATCTTTAAAGCAGTACAGCTCTCCAGATCTTAATGGTTTCAAACCTGGTTTTGCAACAGGTGTTGATTATCCATGGCAAGATTTTCGAGGTAAGAAAGTTGCTAGTTGGAAAAAAGAGCTTTTCGATGCATATAAACATAGGTCTTATTTTTATGGACCCTATAAAAATTATAAAAGTGATAAGTCTCCTTCATATATATTAACCACTGAGGAGCTTGCAACGCTATGGCATTTCCCTGGAGGAGTTGCTGCTACTCCGACACTTACCCGAGTTCCTTCAAAGAAAGGAGAGGCTCCTGCCAATTTGCCTATATAGTAATGGAATATATACGTTTATTTTTAAAAAAAGCAGAATATCTTATTTCAGTATCTGTAGCGTATATGGATAAGACTTTTTTACATATTTGGTCACATAAAAAAAGTCGAAGCATTTTCATGGTAGGTGTTATTTCTGTAGTCTGTGCTGTGCTGTGGTATTCTTTTTTTATCCAACCTCCTAAGGATTTTCCAAAACATTCTTTGTTTGATATTCCTGAAGGATCAACACTTAATCAAGTTTCTCAGAAATTACATAATCAGGGCTACATACTTTCTCCTTTCTGGTTTAAGGTGACGGTCTCACTAACTTCTGGAAGTTCTTCTGTACAAGCTGGAGATTATTTTTTTGCAAAAGAAAAGAATCTAATTGCTATCGCAAAAAGGGTGACTTCGGGAGATTACGGTCTTGAACCAGAAAGAGTAACTATTCACGAAGGATTAAGTTCCTTTAAAGTAGCGGAGTTATTTGCTTCGAGATTTCCTAAGTTCGATCCAGAATACTTTGTTAATAACGCTCCTGAAGGATATTTATTTCCTGATACATATTTTTTTCTTCCTACCATAAAAGCGACAGATGTAATTCAAACTATGCGTCAAAATTTTGACAGGCAAATTATTTCAGTTAAAGAAGATTTAGAAAAATTTGGGAAACCTCTCGAAGATATAATTAAGATGGCTTCAATTCTTGAGGGTGAAGCAAGGAAGTTTGAAACACGTCAGACTGTAGCTGGAATTTTATGGAGAAGAATTGATCTTGGTATGCCACTTCAAGTTGACGCCTCTTTCGTATATATAAATGGTAAAAACTCTTTTACGCTAACTACTGAAGATTTACGAGAAGATTCTCCTTATAATAGCTATACCCGCTTAGGACTCCCTCCAACACCAATTTCAAATCCAGGACTTGAGTCTATTCAGGCGGCTATTGCACCAATTGAAACAAAGTATTTATACTTCCTTACTGATAAAACAGGAGTTATGCGGTATGGAATTACCTACGATGACCATCTCAAGAACAGAAGGCTGTACCTGGGGAAATAATTGACAATTATGTAAAATGTGTTAATTTTAGTTTAGTTTTTGAACATTGTTAAATTAATACTTACAAAAAGGGGCTTTTGATGACTTATATTCCTTTGATTCGCTATGAGGGAGATGAAACTGTTCTGATAATTTGTGGGCGTGAAGTCCGGTTGAGAGATCTGAGTAGTCTTCCTCAAAGATTGAAAAATCACTTCATTGAGGCTTTGGTTTTATCGGTCGTTGGGTTTATGTCGCTATACCAAAGAATTAGTTTCAATCTTGAGTTACATGATTCGAATGGTAATACGGCAGGTGCTGTAGATACGTGTCGATATGTTTTAACGGGTGAAATCGTTATTCATATTTACCCTGACAGACTTATAACTTACTGTAATCCAAAAACTAAGGTACCTACATCAAAAGTTCTTTCTGGAAAGAGTATTGGAGGGTGGTCTGAATCTGTGGCTGATTGGTTAAGTTTATCTGGCACAAAGAAGCTGATTTCTACGAAAATAACATCAGTACTCATACATGAGTTCGGACACATTAAGCACGCAATTGAGAATCCTTTTTTCTTTGAAAGGTACAATGAGCTTAAATTACGTAGTCGACATCCAAAAATTAATCAAATTTACAGATTAGAGTCTGATTCGTGTCGAGCTACATGTTCATGTTTAGGATTTATAATCCGAAACGCTTTCTTTCAATTAATTGCCGAAGGTGTTGCTGATAATGAATTGTACACACTGAAAGAAAATTCAGTATATGCCAACCCAAAATACGAAGATGTGAAAGAATTACTCCAGCTTTCATTAGGTGAATTAGAAGTTTTGTTGATCGGTTTGGAGCAAACAGGTAAATTTTCACCTCAATCAAATTTTACATGGTATGGATTATTTGAAGGTGCGTTACCTTACCTTCTTGGAAGACATGTGTTCTTGATTGCAGAGTCAGAGGGTGTTCAGGTGATAAAGTGTACACCAACTGAACTGATTGACACATGGTATCGATTGGGGTGCGAAAGGCGGAACATTAAACCCCTTGTAAGTATTAGAACGGGGCAGGGTTTATTTGATCAAAGACATTACCTGACCTGGTGTCGCAAGATAGGTTCCATGAACCGTAAATAGTAAAATTGAATGATCGACAAAATCCCCCCCCTATTGGAGAGTGGGGGATTTTTTTATTGCGAGTGCGGAGATAACACCGAAGCTTTGCTTCGGGGTTATCTCCGCACATACAAAAAGAGTCGGCGGAGCCGATACTCCTGCAACAAAGTTTTCCCTATTGCTTCGCCTCATACCTCGTCTGCTCTGAACAGGGATGAGACGAGGACTTTATTTGTGTTATTAATACTATGTAGTATTGTTTTTCTATGTCAAAAAAGCAGAAGGTTTATGTCGGCATGTCTGGAGGAGTTGATTCTTCAGTTACAGCTGCTCTTCTCAAGGAGCAGGGCTTTGATGTGACTGGTGTTTTTATAAAAGCTTGGCATCCAGAAGGTTTTCCGTGTAATTGGAAAGAAGACAGACGCGATGCAATGCGAGTCGCCGCTGTTTTAAATATTCCTTTTAAAACACTTGATCTTGAAAAAGAATACAAACAAGATGTGGTGGACTACATGATTGCTGAATACCAAAAAGGCAGAACTCCTAATCCAGATGTGATGTGTAATAAAGAGATTAAATTTGGTGGCTTTTTAGATTTTGCCTTAAAAGAAGGTGCTGATTTTGTGGCGACTGGACATTACACTCGACTACGTCGAGAAGGTCAAATGTCAAATACCCAATATCAAATATTGGAGGCAAGGGATAAGGCGAAAGATCAGAGTTATTTTCTATGGACTCTCACACAAAAACAACTAAAACATACTTTGTTTCCAATAGGTGAGTATGAAAAATCAGATGTGCGAAAGCTTGCAAGTAAATTTAATTTACCAACAGCTTCAAAGAAAGACAGTCAGGGTCTCTGCTTTCTCGGCAAGGTAGATATGAAAGAATTTTTAAAAGAACATCTCAAGTTAAAGGATGGTGAGGTTTTAAATATGAAGGGTGAGGTTGTTGGTAATCATCAGGGTGTACAGCTGTATACAATTGGAGAAAGACACGGTTTTACTATTACTCATACTGGCGTAGACGAGAAGCCAATGTACATAGTTTCTAAGGATATTACAAAAAACACAATTACAGTTTCAAATGAGCAAACAAACAGGAAGGAGTCTGGAATATTAAAATTAGAACTTTCAGGAACTAATTGGACAACCTTACCTGAAGCAGGAAAAAAATATTTTGCCCGTTTTCGTTATCATCAAAAACCAGAAAATTGCACAGTAATTTTTTATGAAGGTGCAACCTTCATAATTTTTGAGAAGAAACAGCCAAGTGTCGCCTTAGGACAGTCTCTTGTTTTATATGACGGAGAAGCATGTCTTGGTGGAGGGGTAATTGAAGCTTTGTTATAGGCTTATTTTCTTGTGTATAATAAAGGTATGACAAATATACATATTGTTAAGGCTGATGGCACACGAGAGCCATTTGAAGCATCTAAACTTCATGGTTCACTCATTTCTGCGGGTTCCAAAGAAGTTTTGGCACAAGAAATTGTTCAGCATATAGAAAATGAACTTAAGGATGGAATGAGTACGAGTGAAATTTACAAGCACGCTTTTTTCCTTTTACGCAAAAAACAACGCAGAGCTGCTATTAAATATTCACTCCGGTCTGCGGTAATGGAATTAGGTCCTTCTGGTTTTCCGTTTGAAAAATTTGTTGCTGAGATTTTTACCTCAAAAGGGTATCAAACAAAAACAGGCGAGATTGTTATGGGGCAATGTGTTGCTCACGAAGTCGATGTGGTTGCTTGGAATGAAAATAAACTTATCATGGTTGAAGCAAAATTTCATAACAGTGCAAATTTTAAATCTGATTTAAAGGTTGCACTGTATGTGAAAGCACGTTTTGATGATCTTCGAGATACAAAGCATACTTCTTATGGAAAAACTCGCTCTCTTGATGAGATGTGGCTTGTAACGAATACTAAATTTAGTTCGACAGCCATTCATTACGCAGAATGCAAAGGACTTAAGCTTGTTGGTTGGAATTACCCTGAAAAGGGGAGTCTGCAGGATCTGATTGATGATGGAGGTGTTCATCCTGTGACATGCCTCACAGCCCTTTCAAAGCACCAAAAAAACTCACTCATAGCTCAAAATATTATTCTGTGCAGACAACTTATAGATAATACAGAAGCATTAAAGAACTTTGGTTTCTCTGATCAAAAAATAAATAAGACTTTAGAAGATATTGCTTTATTAAGTCAGTAATTTTTTTGTAATGACTTTTACTGAAAAAGTATTAGGGGTAGTTTCAAAAATTCCTAAAGGAAAAACTTTGACGTACAAGCAGGTTGCGAATAAAGCTGGCTCACCCTATGCTTTTCGTGCTGTTGGCAATATTTTAAATAAGAATTACAATCCAGGTATCCCATGTCATAGGGTTATAAGGTCTGGTGGACTTACAGGAGGATACAATAGAGGTAGTGAAAATAAAGTTATATTACTCAAGAAAGAGGGTATCTTACAATAAATGGAAGACGGATTTACAACAAAAGAAGACTTACTACGTACACTTGAAACAGAAACTCAGGTTTTTAAAGATATACTAGTGAAAGAAGCTTTTTCTAAAATTGATAGAAAGGATTTTATTGGTTCTGACTATGAAATCGAAGCATATGAGGATTATTCAGTGCCAATTGGTTTTGATCATATGAGTATCAAGCCTACTGTTATTGCATTTTCGCTTGAGCTTCTTCATATAAAAAAAGGTGAGCACGTTCTAAATATTTTTTCTAGTTCAGGTTTTGTGACTGCTCTTGTTGCTGATATGGTTGGAAAAACAGGAAGTGTTCTTAGTCTAGAAACTATTCCAGAACTCGCAGTAAAAAGTAAGGAATATATTTCAAAATACAAACTACCACAAGCTGAAATTAAATTTTTTGATAAAAGTTTAGGTTTTAATGAGGAAAAAGTATTTGATAAAATTATTATATATGCCAACCTCAAAGATAAACCAAATCTTTTTTTGGAAAGACTAAAGATTGGTGGAATTATGGTTGTTGCTATACAGGGCGTTCTATATAGGATTACAAAGAAGGAAAAAGGAGTTGAGGAGGAAAAAATACTTGAAGGTTTCATGTTTCCTGACTTAGATTTAAACTAGAGAAATAAAGCTGTTTCAAACAAGGATTTTTCTATACTTAAAACCTTTGTTTGAAAATAGTCCTAATATTGCTAATATTCTACCTATGCAACATCATGAAGTTCGAAAGAAGTTTTTAGATTTTTTTCATAAACGAGGACATGCGATTATACCTTCAGCTTCTTTAATACCTGAAAATGATCCTTCGGTTCTTTTTACAACAGCTGGTATGCAACCTCTTGTCCCATACCTCTTAGGGCAAGCTCATCCAGAAGGAGTACGTCTCGCAAATCTTCAGAAATGTGTACGCACAGTTGATATAGATGGTATTGGAGATAATACTCACGCTACTTTTTTTGAAATGATGGGTAATTGGTCTTTGGGAGACTATTTTAAAGAAGATGCAATCAAATGGAGTTTTGAGCTACTCACTTCTAAAGAAGAGGGTTTTGGTCTTGATCCGCAAAGACTGTACGTAACTTGTTTTGAAGGAGATGAAAATGCTCCTCGAGATGAAGAGTCTGCAGGAACATGGAGGGAGATTTTTAAGAAACATAACGTTACAGGTGAGCGTATTTATTTTATGCCCGCTTCAAAAAATTGGTGGAGTCCAGGGGACAATGGTCCTTGTGGTCCAGACACAGAAATGTTTTACGATCTCACAGGTACTCTTATAAAGGGTCTTTCTAAACAAGAGTACATGAAAGCTGATGAGGAACAAAAGGTTGTCGAGATTTGGAATGATGTTTTCATGGAATATGAAAAGAAAGATGGAAAGGTAATTGGAAAATTAAAGAATAAAAACGTAGACACAGGTTCTGGTTTTGAACGTGTATGCGCGGTGCTTCAAGGAAAAGATAATATTTTTGAAACAGATATTTTTAGTGAATTGATGAAGGTTTCAAAAAGTTTAGGTTCAAATACAAAATCCCAGAGAATTATCGCTGATCACATGAGGACTGCTGTGTTTATGATTGGTGATGGTGTTATCCCTTCTAATACTGACAGAGGGTATATTCTTCGAAGACTTATTCGTCGAGCAGTATTTAACACCGATCTACGTTCACTTTCAAAAATTAAAATAACTGAATGTATCGACGCCCTTATTTGTACATATGAAGAAGTCTATACAAATTTAAAATTAAAAAGAGACACCCTTATAGATGTTATTTCAGAAGAATCTGATAAATTTGCTAAAACACTTGAGCAGGGTATTTCTGAAGAAAAAAGACAGGTTGTTCGAAACAATAACCTCCTGACGGGCGATGTGGCACATGTTCTTTTAACTTCTCACGGTTTACCACTTGATATTACAATTGAAATTGGAAAAAGTGAAAAATATGAAATTTCTCCAAATATATATTCTGTATTTGATGAGCAGATGCGTAAACATAAAGAGCTTTCACGAAGTGGTGCAGAAAAGAAATTTAAAGGAGGTCTTGCTGACACAAGTGAAATGTCTCTCAAGTATCATACGACAACACATCTCCTACATCAGGCGCTCCGTGACGTTCTAGGGACTCATGTGGAGCAAAAGGGAAGTAATATAACCTCAGAAAGACTTCGTTTTGATTTTGTGCATCCGCAAAAAATGACAGACGAAGAAAAAAAGAAAGTTGAAGATATTGTAAATCAAAAAATTAAAGAAGGACTTTCTGTCCACAAAATTGAATTACCAAAAGAAGAAGCTGAAAAAACTGGCGCCCTCCACTTCTTTGGAGAAAAATATGGAGACAAAGTGACGGTTCATTACATTGGAGATTCAATTGAAAATGCTTATTCAAAAGAATTTTGTGGTGGACCACATGTTGAAAACATAGGAACTTTGGGTACGTTTAAAATTCAAAAAGAAGAAGCTGTTTCTTCTGGGGTAAGACGTATCAAAGCTGTTCTTGTATAAGACCGTTTGACTGTGATACCATTTTTTTTGGTACAGATCTTTCTTTTTTTACTTGGAGGTGATGCATGATTGATAAAAAAGCATACGCTCTTGTTTGTTTTTTTAAAGGCCCTGGATATTTTGGTATGGCTTGGCATTATGCTTTTTGTCAGACAGCTGGCACAGTTATTATTAAGGGCAATTCTGATACGTTTATGCGTGATGCTTGTGTTGCTAATGCTTTGGACCTTATTGATCGGGGTGAATCGGAATTGTGTCTCGATCCTCCAGATGAGCACTTACTCCAGACGGTGTTACCTCGAGATTCTATAATTATGAATAGTGAAGAGGTCCAAGGGTTGATCGAGAGACTTCGAACCTTGGGAATTTGATTTGAAATTTCGTTGATACTTTGCACAAAATCACCACAATTTGTTTGTGGTGATTTTTTTAAGTGGAGAACAGACTAAGTAAAAATAAACTCTTTGATATACTGTTTGTATATGTCTTTCCTTTCTTTTTTTTATACAAGTAAAAAACAGGTCTCACTTATTGTTGATATAGGAAGTGGAAGTGTTGGCGGAGCTCTTGTTTTATTTGGTTCGAAAATTCCAGAAACTCTTTCTTCTTTACGAATTCCAATTCCATACAGTGAAGAAAGTCCAAAGTTGCTTTCAGGAATGTTTTCTATTGTTGAGGAAGTTGTTAACTCACTGATACGTGATTCTTTGAAATTTAAAATCAAGGTCACGAATATACAATGTTTTTTCTCATCTCCTTGGTGCCTTACGCGCGTTCACACTACATATATTAATAAAGCTGAACCAGTAACTTTAACGGAGCATTTTGTTCAAGATGTTTTAAGACAAGAACTTAAAACAGTTTCCCTAAGTCAGAATGAAATAGAACATAATCCTTTTTTTAAACAACCAGTTGTGGTTATAGAAAATGTAACAAATAAGTTTTCTTTGAATGGATATGAGGTAAAAAAACCATATGGTAAAAAAGCTCGTCAGGTTCAAATAGTATCGTGTGTAAGTTTTGTCCCTACAGACATTAAAAACAGTCTTGAAAAAATTTTAGATCAACACGTACATGCACATACTCAAATTTTGTTCCGTTCGTATTCCTACTCTCTGTATTCTCTAATTCAAGAGACTATTGCTCACGAGAGTGACTATATGCTTTTTGATGTGGGTGCTGAGACAGCAGACATAGTATTTAGCTTAGAGGGGGCGATATACCACACAGATACCATATATATGGGTCGCAACAGTCTTCTCAGTGCTGTTTCAAAATCTTTTGTACTTGGACCAGATGTTGCACTTTCTTTTATTAATCTGTTTACTGAAGGGCATTTAGAAGAATCTATAGCTTTGCGTATACAAACAATTATCGATGAAGTTGAAAAAAAATGGCTTGAAGAGTTAGGTAAAGTTATGGTTCGTGCTCAAAAAAAAGCATCCTTTGGAAAAATTTTTATAACAGCCGACAAGGGTGTTGGAAAAATTTTCGCTCAGTTTTTAGTTAAAAATCGGACAGTAGCAAGTGAGCAAGATGTTATTATTCTTGGCTCAGAAACCTTGGTATCACTTGGATTGCAAACTAAAAATATCAATGATCCATTTTTAATGATCGAAATACTTGATATACACAGGTATAAGTTATTTGAATCATAAGGTGTATCGTTGTAATATGTATATATATGGCAAAAAATATTTTACAAGATGTTGTGCCTCCTAATCGTCGCTCCATAAGAAACATCCCTATTTCTTCTACTCGTAAGAAAATTACAGCACAAGCTGAGGTATTTCCTCTTAAAAAAGAATCACCTTCTTTTGTTCAATCTAAAAAAATAAATCAAGTTTCTGTTGAAGAAATGTCTCCTGTGCATAATAAAAGAAAGTTCTCTAAGAAAATTTTAGGACTTGTAGTAGTTCTTTTTGTTTTCTTATTTTTATACATATTCACTGTCTTTTTTGCATCTGCAACAATAACAATTACTCCTCGACAGCAGAAAGTTACCCTTAATGAAACTATAAAAGTGGGAGATACGTTAAGTGGTATTCCATATGAAGTTGTCACGTTAAGTCGTACTGAAGGAAAGATAGTATCTGCGACTGAAAGTAAGACAGTTGAAGAAAGAGCTTCTGGTACGGTTATTGTGTACAATACCCACAGTAATACCTCTCAGAGACTTATAAAAAATACACGCTTTGAAACACCTGAAGGTTTAATTTATAGAATACGCGACTCAATTACTGTTCCGGGTCAGACAACAAAAAGTGGAGTTGTCACTCCTGGTAGTGTTGAGGTTGCTATTTTTGCAGATTCACCTGGAGAAAAATACAATACAGGTCTCACTGATTTCACTATCCCAGGTTTTAAGGGAGATCCTCGCTATAAAGCATTCTATGCTCGTTCAAAAACTCCAATGACAGGTGGATTTGTTGGTGTTCGAAAGGTCGTTGCAACAACTGACAAAGAAATAGCTCTTGCAGAACTTGAGAGTGCTCTCTCTGATTCTTTAGAGAAAGAAATCCAAACTCAAATACCTGATAAGTATATTTCTTATAAAGACATGATCTTTTTTGAATTTGAGGAAAGTGATCAAACAGAAACTACAGACTCCTCAGTTAAAGTTAATCTAAAGGGTACAATTAAAGCTTTTATACTTGATATAGATAAGTTAGAAAATATTATTGCTTCTGAGACAGCACCTGCTCTTGCTGGACTCGGGGATGTTGATTTTATTAACTTAAACAACATAACTGTTTCAGTTAAAAATAAATCAAGTGTTGATATTTTAAATCAAAAACCTTTCGATATCATGTTGACTGGAGAAGGTATTGTTGTGATGATTTTCCCTCAAGATGAGATTATTTCTAGTCTTTTAGGTGCGTCTATAGACGATTTTACAGTAGTACTTGATACTTATAAAATGGCTATACAAAAGGCTGATGCACTTATTTCACCTTTTTGGAAAAAGACTTTTCCTAAAGACAAAGACAAGATTTATTTAACAAAAACCTTACTTGAAAAATAGAAGATATATAAGAAGTTAACGGGATACGTATTGACTAATATACGGCTTATTTGCTAGTATGTTTCTCACTGCCTATAGTAGTGTAATGCAGAAAGAAAATTCACAAAAACAAGTCGTATTAGGGAGGGTTATTGAAGCCTTACCAAACACCTTTTTTAAGGTTGTTCGAGAAGATACAAATGAAGAGATTATGACCTATCTTTCAGGTAAGATGCGACTCAATAGAATCCGTGTTTTAGTTGGAGATAAGGTTGAGGTTGAAATAGACCCGTATGGTGGTAAAGGAAGAGTAAGTAGACGTCTATAGGATAGCGTTCACGAACCTCTGTCCGAATCTAATTTCGGGCTATTATTTTTTTTAAAAAACAATGAGAGTAAAATCATCCGTAAAGAAAATTTGTCCAAAGTGTCAGGTCATCAGACGAAGAGGCCGTGTTTTCATTGTATGTAAGGCCAATTTACGACATAAACAACGACAAGGTTAATTTTAATATTATGAGAATTTTAGGAATCACAATACCAGAAGAAAAACGTTTAGAAATAGGTCTTACTATTTTATATGGAATCGGACGTTCTCGAGCTCAGAAAATCTTAGCAGAAGCTAATGTTGAATACGGCAAAAAGCCAAAAGACATAAGTGCTGATGAGGAAAACACAATTCGTCGTGCAATTGAAGGTTTTACTATTGAAGGCGATCTAAAACGTGAAGTTGCTTCAAATATTAAGCGTCTTAAAGACATTAAGGCATATCGAGGAGTTAGACATACTCGAATATTACCAGTAAGAGGTCAGAGAACTAAGACAAACTCTCGAACACGAAGAGGTAATACTCGAAAGACAATGGGTACTGGTCGTCGTGCAGCAGATAAGAAATAAAAATTATGGGAAAAAAGCGAATCGTTAAAAAACCAGGAGGATCAGCTGAAGGAGTTCAAAAAACTGCTTCAGCTTTGTCAAAAAAGAAAGTTGATGTCGCTGTTTTATATGTTCAATCTACATACAACAATACAAAAGTTCTCCTTACCGATACAAAAGGAGGTGCTCTTTGCTGGTCATCAAGTGGATCATTAGGTTTCAAGGGTGCTAAAAAGGGAACACCTTTCGCAGCTGCAAAAGTAGGTGAAGTTCTAGGTGACAAAGCAAAGCTTATGGGAGTAAAAGAAATCTCTGTTGTGGTGAATGGCGTTGGTTCAGGACGTGAATCTTCAATCCGAGGCTTTATTTCACGAGGTATTAATATTACTAGTATTAAGGATATGACACCGGTTCCTCATAACGGACCTCGTCCTCCGCGACCAAGACGCGTATAAACAAATAATATGATTTCAGGACCAAAATATAAAATTGCTCGACGTTTACGTGCCCCAATCTTTGAGAAGACTCAAACTCAAAAATATGCACTTCGCGAAGCACGCAAAATAAAAGCTAAAAGTAAGCGACGACCAGCTCAAAAAACTGAGTACGGTCTTCAAATGCTTGAAAAACAAAAGGCTCGTTTGAGTTATGGAATTTCTGAAAAACAGTTTTCTAAATATGTTTCTGAATCTATTGCAAAGAAAGCTGTGAAATCAAGTCAAGCTTTGTTTGAACGACTTGAGACACGTGTTGATAACATCGTATATCGCCTTGGATTAGCTCCTACACGTCGTTTCGCTCGACAAATGGTATCTCATGGTCATATCACCTGTAATGGACGCAAGACAAATATCCCTTCAATGCAAATTTACAAAGCAGATGTTATTTCTATTCGAGAAGGCAGTCTCAAGACCAAGTTATTTAACGAACTTACTGAGAAACACAAGACTTACACAACACCGAAGTGGTTGAAATTTGACCTTGAAAAGAAACAAGGTACGGTAGTTGCTTCGCCAGTTCTTGAAGAACAGAAAGATCTGTTATTTGATCTTGATACCGTGCTCGAGTTCTATAGTAGATAAAATTTGATTATTTTTAAAAATTTAGTATAATTAAAAGCCAATTTTTAATAACAATAATATGTCTGATTACAACATAGTTTTACCTTCAAAACCAAAGATTGTGTCACAGGAAGGTACTGTGGGCGTTTATGAGATTGATGGTCTATATCCAGGATATGGTCACACTCTCGGAAACTCGCTTCGCCGTATCATTCTTTCATCATTACCAGGAGCTGCTATTACATCAGTTAAAATTTCTGGTGTAAATCATGAGTTTTCTGTTATGGACGGTGTAAAAGAAGATGTAATTACAATTCTTTTAAATCTTAAGAAAGTTCGTATCAAGATGCTGAGTGACGAACCTCAAACTCTTACCTTAGAAATAAAGGGTTCAAAAGAGGTTACTGCTGCTGATATTAAAGCACCAGGACAAATTGAAATATTAAATCCAGAACAAGTACTTTTCTCTGTTACAGATAAAAATACAAAAATTGAAATGGAATTATATGTTGAAAGAGGTCTTGGATACGTTCCAAAGGAAGTTCTTCAAAAGAACCGAGTTGATATCGGAAGTATTTCTCTTGATGGTATCTTTACTCCAATCAGAAAGGTTAATTATGAAGTAGAAAATATGCGAGTTGGAAACAGAACAGACTTCAACCGTCTAAAATTCTTTATTGAAACAGACGGAACAATAACTCCAAAAGAAGCACTGGAGAAATCTATTGAAGTTATGATTCACCAATTAAAGGCTATCATCGGTTTTAAAGAAGAAGAACCTTTAATAAAAGAGCCTTCAGCAGTATCTTCAACTGAAGAAAAAGATGCTGATCCTGAATTCTTGAAAACTCGTATTGAGACCGTAGGTTTTTCTCAGAGAACTTTCAACGCGCTTTCAAGTGCTAATATTCGAACTGTTGGTGGACTAGTACGTAAGAAGGAAAAAGATATTCTTGATATAGAAGGTCTTGGTTCTAAAGGTGTTACTGAAATAAAAGAAAAGCTTGCTGAATTTGGAATTTCACTTAAGGTAGAATAAAAAAGTACCATGAGACATCATAACAACATTAAAAGTTTTAATAGACCTAAAAACCAACGAGAAGCACTCATGAAGTCTCTTGCGCGCTCTTTGGTTATTAAAGAGAAAATTCGAACAACAGGAGCAAAAGCAAAATCACTCCGTCCTTTTGTTGAGCGTGTGATTACCTATGCAAAGAAAGGTACAATTGCTTCAAAAAGAGATGCAATTGCTTTAGTTGGTGTTGATACATCAAAGAAGCTCGACGAGCTTGCAAAGCGTTTTGAGGATCGTAAGGGTGGATATACTCGAATCACAAAACTTCCTCGAAGGATGAGTGATGGTAGCACAATGTCTGTTATTGAATTTGTATAAATATATGGAAAAAGAACAAACAAAAAATTCTATTGAAACACATACAATAGACGCACAAGGAAAAAGACTGGGAAGAGTTTCAAGTCAAGCTGCTGTTCTACTTATGGGCAAGCACACTCCTCAGTTTGCAAAAAATAAAGTGTATCCAGTACAGGTTAATATTATCAATGCTTCAAAAGCTTATATCTCTACTAAAAAGAAGGAAACAAAAGAATATGCTTCTCACTCACAGCATCTTGGAGGTATTAACATAAAAACACTTGCTCACGTAATTGAGTTTAAGGGTGTTTCTGAAGTTTTCAGGAGAGCAGTACTTGGAATGCTTCCTAAAAATAAATTACGAAGTGTTATGATTAAAAATCTTAGTGTTACCGAATAAATACGTATATGGAATCAACAAAGGAAAAATACATAGAAGCTATTGGACGAAGAAAGACTGCATCTGCACGAGTTCGAATTACTCCTGCAAGTAAACAATCTGTAACAATAAACGATCGTGACTTAGCAGATTTTTTTCATATTCGTGAATTAGTAAATACAGTTTTAGCTCCTTTTGAAAAACTAAAACTTACACAAAAATTTAAAGTAACAGTAATAGCTAAGGGTGGTGGTATTGCATCACAAGCAGAAGCTGTTCGTCTTGGAATCTCTCGAGCACTTCTTGAAGTTGACGCAGAGCTTAGAGCAAAATTAAAGAGTGAAGGGTTTCTCAAGCGAGATCCTCGAGCTAAAGAGCGCCGTAAATTCGGTCTCAAAAAAGCAAGAAAAGCTCCTCAATGGTCAAAACGATAACAAAAGGCACTCTCGGAGTGCTTTTTGTTTTGCCATTGCGGTGAGAGAAAAGGGTCGGAAAAACTTCGGTTTTTCCGTGGAGGAAGGTAGCGAACGAAGTGAATGTTTGAAAACCGTGGGTTTCTAAGGAATAAAATGACTCCTCATTGGAGTAAATACTAGTTTACGGAATTGTGGAGAGAGTGAGGGTCGGAGAGGGCGGTTTCTGCCCTTTCCGTGGAGTAAATTATTAAAAACCGAGGGCTCCCGATTTGTCTACGCTCGCGTAGCAACAATCGGTTTTTTTCTTGCTCTCACAAAAATTTTTGCTACAATGTGTTCACACTATGATGAAAAAACATAAAGTAGAAGATGAAGATATTATTCCCGAAGAAGACTCTGATCATGCTCGTGGTGGAGAAACTAAAACAGAAGTAGAAAAACTTAAGGAAAAACTTAAGGAGTGTCAAGCTCAAAAACAAGAATATCTCGATAGTTGGCAAAGAGCTCAGGCAGAATTTGTGAACGCTCGTAAACGTGATGGGGAAACTCATAAAGAGATACTTAAGCACGCAAATGAATCTCTTATTCTCGACATTATCCCTGTTCTTGATAGTTTCGATATGGCATTTGGCAATAAAGAAGCTTGGGAAAAGGTAGAGAAAAATTGGCGGATAGGTGTTGAGTACATTTATTCTCAACTAGTGGGGGTTTTACAAAACAATAACATCACACAACTCAACCCTCAACAAGAAATGTTCAACACCGAGTTCCATGAAGCAATTGAGGAAGTAGAAGGAGATAAAAAAGATGAAGGGAAGGTTGTCGAAGTGCTTCAAAAAGGTTATAAACTCCACGAAAGAATTATCAGAACAGCGAAAGTTAAAGTTGGAAGTCACGCAAAAACATAAAGTTTGACAAATATAATATTGTTTTTATAATATATTACGCATTAGTAACTAATTTTAATCACCATGGCAAAAATAATAGGTATTGATCTTGGGACAACATTTTCAGCAGTTGCAGTCATGGAAGCAGGGACTCCTAATATAATCGAAAACACAGAAGGTTCTCGCACAACCCCTTCTATTGTTGCTATCTCTAAGACAGCAGAGCGCCTTGTGGGTTCTCTAGCAAAAAGACAAGCTGTAACAAATCCAAAAAATACCATCTTTGGAATTAAGCGTTTTATGGGTCACATGTTTGATGATGCTTCTGTTCAAAAAGACCGCTCATCTATTCCGTACGATATAAAGAAAGGTCCTGATGGGGGAGTTTTGGTTACTATGAATGGCAAGGACTATCGACCAGAAGAAATTTCTGCAATGATCCTCTCTAAGCTCAAGCAAGACGCGGAGGCTCGTTTAGGAGAAAAAATTACTGAAGCAATTGTGACTGTACCTGCGTATTTTAATGATGCCCAACGAAAAGCAACAAAAGATGCTGGAAAAATTGCAGGTCTTGATATTAAAAGAATCATCAACGAACCAACTGCCGCAGCTCTTGCATACGGTTTCAATAAAAAGAAGGATGAAAAAATTGCCGTCTTCGACTTTGGTGGAGGAACATTCGATATTTCTATTCTTGAAGTTGGTGGAGATGTTGTTGAAGTAAAATCAACTGACGGAGATAGTCATTTGGGTGGTAAAGATATCGATCAGAAAATCATCAACTGGCTTGCAGATGAATTCAAAAAGCAAAGCGGTATTGATGTACGAAAGGATTCTCTTGCACTTCAACGTCTCGATGAAGCTGCAGAAAAGGCAAAGATTGAACTTTCTACTGCTATCGAAACAGAAATAAATATTCCATTTATTACTTCAGGTGTAGATGGCCCACAACATTTACTTGTTAAACTATCTCGCTCAAAACTTGAAGATCTTTCAGCTGAATTTATCGAACGAGCACTTACTATCACTAAGCGAGCAATGGAAGCATCTCCATTTAAAATTGCTGACATACAAGAAGTTGTACTTGTAGGAGGTCAAACTCGTATGCCGAAAATCCAGCAGGCTGTAAAAGATTTTTTTGGTAAAGAACCAAACAAATCAATTAACCCAGACGAGGTGGTGGCACTCGGTGCTGCTATTCAAGGAGGTATTATTGGTGGAGATGTAAAAGACATACTTCTTCTTGATGTTATTCCACTTTCTCTTGGTCTTGAAACAATGGGAGGTGTTGCTACAAAACTTATCGACAAAAACACCACTATCCCAGCTTCAAAATCTCAGGTATTTTCAACCGCAGCTGATAATCAAACCTCGGTAGAAATCCATGTAGTGCAGGGAGAGCGACCACTTGCAACAGACAATAAAAGTCTAGGTAGATTTATTTTAGATGGCATTCCACCAGCATCTCGAGGAATGCCTCAGGTTGAAGTTACGTTTGATATTGATGCGAACGGTATTTTGAGTGTAAAAGCAAAAGACAAAACAACAAATAAAGAGCAATCAATTCGCATCGAAGCGAGTTCAGGTCTTTCAAAAGAAGATATTGCTAAAATGCAGAAAGATGCAGAGGTACATGCAGAAGAAGACAAAAAGAAGAAAGAGCTTATTGAAGCAAAAAATATTTCTGAACAGCTTGTCTATACAGCAGAGAAAGCAGTTAAAGATAATGGCGACAAAGCCGGAGAAGAAATAAAAAAAGATGTGGAAGGGAAGATAGACGCTTTAAAGAAAGCTCAAGGAGGAACATCTCTCGAAGATATTAAAAAAGCTTCAGATGAACTTTCTACTTCCATGTCAAAAATAGGTGAAGCTATCTCAAAACAAAATCAAGAATCAGAAAAGCAATCAAACCCAGAAAATAAGGACCAGAAAGGTGGAAATGATGAGTCTGGACCTGTTCGAGACGCTGATTTTAAAGAGACTAAATAAGAAGAAATAAGTATTGGAGATTTTTATTCTAATGAAGTAGACTACTACTAATGAAAAATTACTACGAAGTCTTAGGGGTTCAAAAAAATGCAGATAAAGATGAAATAAAGAAGGCTTTTCGTAAGCTTGCTCATAAGTATCACCCTGATAAAAAAGACGGTGATGAAAATAAGTTCAAGGAAGTAAACGAAGCCTACGGTGTGCTTTCTGATGACAAAAAACGAGCTGAGTATGATCAGTACGGTAAGGTATTTTCAGGTGACGGAGGTCAAGGTGGAGGTCCTGGTGAGGGCTTCGGAGGCTTTGATTGGAGTAACTTCACTCAAGATGGTGGAGCTGGATTTGATTTTGATATAGGAGATATCTTCAGTAACATTTTTGGTGGTGGAGGAAGACGAGAACAAGCTCGTCGTGGAAGAGATATTTCAATGGATATCGAGCTTTCATTTGAAGAGTCAATCTTCGGAGTTGAACGAAAAGTACTTCTTAATAAAATATCTGAGTGCGATATATGTAATGCAACTGGTGCAGCAAAAGGATCTGAGATGACTACGTGTACAACCTGTAATGGAAAAGGTTCCATAAAAGAAGCTCGAAGATCTCTCGTGGGTACTTTTATGACAACTCGTGTTTGTGATGTATGTACTGGAATTGGGAAGGTTCCTAAAAATCCATGTGCTGATTGTCATGGAGCTGGTGTGTTAAAGAAAGAAAAAGAGATTCTTATTTCTATTCCAGCAGGCATAGATAATGGCGAAATGATTCGCATACCAAAAAATGGTGAGGCAATACCTCATGGAACATCAGGAGACTTGTATGTAAAAATTCACGTTAAACCTCATTCTATGTGGAAAAAAGAAGGAACTGATCTTGTAACAAATCTCAAGGTCAAACTCTCAGACGCTCTTCTTGGTACAGACTACAACCTCAAAACACTTGAGGGAGATTTAACTGTGAAAATCCCTGAAGGAGTTACATTTGGAGAAATTCTTCGCATAAAAGGTAAGGGTGTTCCTAAAGATAAGAGTAAACATCGAGGAGACATGCTTATTAAAATAAACATTGAGCTTCCGCGTAGACTTTCTCGTTCTGCAAAGAAGGCTGTGGAAGAACTCAAGAAAGAAGGTGTGTAGGAGTGGTATAGTAGAGAAATGGATGTATCATTCTTCTCGACACTCTCTTTGAATGTACTCGTACCCGCACTTATATTTATCGGAGGTTTTTTCTATGCATTGGTTCGAGGTAAGGAGAAGATAATTTCAGCTATCCTTGCGTTCTACCCAAGTCTTTTCTTTATGTCTATTTTTCCATACTGGAATGCTGCGGTTTTTGAAAAAGAGGGGATACATTCTTTTGTTGCGCATCTCGGTGTTTTTCTATTATTTTATATTCCAATACATCTTATTCTTTCGCGGGTTGTAGAGTCTTATTATTCTGAAAAAAGATCGGGTAAATTTTTACAGATAGCAAGTTTAAGTCTAGCTTTTGCTGTTTTAGTTATGGCTTTACTTATAAATTTCTTGCCAGTTATTTTTGTATTTTCAATAAGTAGTCTTATAACAAAGTATCTCTTCTGGTTTTTAATAGCTCCATTTCTCCTTATTCTTATAGCTATCAAAGAATAAGAGTATTCCAAGGCTATGTTTCTTTCTAAATCCTGTTTTCTAACCACTTATCTTCTTTAGAAACTGTTAGACTTCTGTTTGTAATTAGATATTTAACATTTGATATTACACTTTACTTGTGGTAAAGTGTTTTTGGGCCAAATGTGTCGTTCTTTCATTTCTATTCCAGAGTCCTTTTTGAAGGGGTTAGAGTAGAATGGAGTCTACTTATGTGTTCACTTGCAAGAATTCGTGAATTGGATGAATCTGACCTCCGTAATCTGGGGGAACACCCAAGGATGGAGGTGCATCATCTCGACGATGGAGATGATGACGAAGAGGTCACCGGGGGAGCTATTGAGCAATTGCTCAGTCGTCGATCAAAAATCGACACAACTGAGTAACTTTTCAAACTTTCCAGCACTAGGAATCAAACATAAATCAGCTGACACGGCCTTGGCCCAAGCTCGTCAGCTGATTTTTTTATTGCGATTGCGGAGTATTCTCCGCAAGTACAAAAAGAGTCGGTGGAGCCGATACTCCTGCAACAAAGTTTTCCCTGTTGCCTCGCCACGTGCCCCGTCTGCTTACGTCAGGTATGAGACGAGGTAAAATTTTATTTAGAAATTCTGACACTTTTTTGTTTATATGTCACAACACTCATTCCTCGTTTCAAGTTCTCTTATATTTTCATAGTTGACACCCGACAACACTTTTTAAAAATCATAAGCATAATAGGCTCATTTTTAGTTTTTACACACAAACAGTCTTTGACAAGGTTCAGTAGACAGTTTTATTTATTTGTTACATATCGACAACAATTCTTGTTGATTTATCCTAAACCTTGGAACGAACTTGCACTTCGCAAGAGTTCTTCAACATCAACTCTCGAAAGGAGAGTTTCCCATGCGTAACAAGCCCGATAACTTGTCCCCGATGTCGTTCGATGTCCCAGACGACAAGTTCGTCAAGAGTGGCTGGTGCAAGAAACGTGGTCCATGTGTTTCTATTGCTCGCACCGAGCACGGCGTCGCCATTCGCGACACCAAGGACGCCAGCAAGGCTACCCAGTTCTACACCCACGAAGAATGGGACGCCTTCGTTAATGGTGTGAAGGCTGGTGAGTTCGACACCAAGGTTTAAGCCACCTCATCGGCTGTTAGGGGAGAGTAGCAGCAATTGCCTACTCTCCCCTTTATCGTATAATCTAAACATGTCAAATATAATCATTTATCCAGGTTGGGGAGAATCTTTCAAAGAAGCTCGTTACAGAAAGCTTGCAAAGACTCTCGAAAACGCTGGTCACAAAGTTACTCCTATGAATCTTGATTGGAGGAAACCACTATCAAGCAATGTTTTTGCTGTGCCAAAGAGTAGTATTATTGTTGGTTTCTCATACGGCGCTGTGATTGCATATCTTATTGCTCAAAAATTTCCATACAAAAAGATCATATTATGTTCTCTTTCACCGCTTCATAAGTTTAGCTATAAAGATAATTTGAAAATGTACCAAGAACACATGACATACGAGCAAGCAAAAGTTATGGCCGATGATACGCAAAAAATAAAAATTAACCTCAAAAAACTAAAAGTTCCTTATATCACTCTTGTCGGCGAATTAGAAAAAGGTATAGGCAAAGCAGATTTTATTGTGCCGAAGACTGGGCACAATATGACCAATACTTATATAAATAGTATTTCAAAACTACTTTAGTTGTTAGATTTTTGATATTTTCAATCAAATTTTCCTCACCACTTTGTAACTCATCATCCATAAACTTGCTTTCAAGGCCAAAGAAATTCACCACATTACTAATGTAGATGAGAAAAGATTGTTGATGTCTCAATTATTTACGAACTTCACACAAGACCGTTACACCATAAAGCCAAACTACAATTTAGCCTGTAATTGTCTTGTAGAATGGATACAAAAGCTAAATGACACCTACGATTGTATCCGATAGTGCGGGCGACGAGGGGGAATTGGCGAATTATCGGTAACTTTAATTTAGCTTTAGAAATGCTAAAATGTGTCGATGAAAAGAAATCGAGCCGCAGGAATAGTTATAAAGGATAATAAAGTCCTCGTGATGCATCGCATAAATAAAGGTGACGAATATTGGGTATTTCCAGGTGGCGGACAAGAAGATGGCGAGACCCCCGAACAAACGGCTGTTCGAGAAATTGATGAGGAAACCACTCTCAAGGTAAAGCCAGGAAAGCTTGTATATCACATAAAGTGGGACACAGATGAAGAAAATTTCTCGTCTCGTTGGTTGCAGGGTTGTTATATCACGTAGCCTTACGTGTCAATGGCGGTATTGTATTTGGTGATGGTGTGGTATAGTTTTTTTATGGAAGAAGGATTACAAAAACAACCACAATCTGAAGATGAAGTAAAAAAGCCAGTTTCTACTTTCAAAAAATATATACCACTTATTATTGGGGTAATTTTTTCATTCATTGGGCTTATGGTTTTTTTGAGCATATTTTCTAGAAATAGTGAGATTAGGAAAGCAGAGAACGTATCCCAAGAAAATAATATTCAACCTCTAGCTTCACTGCTCCCTGACACAGAAGATGTCCTTAGGGTTGCAATAGGTGATATAGAAAACGAGATTGATGAGGATAGGTATTACTATCATAATGATGGTTCTTATATAAACTATTCACTTTTTGATATTAACTTGAATACCAAAGAACTAAGTTCTGATAGATATGTTAATGACGAAATAGAAGCTTACTCGGGAATTCCATTTGTGGATAACGAAGTATATTCTACAGTCATAGTTTCTCGATTATCATCACAAGACAAAACCGAGTCTTTGGTTTGGATTGGTACAAAAAACCACAACGAACCAGTTGATGGTGCTTATGGGGGCTATTATATTAACGAGGAAGCGCCATTAACATATAGATGTGAAGTTTTTAGTAAAACTTGTGAACAAATTTCTACAATTCCTATATCACCCAGAGCTGTTACTGAACCTAAAAAAAATAATTTAGACCGATTTTATAATGGACCATCTCGATATTGGTTAAAGTGGGATAATGAAAGTGGAAGGTTGCTCGGACACTATCATGGTGAAGGTGGACCCAGTTCGCCAGTATATGTTCTAGATACGGACAAAAAAGAGGTTTACACGGTTTGTGGTGATGAGAAGGGATGTCCTGGCCTCGGTTTTGCTAATTGGGATAATGATGCTAGTCAAGTATTTGTTGTTGATTATAAATATGGAGAACCACAGACATTTGAATGGATAACGGGGGGAGAGAGTATAAGAAATCGACGACATACATATGGTCAAATTTTTCAATACGACTCTGAAAAAAATAACTATGTTTGGAAAAAAGAATTTGATCTGTCTAGCATAGATAGTCAGCCATACAAATCATATGATAATCCACATAACTATTTAAGGTACGCTATATTCTCTCGCGATAATAACCATGTGCTTCTACTCACCTCTCGAAACATTTATTCTCTAAGTTTAGAATCTGGTGAAATAACTCACCTTGTTGATGCAACACCAGCCATAGAGATACAAAAGGAACATGGAGGGATTTTTGCAGAACATAAACAGGAAGTTCGGTTTTCTCCAAGCGGAAGATATGTTTATTTTATAGGAAAAGAAGAAAAATCTGAAAAAAGCACGTTATACACGATTGACCTACTTAACAACTTTGAAGTAGAGCTTATAGTTACTGCTGATTATATAAATACTAGATAATTTTTTATGGAGCAAGAACCACAAAATCAAACATTAGAAACTCGAAAAGAAAAATCGAAGGTAAAAAAATATTTGCCGACCATCTTAGTGTTGACGATATTTGTTGCTGGAGCTCTGTTATTTTTTTTAACCAATCAAAATGATGACAGTGCAGAGAAATGGAAAACATATAGAAATGAAGAGTATGGATTTGAATTTAAGTACCCTGGGAGTTGGCAGAAGTATTCAGAATCACCGACTTACATGTCCCTAGTTTCTCCGTGGAGAAAAGAACAATTAAAATTATATGGAGGCGTAAACAACTCTAGTATAGAAGTTCGTGCTTATGATAACTCGCATGCCGTATTTCAGAATTCTTCTCTTGAAAAATGGTTAAAAGATGTACGTAAAATAGAATTGGAAGTATCTGGGCTGGATTCTTTAGACGTCACCCCTATTAAGGAGCTAAATATAGATAATAAGCCTGCTTTTATTTTTAGTTCGATTTTTGGTGATGGAGGACCAGTACCAGATCAGATATATGTAGCTGACCAAGACACCTTACTTGTAATAACCGTAACTAATTCTAATGAAAACCCTGCATCGTTTAAGAATGTGCTGGAAGACATACTCTCAACCTTCAAATTCTTTAAAGCAGAAAGTAATTTAAAAGAACTTTATCCATTTGGTAAACCTATTATTAAAAGTGTAACTCCGAGTTCTGGTCCAAGAGGAACACAAGTAGTAATTGACGGCGACGAACTTTCTGGTTTCGAAGGAGACCTTTTTGTAATCTTTGAAAGAGAAGATGGAAAGAAAATAAAACTCTGGGATGAGGTGCATAGTTATACAGAAGAGCCAAACAGAGCTGAGGTAACTATAAACGAACCATGTGAAGAAGGGGAAACCATATATCACCCACAGTCAGGAAATCCAAGTCTGTGTGATTATGTAGAATTTACTCCGGGAACATACAAGGTGTATACAGAACCATGGGGATATAAGAGTAATGTGATCAATTTTCGGGTCATACAGGGTGGTTTTACCTATGTTTATGGAGATCCTTATTCAGAAACCAGAAAAAATTTAATTTCTAACGGGTGGCAACCTGTAATTCCTGATATCTATAGTATGAATTCTGGTACGACAGATTCAGATAAACGTCCGATTGATGCAGACTATCCTGAAATAGGTTATTGTGGGTCTGGTATAGATGCTATTTGTAATGTTAACTTCATGCAAAGTAATTCTTTTCGTCACCTTAATCTTCAAATAGGTGGCAGAAGTAGATATGAAGTTTGGACAGTGGTAGGTAGCGAGTAATGATTATTTCATGTTGTATTTTGATATAAAAAAATTAATTACAAAAAGTGCTATTTTACTTTTGCTACTGCCATCTTTTGCAAATGCCACGGCGCCCGGGGTTTGTCTTTTTAATATCGCTTCACTGAATGAACAATTTTTTCTGATTATAATCACACTGACTCCACTCCTACTTCAGATATTGATAATCTATTTACTTATAAGTGGTAAATCTAAAAGGTTACTTTTATCACTTCAATTCATCAACATTGTTTTTATTGTCGTAAGTGTCTTATTACTTGCTCCACTAAATGTTTGTGAGAATTTATATTACCCGCTTGTAGCAAGTATAATTTTCGTAATATCACCTGTACTTTTATTTTTTGAAATCTTAATTGTTTTTCTAACTACCATAATAATTTTAGCGGGTAAGACTAAAAATAACATCGTGCTAGTTACAGTTTTATTTGTTGCGACACTCATGGTTGGAGTGAGTATTTATAAAAGCTTTCCTCAAACTCCAGGCATGGATAAATTTGAACGTAATCAGGTTTTAATTTGGCAGATCCGCGAGATGAACTAGCTACATACAATGGTCTCCCTAAGGGAAAAGGGCACTAACACATCCACGCTAATTTTGGGCTATTTACGTTCGCAAGATGAATCAAAGTTTTTAGTGAAGGTGGGTACGTTGGACCTAACTAACAAAGAAAATACAAGCGGTTTCGGTTACTTTTTAAGTGAGGAACCCTCTGAATATTTGTGTGATAAAGATAATAAAACTTGTCGTCCTCAAAAATGGTGGCTGTCCCCATTTACCTATTCAGTAAGATTATCGGCTTGATTTAGTATCAAATTGAATGGAGAACGCAAGGTAAAACCTAGCGTTTTTTCATCAACTTCAGAACTCATGAAAATCTCTTTTGCTCGTTTAGCTGTATTTAAAGTCATATTTGCTGTGAGGTAGAACTGCTCGTCAGCATCAGAATGGTCTTGCATTTGGTCCTGTAGTTCAGCAAGCGATTATAGGAGATAATAACGAATTAAACCATATTTAGAGAAAATGGGGACAGCCACCATTTATTTAAAATAATAAGTTGCATAGTATACAAA